>Ga0134121_10001972_pt1 | contig 18313 bp, 11 predicted proteins | sample KB301_FD_96463 | JGI IMG/M metagenome (GOLD analysis project Ga0134121, IMG submission 96463) | Terrestrial soil microbial communities without Nitrogen fertilizer from Kellogg Biological Station, Michigan, USA - KB3-0-1 | ecosystem: Environmental > Terrestrial > Soil > Unclassified ... | reverse complement strand
CGCCGGCCTTCTCGTACATGCCGAAGAACAGCGTCTCGCCCTTGGCGTCGGTGATGTGCAGCGTGTGGCGGCCGAAGCGCATGAGCGGCGCGTAGCCCTCGGCCTTGAGCTTGTTCATCTGCGCCAGCTTCTCGCCGACCTTCACCGCCGTGTCCTTGTCGCCTGACTCGTTCAGGAACTTGCGCAGCATGTCGCCGGCGGTGTCGGCGTTGGGCGCGGCCATGTACTGCTGCGCGATCGGCGCGGCGGCCTTGCCCGCCAAGCGCAGCATCTCCGAGCGAACGAGGTCGTCCAGCGACTTGTCGATGGCGGCACGCGCCTGCTTGTAGAGCGCCGCCTGCTGGTCGGTGAGTCCCATGGCGCGGAGTTCGTCGCGGGTGAACACCTTCTTGTCGGTGAGCGTGCCCTGCCACAGCGCACCGCCCACGGCCTTCAAGTCCGCCGGGTCGGCGCCGTGCTGCATCAGCCCGCCCTTGAGCACGTCACGCAGGCTTTCGAGCTTGGGCAGGATGTCGGGCGCGAGGTCGGCGGCGGCGTTGGCGAAGGTGCTGGTGTCCTTGATGAAGTCCTGCACGGCGTTGAACACGCGACCGAAGGTCGTGGGGTGCAGCTGCGCCTTCGCGTACTGGGTGCGCACGCCGTTGAACCACGCATTGCCGCCGTGGCTCGTGAAGGTGTCCATGAACAGGTTGCGCGCGGACTGCTGGTCGAAGCCGCGCACGCCCTCGCGCATGCGATCAACGATGGACTCGCTGCCGGCCTTGTAGACGGCACGATCACTGCCGGCGCGGATGTCGGGGTTGTTCGCGTCGAAGGCACCACTGTTGCCGATGGCGCTCTTGATCTGCTCAGGCCTGAAGACGATGTAAACGTCAGTCTCGTCGGTGAACCGACGCCCTGCATCGTTCGCGACATCTTCTACGTTGCGCACGATCACGCCATCGTGCCCGCCTTGCGTTGCCTCTCGAATCGCGTTCTTGTAATAGCGCTCCTTATTCAAGTCGAGGCCGCGATTGAACTTCTGCATGCGGTCAAGCCATGCCGCGATGCCCGCATCGTCCTTTGGCATCGGCTCAGTGAAACCAACCTCTAGCGGGTTCTCCATCCGCAGATAAACAGGCACCACATTCGGGGCGTCCCCACTGCGATTTTTTGCGTAGTCGTTCGCGTTCGTTGCCGGGTTTTTCATGAGCGGCGAATGCGAGAAATAGAACGCACCGCCTTCTGACTTCGCCAAGTCAGGATTGAAGGCCCCGCCTTTCATCTCGGTCGCGGTCCCGTGATACACCACCAGTGGCTTGCCATCCACGTCCACCACCTTCGAGTCGCCGAACCAGCGCTTGAACGCTGGCGAGTTCACCTGCGCCTCGCTCTGCGTGCCCGCGCGCAGCGATGCCGGCGTCTCGCCGCGCACCTCTGCATTCGCGCGCAGGGCCTCGTCCAGATACCGGTCGAGGCGGTCATACAGCCGCGAGTCGCTGCGCGCGTTGATGATGGTCTGGATGTCGGCCTGCCGGTACTTCATCGCTCGGTCGAACGCCGGCGTGTAGACCTTGCCCAGCCCCAGAAGCGAGCGCACGGCATCCACGAACTTCTGCCACAGCGTGAGCGGCTTCGGGCCCGGCGTGCGCTCCTCGATGTCGGCGCGCAGCTTGTCGGGCGAGATGAAGTTGCCGTGCTCGTCCATCTGCTGCATCCACTTGCGCAGCGTGGGGCTCGAGAATGCATAGGCAAGCAACTCGTCCTCGTCCTCCAGCACGTTCTCGAAGAACGCGGCGGCATCGCGGCGCTTCTGGCCGACTGCCTCGGTGGCGGCCACCTTCATCAGCGTGCGCTTCACCGCGCGAAGCGTCTGCTGCATCTCGGCGCGCAGGATCACGTTCTTCGTTCCGATGAAGGCCTTCATCGTCGCCGCGTGAATGAGTTCGTGCAGCAGCATCGTCTCGTTCATGTTCGGAGACTGCTTGAACCACATCTTGTAGGAGCCGTCTCCGCGGAGCTCGGCCACCGCCACGGCGCCGCTCTGGTTGAAGCGGCGGATCACCTCGGCAGGCACGGACTTCACGCCGTCGCCGGGCTTCACGAACTGCGCGTCGACCTTGCCGATGAACTGGCGCAGCTTGGCCGCGAGCGAGCGCTGCAGCGGATCCTTGCCGTTCTCCACCAGCCAGTCGATGGCGCTCGCACCGTCGCGGATGACGGCATAGGCCTCGGGCGGCAGCGGGTTGATGGCGTTGTCCGGGTTGCTCGGGCCCTTCTCGATCACCGGAGAGCCTTCGGTGCCGGCGCGAATGTCGGGGTTCGATGCGTCGAAGTTGCCGCTGTTGCCGATGGCGCTCTTGATCTGCTCAGGCTTGAAGACGATGAAATGTCGGCCGCCTTTGGACCCATCCACCTCAAACCCGTCATGCCCAGAAAAGCGCGCCTCTCGAATCTCGTCGCTGCTGGGCGGGTGTCCGATCTGTTTCGGGTTTTGTAGCGACAGGTACACCGGCTTGATGTTGGCGCCTCCACCCTGTCCACGAACTGAAGCAAAAATTCCGGCGGTTTCTGCTGATTCGCTGAAATGAGTCGGCCCGTAATCAAACGAGTCGAAGTCTGACCCTGTACCGTGATACACCACCAGTGGTTTGCCATCGGCGTCCACCACCTTGCTGCTGCCGAACCAGCGCTTGAAGGCTGCGGTGTTGGTGATGCTCTCGGTGCCGGACTTGACGATGCTTTCATCGTCGCTTGGCTTCTGCTCCTTCGCCAGCCATGCGTCGAGCTTGGCGCGGTCGGCCTTGCTCAGCTTGAGGTCGTCCAGCAATGCGCCCTTGGCCGTGGCGTAGTCGAGCGCCGCCTGGTAGTCGCCCTCCTCGACCATGTTCTGCAATGCCGCCTGCGTGCCGCCGCTGGCCGGCGCCGATGGCTTCTGCGGGCCGCGTTGCTCTTTGAAGCCGGGCGAGGCGTTCACCTTGGAGCGGAAGCGTGCGAGGCTGTCGGGAGTGTTCAGCACCTTGAATTTGCCGTCGCCCGGCACGTCGAACGTGCTGTGCCCCCATTCCTTGATCGCCTCGGCCCTCGCTGACTCTGCCGACAAAGCGCCCCGCTTGGCTTGCAGGGTGTCGCCGTTGATGGTCTTGTTCCACTGCTCCAAGCTCACATCTCGGGCTGTTCCTTCCAGCCCCTGCGGCAGTTTGGCGATGGCCTCGTCCACCTGCTTGAGCAGGTCCGCCTTCATCTGCGCCGGCGTGCGCCCTTCGGCCTTGGCCGCCTTCTGGATGGACTCTTCGACCACCGGGGAGGTCGCAGCTTCGGCAGGCTTGCCAGCATCCTTGTGGGTCGGCGTCTCCTGCAATGCCGGCTTGCCCTTGCCGCTGCTCAGCGTTTCCGCGTTCTCGGCGTTGACGCTTGGCTTGCCGCCAGTTCCGCCAGGCTTCGCGGCTTGGCCTTCTTCGCCGCCTCGCGCTGCACGCTGTACGCGATTGCCACCGCCTGCTTCTGCGGGCGCCCGGCCTTCATCTCCGTTGCCACGTTGCTGCTGAACGCCTTTTTGCTGACTGACTTCTTGAGCGGCACGGCCGTTCTCCTTCGCGCTGTTACGCGCCTTGATCGCCTCGGCCCTATCCCGAAGGTTAGGGGGTGCAACCGTTTCAGGCACGCCCGTTGCACTGCTCTGGCGTGTCCCAGCCTCTGCAACCGGCTGCGCGGCGGCTAGAGCGTTCGCCTCCTTCGCAGCACGCTTCGCCTCAACGATCCGTTCGTTGACTGCTTTGGCCTCGTCGGCATCACCCCGCGCAACCGCGTCTCGCCACCGCTGTTGCAGTGTAGAAACTTCATCGCCAGGAGAAGCCTTTACCGAAGATTTGACCTCTTGTGCTCGCGCCTTGAGCGAGAGCGGTTTCTTCGTGGCCTCATGATCCAGCACCCACGCCTTGAAGGCGGGCATCTCCATGCGCGTGATCGCACCGAGACCCTGCCAGTCCTTCGCGTAGTTGGCGGCGTAGATTGACCGAGCTTCCGCTTCGGTCGACGCGCCGATGATGGCCTTGTGCTCGTCCGGCTTGCCGGTCTTCGGATCCACCTGATCCACCACGAAGACCGGGCCGCTGTAACCCTTGGGAGTGCCCGCCTTCACGAACACGTCCACATGATCCTTGTCCCGGCCGATGCTGCCCTTCACGTAGCCGTAGTGGGCATGCGTCATCGTGCTTTGCCATGGCGTGCCATCGGCGTCGACCCCCTTGCGGGTGCTGCCCTCGGGGTTCTCGATGCTGATGTCCAGCCCGGCGATGCGCAGGTGAGACAGCGCGTAGTTCCCCGCCTCCTTCATTGCCTGGGTCGGCTCGGCGATGTCGTTGTGCGGGGAGGTCGCCGCGGTCTCGTGCGCAGCCACGTCCGTCTCGCTCGCGCCCAGGCCGGCGCGCCGCAGTGCCTCGGCCATCGCGGTCGGAGCGCTGGTCTCGCCTGCGCGCTTCACTGCGGCAATCGCTTCCATCTCGGCGGGCTTGCGATGTGCAGCTGCTGCGCGCTCTGCTTCGGCCTGCTCGAACGCGCCACGCTTGCCCGGCATGCCCGCCGGTGCCGGCAGTTGCGCGGGCGCCGGGCGCTCCACCGCGGCCGGCGTGAGCGTGCCCTGCCCGACCATCACGCCGGCGCCAGGCTCACCGCCTCGAGGCGCCGGTGACGTCATGCCGGCGCGGCGCGGCGCGGGCTGTGCGGCTGCCTGCGCGGTGCTGATCGCATCGGCACGCGTCTCGGGCGCAGCGTTGCCGGCGGCGTCCACGCGCATCGTGCCGGTGGGCGTCGTGTCCAGCCCGATCATCGGTGTGGTGATCGCTGGCGGCGCGGCCAGGGCGGGCGCTGGCTGGCCGGCTGCCGGCTGCTCGATGGCGCGGCTGTCCAGCGGGCGCAGCGTGGCGCGGCCCACGATCGCCTCGGCCAGCGCCAGCATGCGGTCGCTGGTCTTGCCCGGCAGGCTCGCGTCGTCGGCCTTCTGCGAGTAGTAGAGCGCGTCGTTCAGGGCTTCGGGCCCGAGCTCGTCGCGGATGGCCTGCCGCGTGCGCGAGTCCTTCAACTGGTCGCGGATCGTCAGCAGCCGGTCGCCGAACGGCTCATCTGGCACAAAAGTTGCAGAGGCTTCTCCGCCAGAAAAGCCCGCAGTGGCTGCGGACTTATTCGGCGCGGCCATCCAGGGCGGCTCAGGCAGGCGGCCGGTGCGGTCCTTGAGCCGGTCCTGGTCGTCCTTCATCTGCGCTTCCATGCGCGCCATCGCGCCGGCTTCATCGAGGCCAGCGGTGGGAATGTTCAGCGGCACGTGCGCACGCTCGAAGGCATCCAGCGCCTCGTCCACGCTGGTGGCGTTGCCCAGGTCGCGAATTGCTTGGTCGGCCGCCGCGTTCGGATCGACTTTGGCATGTGGACCGTGCAGCAGGCCAGCGCCCCCGCCGAGCGCCGCACCGCCGAGCGCGCCCTGGCCCGCCGAGTTGATGATGTCCTTGATGCCCTCGGGACTCGTTACCTCCTGGCCGGCACCAAGCCGCTCGAGCACCGTCTGCACGGCCTCGGTGCCGCCTTCCACCGCGGCGCCGCCCACGCCGGTGAGCGCGGCCGATCCCAGCCGCGTGGTCGCGCCGGGGATCTTCACGCGGCCCATCGCCGCTTCCACGCCGAGCTTGTCGGTCAGGCCCTCGATGCCGCCCGCGGCCAGCCCGTAGCCCCACACGCGCGCCAGGTCAGCGCCGGACAACTGTCGGCCCTCCTTCTGCGCCTGCTCCTCGGCGTCGGGGTAGATCGTGCCCAACTCCTGCGCGCCGCCATAGGCCATCATCGCGGCCGTCGAGCCCATGTTCTTCGCCACCGTGCTGGTGGCCATCTTCACGGCCTGCTCGGCGGTGAGGGATGCGCCTTCCTGCGCCATGAGCCGGCTCGCCTCGGTCGTCACCGCCTTCTCGATGAGCTTCACCGCAGCGCTCTTCACCGCGCCCTTCGCCACGAGGCCGGTGATGGCGCCGCCGGCGGCCGACACCGGCGCCGCCTCGGGCGCGATGGCCGCGCCGGCGAGCCCGCCGATGATCGAGGTGGCCAGCGCCTCGCCGCCCTGGCCCAGCGCGTAGCCGAGCCCGTACTGCGCCCAGTCGACCAGCGCGCCGAGGTCGCCCTTGGTGGCGCGATCCCATGCGGTTGTGAGCTCGTCGGTGTCCTTCTGCATGGGCTGCAGCTTCTGCATGCCCTCCTGATACCCGCGCAGACCCCAGTTCTTCACGCCAGTGGACAGACCGCCAGCGCCAAATGCGTTCTCGGCGGTCGCGCCAGCCAAGCCCACCACGCCCTTGAGGATGGGCACGGTCTGGCCGATCGCGACCTTCGCGCCGCGCATCACGTCGCTCGAGGTGTCCACCACCGCAGGCGGCTTCACGCCCAGGTGCGCGCCCAGCACGTCGCGGTCCATGTCGGGGTAGTACGCCTCGTGCAACGCGGTGAGCGCCGTTTGATCGTCCAGCCCCTGCAGGGCGGGCATCGTCTGGCGCAGGTCGTCCAACGTGGGCATGGTGTCTCCGGTATCAGCGCATCATGGCGGATTCGGCCGCGCGCAGTTGCGACAGTTGCTGCAGGCTCAGGCCGCGGCGCGCGCCGATGTCCTGATATTTGCGGGCGAGGTCTTCCGGCTTGAGCGTCGATGCGTCCTGATCGAAGCGGGCGCGCGCAGCCTCCGTCGCGGCCTTGTCGCGGGCTTCGCGCTCGGCCGCAGCTTGGCGGGCAGCCGCCACGGCGGCGTCGTGCTTGGCCTGCGGCGAGCCAGCGGGCGCCGGTTCAGGTGCTGGCGCGGCCTGCTGGGCAGCGGTTGCCGCCAGCGAGGCCGGCGACGGCGCTGGCGCCACGTCCTTGCCACCGCGCACCTGCACGGTCTTGCCGCCCATCTGGATGTCGTAGTCCTTGTCGCCGTTGGCGGCGGCCACCGCCTTCACCTCGTCAATGCTCGTGGCCGTGCCGCGGATGCCTGCGGGGTCTCGGTCATCGCCGCCACCGCCGTGCGCGATGTTGCGGACCTGCTGCTGTTGGAGCTTCACCGCGACCAACTGGCCCTTGAGCTCGCGGTAGGCCGCCACCTGCGCCTTGTTCTTGCCGTCCGGGTCGAGTTCCGGCGACAGCGTGCCGTCGGCGATGCCCTTGGCGATGATGGTGTTCAGCGACTCGGCCTGCTTGCTCAGGTCCGCCATCGTCGCTTCGGTGAGCCGGTCGCGCGCCTCCTTGTTCGACTGGCGCCAGCCCTCGCGGTAGGCGTCGACCATCGTGGGCTTGTCGTTCGTGCCCGGCCCGACGATGACCTGCCCGCCGGGCGCGACGTCGTGCGCCTGGTTCATCGCCTTCGCGCGCTCGGTCATGCCGGTGGCCGCCGCGCTCGCCGCTGCCGTGCCGGTCGTCACCGCGTTCGACCGGTCGATTTCGGCCTGCGTGAGCGGCTGGTTCGATGCACGGTTGAGCGCCACTGTGTCGGCAGCGCCGCCAGCGGCCACGGTGTCGGCGGATGCCTGCGTGCGCATCGCCTCGCGGCGCTCCGGGCTGTTGGTGTAGGTGTCGATGTCCTTGGTCTGCTGCACGGCGCTGATGCGTTGGATGTCCGCAAGAGCCTGCGCGCGCTGGATGGCCAAGTTCTGGTCGATGTATTTGCTGCCCACCTCGGACATGGCCGAGCCAAGCCCAGCGAGTCCGCGGCCGAGTGCACTGCCGAGCATGCTCATGTTCAGGCTCCTTGCATTTGCGGCGGCACGGCACCGGCGCTGGCATCGGGCGGCGGCGCAGCTGCGGTGTCGTCCGGCGGCGGGTTGCCACCTTGCAGCGATTGCGCAGCCGCGCCCATCAGGTCTTCGTCCGAGCCGCCAAGCTTCTTGCCGATCAGCGCGTACATCGCCAGGGCCGCATCGTTGAAGTCCTGCTGTGTCACCTCGCGCCCGCCGTTCACGAGCACCGTAGCGCCCTCGCCTAGCAGTTCCATCGCCGCGGGGAAGATCACCGCCTGCGGGATGCCGCCCTGCGACTTCTGGTCGAGCGTGAGCATCAGGCCGGTGATGTTCTCCGACAGCACCTTGGGCACAGGGTCGGGCGACTTCACGGCCGCCACGAGGTCTTGCCGCATCTCCGGTGCGTACATGAGCTTCATGCCGGCGGCGGCCACGCGCTCGACAGCATCGCGCAACTCGGGCGGCACGAACTTCGTGATGTCGGGCTTCTTGAAGGAAGCACCGCCACCGCTGTCGCCCGCCGGCGGCTCGCCCTCGGCGCCTTCGTCGGCCGGCGTTGCGCCGGTGTCGTCTTCGGTGTCCTCGTTCGGATCGCTCGCGCCCTGCTGCTGGGCCATCTGCATCAGCGACTTATTCACGGCTTGCCTCCCGGGTTGTATGTCATCTTCACGGGCGAGTTGAGGTTCGCCTGTGCCCTGGCGTACATGGACTTCTCGAAGTCCATCTTCTCGGCCTGCGGTCCGTACATCGAACTCAGCATGCTGCCCGCCGTGGTGAGCAGCGCGGGGTGCTTCTCCACGTAGTCGCCCACCTTCGAGCCCATCGCCTTGGCTTTCTCCCACCAGGTGCTCAGGTCGTTGGATGTGATGCCCTTGGCCATGTCCGCCACGCGGCTGGTCGTGTCGACGGTCGGCGCCGTGGTCGTGGCCTGGGTGGCGAACTGCGCGGCCTGCCCGGATCCAGCGCTGGCGGCCTGCGGCTGGGCGGCGAGGTCGGCGAGCGAGGACGGCGCGGCCTGGGGCGGCGGCTGCACGCTGCCGCTGGCGCTTTGCAAGGTGCCGTCGCTCATCACGCCGATATCGCCGCCGTTGGTGGCGGCCGACGCGGCAGCATCGCTCGCGGCGGTCGACGCGGCATCCGCTGCAGCTGGAGCGGCAGCACTGGCTGCAGTCTCGGCCGCGCTGTTGGCTACATCGCCGACAGCGGATGCGGCGCTTGATGCACCGCCAAACGCTGTGGCAACACCCCCTGCGAGCGACAGCACGCCGCCGATCTTCATGAGGTCTTTCTTGCCGGTGAGGGCGCCGACACCGGTCAGCACGGCGCCGGCCACAGTGGCATAGGCTGCCAGGCCTGCGGTGCCTGCAACAACGGCGCCGACGGCTCCTGATGCGAAGGCGGCGACGATGGGCACAACAGCCGGCATGATTAACCTCCCGCCGGCAACAATGCCGGATATGAAACGCCGCGCTTGATGCGGCTGATGGTGCTCAGGCTGATGCCTGTGGCGTGATGAATCTCTGGACCGTTCTGTGAAGACTCGCGCACCCAGTCGGCGAGCTCTTGCGTGATGGTTGCATTGCCGTTCTTGGCGCCGATGTTCAACGTGCCGTGTCGCCGCTGGTCTTCCATGTTCTCTTTGCGCGTTCCCCACCTGAGATTCGATGCTGCGCAGTTCGTGCGGACCCCATCGCCATGCAAAACCTCATGTGCAGGTGATGGCTTTGGACCGTGGAACGCCTCAGCCACGATCGCATGCAGGGTCACGAACCGCGGCGAACGGCCACCAGCCGAGTCTTGAAGCGACACCTCAAGATAGCCGGTCTTTTTCATGAGCTTCGGACGCATGATCCCGCCTGCATGTGCGCGGTCGCCGAACCATGTCTTAAGTCGACGCGGCAGCGCGCGAACGCGGCCGAGGTTGCTCACTTCGTACAGCCCTTCGTAGCCCACGACAGGCCGCCATTGCTCGTCTACGCGCATTTTTTGTACCCCACGAAAAGCTCTTGAGCACTGTCAAACCCATAGCGCGCGGCGAAGCGGCGAAGGCGGGCATCGAAGCCAGAGTTCATCGGCCACACCACACGCTGCACGCGGATGTCGCGCTTGACCCAGCGCATCATCTCGCCCACCAGCCGCGCGCCGACACCGGCCCGGCTGGCGTAGCACATCATCACGTGCCCATCGCAGCGCTCGTGGAACGGCATCTCGGCTACCCACAGCGCGACGGCGCCCACGGGCTGCCCGTCATCGAAGGCGACGAGGTGGAAGTGCTCGCGGTGCACGCAGAAGCTCATGACCACCGAGCGCACCTTGAGCGGGCTGACGTGCAGCGGCACATCGTTGGCGTGCACGCGCAGGGCCTCGCATCCGAGCGCGGCCACCGCATCGACTTCCGCCAGCCGCATGCGCCGGTACTCGATCATGCGCCGCCCCCGGTGTACGTGGTGCCGTTGTAGTCGGTCAGCGGCAGCGGCTGCACGCCGCGGGTGGTGCCGGGCGCGGGCTGGGCGCTGGTGGTGCTGCCGCCGGTGCCGAAGGCGAGCAGGTCCGATACATCCACGCCGCTGGTCTTCTTCCAGAAGCTAGCGAAGGCGTTGAAGGACTGCAGGTTGTTGTCGATCAAGGTCTTCTTCGTGGCAGCATCGAGGTTGGCATTGTTCTGGATCGCCTGGATGTTCTGCATCATCTGCGACCACGAGTTCGTCAGGTTCGTGCTGTTTTGCAGGTCTTTGCGCCATGCCGCGTCTATCTGCTCGATCGTGAGCTTCGTGGCGTTGTCGGCGTTCTGCATGACCAGTTGCTGAGCCTGCGAAGCCTTGAACTGTTGGTCTTTCTGGCTGAGCTCGGCGCCGAAGTTCGCCTGATTGGCGCTGAGCGACTGGCTGAACTGGGACTGTTGCTGATCGAGTTGCTTCTGCTGCAGGTTGAGCGAGTCGAGGAACTGCTGTTGCTGCGTGGTCAGCGTGTCGCGTCGCAGGTCGAGGTCTTTGGCCTGCAGGCCGAGGGACTGCGCAAACTGCTCCTTCTGCGCGTCGATCTGCTGCTGGGCCTGCGCCGCCGAGGTGGCGAACTGCTGCTTCTGAGCGTCGATCTGCTGCTGCGTCTGACCAGAGGTGACGGCGAACTTCGCCGCGTCGTTGGCGAGCGTGTCCGCGGTCTGCTTCTCCTGGCTGCCCAGCGTCATCGCCGTGGTGCCGGCCTGCACGCCAAGCTGCGCATTCGTGCTCGCCGCGCTGTTCTTGGCCGCCAGGTTGGCGAGCGAGTTCTGCCCGTACAACTGCGCATCGGCGGTCGCGATGGGCGCCGCCGAGTTGATGACTGCCTGCTGGGCCGACTGGATGCCAATGCTCGAGTTCGCCAGGCCGCGCTTGGCGGCGGCCTGCGTGCCCGCGGTGGCTGCGGACTGCATCAGCGGGGAGTCCTGCTGGATGATGGCGTTCGTGCGCGCCGCCGCACTCTTGGACTCATCGAAGTCCTGCGTGACAGGGTTCACCTTGTTCTGGCTGGTGATGCTGTCCGCCATGTCCATCAGAGACTGCGCCATGGTGGCTTCCCCCTATCATTTGACCCGGCGGGCGGCGCGGTTGGCCGCCACGGGCGTTGCATCTTGGGTCGGCGCGAGCCGCTGCTTCAGGTCCGCATTTTCCTGCAAAGCGAGCGCAAGTTGAACCTCCAATTGCGCGGCGCGGTTCAATGCCGCATCGCGCTGGCGGGCGATCACGTTGGTGAAGGCCTCCTGCGGGCTCATCGAGGCTTGCTGCGGCTGCTGTTCCTGGGCTTCTGGCTGTGCGTTTTCCATGGTTGTCCTTTGAGTGGCTGAGGTTTAGACGGTGTGGACGTAGCCCACGGTCCAGCCGGGTGACGACACGAGCAGCGTCGTTCCGGTGGAGTCGTAGATTTCGACGGTGAACGTGCAGTTGGCCGCGCCTGAGCCAGACGCCACGTCCTTGGAGATAGAGGCCGGGAAGGCGCTGACTGTCGATGCGCCGTTGCTCGTCGCGGTGCCCGCAGTGACGACGAAGCGCACGCGGTAGTTGGCGCCGATGCTGGCGACGGTCGGGTTGTACCAGTTCGTCGGTCCCGACTTCGCGCCGCTGGAGGTCGTGAAGTAGGTGATCGTGCCGTCAGCGTTGAACGTGATTTGGCCCTGCGCCGGGCCGCCGGTGGCAAGTCCATCACCGACCGCGCTGCCAGCCGACAAGGCGGCCACCAGACCGGCGAAGCCGCTGCACAGCGCTGCAGCCACTCCGCTCACGTCAGGTCTCCCGAGATGAAGGCCGAGGTGCCCGACTGGAACACGATGGCGCACCGACCGTAGGCGGCGAGCGTTCGATTGCCCGTGCCGCCCGTGGCCGTCCAGCGCAGCGTCCCCACGCTGGCCGTGATCGTCTGCGCCACGCCAGACACGTTCTGGATCACCACCACGTCTTCGGCCGCCATGGTGCTGTTGGGCACCGTCACGCCGCCAGTGGCATAGACGCACTTGCCGGCGTCAGCCGCCCCGAATGCACCCGTGGTCACGCTGGCTGCTGGCAATCCGCGGTAGCCCACCGCCTTGGTGTTCACCGTGGCCGCGCTGATGTCGTAGGCGACGGCGCCAGAGATGCGGCCGGCAGCAACGGTGCCGCTGGCGAGGTTGCTTGCGTTCAAGTTCGCAAGGCCCGATGCATCTGCGGCGGTGAGTGCGCCAGCGTTGGTGATGCGCAGGCGCTCTGCAGATGCAACGTAGAAAATCAGCGTCTGGCCTGTGCCGTTCGCTTCGATGTACGAAGCGCCGCCAGACGTGCCGAGCGACAGATACTTGGTGTTGTCGGTGGACTGGCGCGCATAGACCGCGCCGCCCACTTCAAAGGCTGGGCCACCATAGCCGGCTGTGTCGCCGAGCGGCGTCATGCCCACGCCCACGTTGCCGCTTGCGTCGATGCGCATGCGCTCAAGCGCGCTCGTGTAGAAGCTCATGCGCGCTGCCGAGCGCTGCACGATGTCGACGTTGCTAGATCCGTCTTGCTGGAGGTCGAATGACCCCGACCCCACGCCGTTGCCGTTGCCTGCGAGCCTGACACCGGCGATGGCTCCTGCGCTCACGCGCACAACGGCGTAGGTATTTGACCCGCCGCCTACGATGTCGAGCTTGCCAGTGGCTCCAGTCGAGCCCAAGATGAAGTTGCCCGACGAATCGAAGCGAGCCTTCTCGCTTCCTGCGGTATTGAAGACCAGCGCGCCAGGGTTGGCAGTGGCAGAGCCCCAAGCCTGAATCGCAGGACCGTTGGAGTTCGTGAAGCCGAAAGTGCCGGCCGAGGACGTGGCCTCGGAGCCAATGAGGTAGTTTGGCGCGTTCACGCTGCCCGACACGTCGAGCCCATAGACGGGCGTCTTCCCGATGCCGACGCGGCCAGACGAATCGATGCGCAACCGCTCGGCGCCCGACGTGAGAAACCGCAGCACGCCGCCTGCCTCTGCTGCGATGTCCAGGCCGCCGGCACCGGCCGCGATGTAGCCGTCGCGCGTGCTGTTCGCCGTGTTGTAGAACGAGAGGAAGCTGTCGGTGCCGATGAGACGCAACGCTTCCGCGCCGCCACCAGTCCACACGGTGAGCTTGCTGGACGGTGTGCCACCGATACCGACATTGCCAGACGTGTCGATGCGCATGCGCTCGGCGCCGTTAGTCGCGAAGTCAAGATAGCCAGTTGCTCCGACTTCTGCGTTCGTCACGCCGGCGCCGAAATATCCGTAGCTGGTGCCGCCCACGTCGAGGTCAATAAATGCCGTCGACGTGCCGATGATGGAGATGAGTCCGCGACCTGCTGCGGCCAGCGGAGAAGTCGTGCCGCCGACGATGAGACCGCCACCAGCGGGCAGGCGCATGCGTTCCATCCCAGAGGTGGCGAACACGATCGGAACGGCCTGACCGGTGGCGACGCCAAGGGCACCCGTCGGAACGCCGGATGCATCGGGCGACCCGCTGTTGTTCGCCACCAAGCTGAGCACGCCGAACGTGTTCACGTTCAGGCGCATCGAGGCCAAACCGACCGCCTGCGCGCGAACCGTCACGGTGTTCGACGCATCGGACGTCGTGCCGATGTCCAGCTTCGTGGTCGGGGCCGCGCCGATACCGACATTGCCCGCAGCGCTGACCTGCAACGAGCCACTGGCCACGTTCAGCGTGTCCCCCACCGCGTTGCCGAGGATCGTGTTCCCGGTCGTCGTGAGGTCCGTGATGCCGGTGACGGCGCCGCCGAAGTTGATCGGGCCGGCCAGGCTCGCGGCCAGCAGCGCAGCCGAGAAGGTGAGCGACTGCAAGCCCGTGCCGCCGACCTTCACCTGAATGATTTCAAGGTCGTGCCCGCTGAGCGATGGCAGCTTGTCCATGCCCGCCGCAATCGCGGCGAACTCGGCGCGGATAGCCGGCGAGGTGAGCTTGGACCCTTGCGACGGAGCGCCGGTCACGTTGTAGAAGTCATTGCTCAAGGCGTGCCACCTTCCGTCATGATTTCAATGCTTTTCGTGGCGACCAGTGCAGCATGATGCTGTTCAAGGTCACGCTCTGGAAATAAGTGGAGTTGCTGTCGAAGCGCAGCGCGAAGTTCACGCCTGATCCGCCCAGCTTCACGTTCGTGGGCGTGAGGTTCTTGCCGTCCCAGTACAGCGTCGAATCCCACGAGCCGCCACCGTCCCATGATCCTGGCGCCAGCGCGGCCAGCGCCGTCTTGGTGGCCGAGCCCTGCACGCGGTCGCGCTGTCCGTAGTCCACCTCGTAGGTCACGCCGAGCTCGCAGTAGCCATCGCCTTGCATCTCAAGCTCGCCGCTGCGGTACTTGTGAATGGCGCGCGAGTTGCCCTGCGACGCGAAGACCAGCGTCAGGTTCGACGGCAGCGTGGCGCCATCGTGCGAGGTGCCGCTGTCGAACTGGTACACCATGCCGTTGTCGCTGCCGAAGTAGCTGGTCTCGTCGCCGTCGGGCGTCGATCCCTTCCACGCGACCGACACCTTGTTCGTGAAGAACAGCGGCATCGCGCCCAGCATGCGCCCATTGACCACCGTCAGCGCCAGGCCATAGCCATCGTTGAAGAAGAGCCGGTATTGGCTGCGCTCGCGGTTCACGAGCGAGGCGGTGAGTTGGTTGCGCCGCACCTGCGTGAAGGGGCGGATGTTCATCGTGAGCGATGAGGGCTCGAAGTTGCCGAAGTTCTGCGATGTGCCCAGGCTCATCACGCCGATCGCGCCGAAGTACAGGGCTTGTCCGCCGAGCCGCTGACCGCAGTAGGCCACCGCGCCGGCGGACTCCTCGAATTCCACCTTCTCGAAGTCGGCCGCGCTGGTACCGTACAGCATCTCGGTGCCTTCATCGAGGCTGATCGACATGGCACCCACCGACTGATTGCCGGGCTGGCGCAGCAGCGCATTGATGGTGCCAGCGCAGCGGAACTCCGCGCCGCCGACCGTGACGGACCAGTTGTAGGGCGTGAGGATGCCCGAGTTCTTGAGCACGTTTCCGAACGCGACAAAGACGTGATCCTTGAGGATGCACACATGCTTCGGCGTGTCGGGTGTGACGCCCGTTTTGATGGGCACGAGCGGGGTGCCGTCGAACTCCCACATCCGGTTCACGCCGTCGCTGCCGTAGACGCGGATCCCCGAACCGAAGTCGTGGCGGTCGGTCTCGATGCGGCCGCCGGGCAGCATGGTGATGAGTGTGGCCGCGCCCGAGAGCGTGGCCGTGCCGCCGGCGGTGAGCGCACCCGCCACGAAGTTGCCGGGTGCGGGCTGCGTGACGATGAACCGGCCCGCTGCGGTGCCGCCGGTCCACGATCCAGACTCCAGCACCACCGCGCGCACGGTCGCGCTGTTGGCGCCCTGCGTGATCGGCGATCCCACTGTGGGTGACACGCTGCCGGCGGTGAACGACACCTCGTAGACGAACGGGACCAGCGTCCAGCCGGTGCCGCTGCTCTTGTACAAGGCGAGCGCAGTGGCGCCGGCGTTGTCGCGGAAGGCGTAGTTCACGCCATTCAGCACGAAGCCGCCCCGCACGGCGCCAGAGCCTGGCACTGCGGTGATGAGCGCACGGTAGACGTCGGCCGCGAGCGAGGTCTGGATGGCGTCCCAGTTCGCGGCGCTCGAGCTTCCACCGAGCGCGTTGATGGTCGCGCGCGGCGTGCCCGCCACGTTCAGGGTCTCGCCGGCCACGAAGGTGCCGGTGGTCTTCGTGAGCGCCACGTACTTGGTCGGGCCGGTGACGTCGGTGACACTGATGACCGTGCCGGTGGCGCCCGAGGTGACGCCTGTGACGACGTTGCCCGCGGCGAGCAGCCCGGTGACGTTGCAGGTCAGGACCGAATAGGTGGCGTTGCTCGGCTTGGTCTGGCCGTCATACCGCTCATACCCCTTGGACCGGCTGTAGCCGCCGGTGATTGAGCACTCCCAGTTCAGGGCATCACGCGCGATGCCAGAGCGCAGCTGCAGGATGGGCGTGAGCAGGTCGAGGCCACCGCCCAGCCGGATGTAGTCGGGTTTCGAGGTGGCCGCGGGAAGCCGCAGTTGCTTCATGCATCGTTCCTACTGCATCCAGCCATAGCCAGGACCCAGCGGCAGCAGCGTGGCCCGGTTGTACTCCTCGGCGCCGATGTCGCGCGTGCTCACCGGCGACATGCGGCCGAAGGTCGATCGCGCGCCCTTGGTCGGGTGTCCAGCGTTCACCGCCGGCGAGCCGGACTGAATCTGCACCGAGTAGCTGTTGCCGCTGGAGGGCGTCGCCACGAAGAGCGGGTTCGTGATCGAGCTGTGCGTCTCGCCGGCGGCGGCTGGCGTGGCATTGCCTCCGTTGTCCCAGGTCAGCGTGCCGCTCGCGTTGTAGGCAATGTTGTAGTCGGCGAGGCTGAGCAGCGATGCGCGCGTTTGCGATGTCAGGTCGAACGCCACCATGCTCGCCGTGCCACCGTTCTGCATGTAGCAGAGGTTGTTGACCATCGTCATCTGACCCAGGCCCACGGTGCCGGCCTTGTAGCAGGCGGTGTTCGCTGTCGATGGCGTGGCGTTGTTCAGCGAGAGGTAGCAGGTGTTGTTGCGCACCAGGTTGCCGATGCCCTGCGTGTCGCGCAGGTCGAGCCGCTGGCCCTGCGCGCCGGTGTTGGCGTCCCACACCATGCACCGCACGTCGCTGTCACCCGCTTGCGGCAGGTGGATGAAGACGTTGTTTTCGATGATGGCATAGGGCGCGCTGTCCCACTGGAAGATGGTGTTCGACGGGCCGGCCTGGATGCAGTGGTTGCCGCGAATCACCAAATCCTCGAAGCGCTGCGGGTTGGCTGAGCGGCCCGTCACGCCATCCACGGCCAGGCAGAAGCCGCCCGAGGTCGTGGCGAGGTCGATGATGTAGTTCTCTTCGATCAGCAGGTGCGGCACGTAGCCGTGCACGACGAACGAGACCGCGCACGAGGCCGAGTTGGCGTAGCGCAGCGCGTTGGTGAGCCGGTTGCGCCGCACGGTGATGTTGTCATAGGCGACGGGGTTCGACGAGATGTAGATGTTGTGGTCGAAGCCGCACACGCTGCCGTTGCTGTCGAAGTCGTTGTCTTCGATCACCACCCGCTTGCCACCGCCCTCGAAGCCGATGTTCACGTTGAAGTCGATGGTGTTGCTCACCAGTCGAAGATCCGATGTCAGCGCGCCCTTGTCGCCGTCGCTCATGGCCACGCCATAGCCGAATTGCGTGAAGCGGTTGTGGTGCGCGTAGACGTAGCCGCCGTTGCTCATCACCAGCCCGTTGGTGCTTCCGGTGCCGGGCCCGACCACCTCGAGGTTCGAGATTTCGAAGTTGCTCGTGTAGGTGATGTTGAAGCCGGTGCCCGTGAACCGAAGGATCGGCTTGGCGGCGCTCGTGAAGTTCGGGTGCGCGTAGCTGGTGAAGGTGATCGGCGCCGATGGCGACGTGCCGGATGGCGGGGTGAAGGAGGCTGCAGCCGTCCACGCGCCGCCCTGGCAGAAGCTGATGGTGTGCGTGCCGGTCGTGATCGACAACTGGGCATAGGTCTGCTTCGGCGTGGTCGGCGTGAGGCCGTCATTGCCCGACGATCCCGCGTTGCCGGTGCACGCCGCTGCCGCGCCGCTCTGGCAGTCGCACACGTAGTAGGCCGTCGCCTCCGCGAAGGGCGACAGCAGCAGCAGCGCGAACGAGAGGAGGAGCTTCTTCATTGGATGACCTTGAAGCCGAGGGGCATGCTTGGGCTTTCGAGCCCGCCCGAGGTGGTGCGCAGGTGGAAGTACCACGTGCCCGAGGTGAGACCGCTCACGGTGTAGGTGAGCGTGCCGATGCTGCCGATGGTGGCCGAGAAGTCCTCGCCGCCGGCGGTCTGCGACCAATACAGCTTGTAGCCGTCCTGCACCGGCGACGTGGCGGTATCCACCGGCGCAACCCACGTGAAGGTCGCGCTGCCGATCGTCGCGCCCGTGGTCAGCCCGTAGTTCGTGCTCGCCCAGGTGGCAATCTCAGTGACGTTGGTGGACGTCAGCGTGCCGTTGTAGACCAGCACGCGCAGCACATAGGCGTTCGTGAGGTAGTCGGCCACCTGGTCGGCGCCGATTGAGG
>Ga0134121_10001970_pt1 | contig 18326 bp, 12 predicted proteins | sample KB301_FD_96463 | JGI IMG/M metagenome (GOLD analysis project Ga0134121, IMG submission 96463) | Terrestrial soil microbial communities without Nitrogen fertilizer from Kellogg Biological Station, Michigan, USA - KB3-0-1 | ecosystem: Environmental > Terrestrial > Soil > Unclassified ... | reverse complement strand
GAGATGGGCGAGCAGGTGAGCCACAAAGGGCGTGAGGCGTTCGTCTTCACCCAAAAGATCGGGCAAAGCAATGAACACCACCCGGCCCCGACCGATTTTGTTAACGGTTACCAGCGGATCGCCAGCCGGCACGGCGATCAGCACGTCAGCGCCTTTTGCTTCCACGCGATCGTAACGAAATATTTGTCCGTGCAGGTCCTGTTCCGGTTCGTTGGGGGACAGGCATTTTGCGTTATGCGCTTCGGCGGTAGCGCCGGTCATGCGAATGCCGAGAAGATCGTTTGGGAGGCCTTTGATTTGGGCTGAGTTGAGAACCAGTGTTCCTCCGTTGCGAACGTATGAACCGAGTTTGTCGGTCCATTCTTTCGTCCAGTCGATCCTACCGCCGACGATTACAGCGCGGTAAGCATCGATAGCGTTGATCGGGGATACGGGGCGGCTCTTGTTCGCGCCTGCGGCGCTCAGTGCGGACGGGACGTCCGCTCTTCCAGGGATGGGTCGACCTTGGACATTGGACTTTGGACTTTGGACTGGCGAAGCCACCACGACGTCAAAAATATTTCCGAAGATACCCGGCACAAACGCCTGGCGCTCGCCGCTGGCAGGCTCGCCCTCGCGCACCGGTCCGGGATAGAAAGCCGCGCCGAACAGCTCGCGCAGCGCGCGATCGCTGCGATTGATCTGAGATACTTCGAATGGCCATTGCGGATAGTCAGTCATGTCCCAACCATGGGCCGGGTCGAGCAGAAAAGCGATCGGCGTATACGGAGTGCCCGGATCGGGATGCTGCTCGGCGAAGTGAATAAACTCTTCAGTAATATGCCCCAGCGGATTGAGTTGGAAAGGATGTTCGCCCGGACCCGGTTTGAAAAACTGATCGAAACCCTGTTCGAGATAGATCGCTGAAGCGCCCGACATGTAATAGAGGTAATAGCTCTTCCGATACCAGGACAGCGATGGTCCCATGGTGGCGCCATACCGGCTATGAAAAAAGTTATCGGGTCCGGCAAAGTTCTGCTGCCTGGTGAATGTAGTCGCCGTATCGCCAAAGCCGGGTGCGTGATAGTAGAAGACGTTGCCGCCATACTGGCGCGCCGCTCCCCGGTTGAACGCGAGTCGCATCGCGGTCCACGGTTGCACCGCCGCGGTCTCCATGCCAAACGAACGCACTCCCCATTCACCCAGGGCGTGCGCGAATGAGGTGCTGGACGTGGATTGCGCTGGAATCATCTTGTCCCACATCGGACCCGTTTCAGTCTTGAACATCTTGCTCCACTTCCGAGTCAGAGCATCGGTGTAGAACTTGCGGTGAGCCGCGAGCAACTGGGCGCGCGTCATGTTTGGAGCTATGTGCAAATACTGCGGCGCCTCGTCCCAGACAAAGCCCACACTCTCTCCGGAAATCCAACCCATGAATTGATCGCGCAACTCTCCATTCAAAAGCTTCCAGGCAGCTTGAGCGTCTGCATCGGAAGCGAAATTTGCCGCACCGTAGTTAATTAAGATTGCAAAAGGTGATTTAGTCTGAGCCAGGTAACGACGAAAGCCGCTACCGTCCTTTAACAACTCGGGTAAATCGTTGATGTAGACGGTCGGAACTACCAACTTTGAACTAAAGATAGGCACATCGCGCTTGCCTGAATAGGCTTTGACAAACTCATCGATCGGCTCGGCGTTAAAGGGATAGAGCGGACACTCGCCCGCCGGTTTGTCGTAAAGCTGCCAAAACTCTTTGGCGATGTTCCAGGGCATCACAAAGTCGCGGCCGGCGACTTTTGGACGTGTCCAAGCCAGCGGTAAGTCGGTTCGCGCCGGCGCTTCAATCAGTGGCGTCAGATGCGCGCGCGTGCCGGCCCAGTCGCGCAGGTAACGCATTGCGGCGAAGTCGGGCTTGCGTCGCCCCTGTGGCACAAAAGCGAGATCGTTTGTGAGCAGGACGCAGTCGACTTGACGCCGGGCTTGTGCCGGTTTGTCGAGTTCGATTGAAATTCGCGCGGGGCCTTTCGTCAGGATAGCGGATGCTCCATCCCAGGCAAACGCCCAACCCCAATACATGCTGACTTCATCGTGGGGATCGATCACATCTCTCGAGCCAAATTCATGACGCGCGACCTCGCGTCCTTCCTGGGTAATGCGAACGGTGAAAGCTTCCGTCTTGTTTGCCCAATCGGCATAGCGCACCCAGACTTTGTGTTCACCTGAGCGTGGGATTTCAATGTCCTGCCAGATGGCGCCGCGCGTCTCATCGGCCGCGGCGGCGATGGAATTCCATTCGCTCTCCCCGCCCTGTGTCCATTCGGCTGACACACCTGGCCCGCTAATCGCCCAACCCGGAGCTGTGGCAGCAGGCAAATCGAGATATGAAGGATTCAGCAGTGGCTCGTGTCGCGACGTTTCAGTGATGCCGCGCATGTTTTCCGCCTCGTACCAGAGGTATTCAGGAACGGATTGAGGCGGGGAAGTTTGAGCGGCAGATCGATCAAAGCAAATTACAGCGATCGTAGAGCAGATGAGAAAAAAGAACGTGGTACGAGATGAATTCATTTCGTCAAGAAATCAACAAGGTGTTAGCATCGTTTCAATCTCTCTTAGTGACTTCGTGACTTTGTGGTGAATCTGCCTTTCGAAATACTCACCACAAAGACACCAGGGCACAAGGACTTGCCTCAATTCCCATCTGCCAGATCTTGATCGCCTTGATCGGGGAGATCAACATGATTAATTCCAAAAGCAGGCTGTCCCTTATCCAAATCAACAGCATTAGCTCAGTGGCGAAGAAAACGATCAGCGAACGGGTCCAACCCAATTTCCGCGCCAGCATGAAACCGATACCACAACACGCGATGTCGCCTAACGAGTTCACTACTGTATCGCCCTCGTAACCCAGGGCCGCCGTCGCTGCTCGATAGTGTTGGATGACTGTGTTGGTATTCTCGATCAACTCCCAGACAGCTTCGATCGTGATCGCTATTAAGAGCCGCCATCTGGTCGAAAGTCCGCGCACGAGTAATGTCAAAAGCCCGCAGAACGCCAGACCATGCAGCAGGTGCGTAAAGCTGTATGGGTCGAGGAAGGTTTGTGAAGTGAGCGCCCCCCAGGCATGACCTGTCCAAAAGGACGCACGACCACACGAACACGACCAGGAGCGACCCTGAAGATGTAGTTCGACGGCAGTGGCCGCCAAAACAAATACTATGGTCAGCCACCACCAAGAGTTTTTCTGGTTTGATGCGAACACTTTGGCGCGGCGCCCGACCAAATGATCAGCCGAGTGCGTCCAGGCATTCGACCATGCTGCGCCTGCGGCAGGTAAACATGGGCGTGTCGCGGAGGGTAAAACAGCTGGCCTTGGTTTCGCGCAACTCCTGGATTAAGTCCAGAAATTCGGAAGGATTATCGGTTTCAAAAGCGACCACGAACTCCTGGTCATCGAGGCCGAACGAGTAGGTCGTGTGCAGCTTCACCGAACGGTACTTCGAGCCGATGCGCAAGTTCTCGTCCATCATCTCCTGTCGTTGCTCTTGCGGGCGCGCGTACCACTCGCGCGTTCTTTGCAGCGGACAGACGAAAAGGTAATCCGATTGGCCGGGAACTACGTGCACACGATCTTCTGCCTGTTCGGGACAATCCTTTTCGATGTACATGGATCGCTTGGTCATGGAAAGGAATGACAAAGTCGGCTCGATATACCTGGCCATTGAAGTCTGATTCAGCCGGCCCGTCATTTCCTGTATCGGATCGAGCGCGGAACAAATCCGCCAGATCATGAAGTCAGCAGTGGTGCGCAGACCCACGGTCGAATAGGTATGAATCAGCAATTGGCGGCGAGACTGCTCAATGGTCTCAATAAAACCCTGCTTGCATTCAACCTTTGCGCCATCGTCGAGCATTCTCCATTCAGGCCGCGCGCGATAGAAAGTGAAGTTGACGAACTGCCGGGGCAGCTTACTCTTGTGCTCTTCCAGTTCTTCAACGTTGGGCGCCAGCCGCAGCGAGCCTCGTGTAGAGTTGTTCGTCTGATCGCGTTCCGTAGTCATCTCGGAAAAAGTTCGATCTAAAAAGGAGTCTCGCTCGTCTAAAACTTGTCGCGCTAGAATGCTTGAGTGTGGCGCGCACCTATTCTGCCTTTTGTCTTTACTGCTTTGCAACCGGGCAGGAACCGATGAGATTTCGAGCTCTGATCACGAAACGAAAGCACCGCGACGCGGCATGTTATACTGCCGGCGTTCGCAAAACTCAATCGATGACTATCTGGAGAAATCGAGGATGAAACGTCTATCACTCGGACTGATTCTTTTTGCTTTGCTGTGGGTTGGCGCATGCCGGACTGACAAATCAGCAAGCACCCCCAATGCGAACAACGCTTCGCCCGCGGCCCCGTCAACACCGGATCAATTTGCCGCGGTGAGGGCGTCATACGAAAAGAACTGCAAGTTGTGTCATGGCGCGAACGGAGAGGGTGGTCCGGTCAAGCTGGACGACGGCACGAAACTCAAGGTGCCGAGCCTGCGCGAAGGGCACGCGCTTAAGCACCCTGACTCGGATTTCGTGAAACAGATCACCAAGGGTGGCGACGGGATGCCGGCTTTCGGAGAGAAGCTAAAGCCCGAAGAGATCAACGACATGATCCGTTTCGTTCGACATGAGTTCCAGGGTGGGATGACGCCGCCCGCAAAATAGATAACTTGATCTTTGTGCTTTGATCTTTGTACTTTGATGTCCTGGTGGAGACGAGCGCATTACGAAGCACAAAGATCAAAGTACAAAGTTCAATTTTTGATGTGCACCCATAGCTCAGTTGGATAGAGCGTCTGACTTCGAATCAGAAGGCCGCAGGTTCGAGTCCTGCTGGGTGCACCAGATATCAAGAGACAGTATGTGATTTGAAACACCGAGAGTTAGTTCCATGGGAAACTGGAAAGGGCCGGCATCGCTGCCGGCCCTTTTTCTTCTCAATCCCCCTGCCTCTGACGATCACTGCACGCTCTTGCTGCTCCTGGTGTCGGCTTCTGACTTCGCTGCTTTCTCAGTGATCGGTTTCTTCTGAGTAATAGTCGCAGAGCTGGGCGCCGCGTCTTCGCCGCGGGTCAGTCGCACGTTGCCGTTAATGCCGGCCAGAGTGATCGGCGCGCCGCCGCTGCCGATGTGGGCTGAATAGCCGTGCCCAAATTCTTCTTTGTCGACGGTGACATCCGGGATCTCTGAACGAACACTGCCGTTCATTCCTTTGGCAGTCAGATCCGCATTGAGGCCAGCGGCCAGACGCAACTCGATGCCGCCGTTGATGCCGTTAAGACGCGCGCCGCGTTCGCCGAGCTGCTTCACGCTGACAACGACCCTGCCGTTGATGCCGTTTATCTCAGCCGATTCGCTCGCCTGGCCCAGATCGACGTTGCCATTGATTCCCTTTGCTTCGATCGTGCCCTCAATATCTCCGCTCGTGACTCGTCCATTAATCCCCTTAAGGGCCAGAGCGATTTGGCGCGGCGCCTTGATGATCAGCTCTTCTTTCGGATTGCCGCCAAATAGATGATCCCAAATTCCCGCGTGACGTGTCTCTCTTCCGCGCACAACCAGACCGTTTGCGGTCTGCTCAATCGTCACTTCGCGGCGAGAAAGCGACTCGCTGTTTTTCGCGGTACGCAGCAGATAAACTTCCGCGGTCTTCGTGTCTGAAGTTTGAATGTCAACCTTACCGTTTATGCCTTCCACTTCCACGCGCGCGCCGGGTTGCAGCGTAAAGCTCTTGCGAACCTCATCGCGAGCTTCGCCCTGCGAGTCGTTGCCGACGGCTTTGTTCAAGCCGGCACGGACCCCGCCATGCGATCGCCACAGACCGACGGTCGCCGCTCCCACCACCAGGATCACCACGATTAGTACACGTTTCATTGAATTTCTCCTGAAGAGTTTTTCCGCGCGTTCGCGCCAGGTCTCCTTAGAGAACGAAGTTCGCGGGACGCAGGTTCCGGCGAACTTCACCGCTGGTGATATCTTTGAGGATGAGGTCTCGGGTCGATCCCAGAGCAATCACTACTACTGTTTCTTATTGGCCGAGATATATTCTTCCAGCCTTTTCCGGTCCGGATAATCAGGTTGCACCTTAAGGAATTGTTCGTATTCCACCGCGGCTTTGTCTTTCATTCCCGCGGCGTGATAAAGCGCGGCCAGACGCAGACGCGCTTCAGCCATTCGCACCGGATCGAGTTTCAGAGCTTCGTAAAGATAAGGAACCGCCTTTGAACCCTTCTTTAATTGGAGATAGGCCTCCCCGAGAAAATAGTTTGCCTGGGGGGAGCCGGGTTCGACCTGAACGGCTTGAGTCAGAACTTCGACAGCCCCATCAAAATTCTTCTGCGCGATTCTCAATCTGCCCAGACTGATAAGAGCCACGGCGTAACCGGGATGCCTTTTGATAGCTTCGAGGTAACTTTTCTCGGCCCCGGCGAAGTTCTTCTGGATGAAATATATGGTAGCCAACCTTTCCCATGCTTGAAAATCGTTTGGATCAGTTTCGACAACCTGACGAAGCAATAAAAGGGCCTGGTCATACTGTTTCTTTTCGATTGCTGCTGTTGCATTATCAAAAGCAGATTCTTGTTTCGCCGGCCGGTTGTATTTGTCCGCCGCTGAGACAACGGCTGCTCGCGCATTACTGGACGATTCTCGCCATTGCAACTCTATGTCCTGGCGGATTTCATGCTTGAAAGGTGAGGACAAACTTACGGGAAATCGCGCTACCTCGTTATTCTCAACCTCGACGACGATCTGATAACGGCCGTCGGTCAAATTTACAAACCGATACCGGGTATTACTTTGCACCCTTTGTCGCGAAACAAGATCGCCGCTCTCAGTGTAAAGCAGTACGTCGAGGGCAATCGGCTTTAGGCCGGTCGTTTGGCCCTCGTTAACCGTGATGTCTCCGTAGACAGTATTGCTCCCACCCGTTCGGTTGTCGCCCCTCTGGCATTGCACCTGACGAGTGCCAAACGCCAGAAGAACAAGTAGAACTGCCAGACTTATTAGTTTTATTTTCATAAATCCAAAACCGGAGATTTGCCGTACCTCACGACTTCCTGAATTCAGTCGACCAGGAGGAAGAACGATGACTATAACTTCTTATTCGCCGCGATATATTCTTTGAGTTTCTTTTTATCAGGATAATCCGGTCTTAGTTTTAGAAAGGCTTCGTACTCGGCTGCTGCTTTCTCTTTCAAAGACCGGGCATTATACAGGGCTGCCAATCGGAGGTGCGCCTCAGCCATGTTGACGGGATCCAGCTTGATAGCCTGATTCAAGTACGGAACGGCCCTGGATCCTAATTTCACCTGAAGATAGGCTTCGCCGAGAAAATAGTTCGCCTGGGCTGAGCCAGGCGCTACCTCAATCGCGTGCGTCAGGACTACAATCGCCCCATTAAAATTCTTTTGCACAATTCTTACCCGGCCGAGACTGATCAGGGCGATGGCATAGTCGGGATTTCTGTTCAAAGCTTCTTTGTAGGCAATCTCGGCCTCCTCAAAATTCTTCTTAATAAAGTACGTGGTTCCTAATTCGGTCCAGGCGATGAAGTCTTTGGGGTCCGTCTCAACAATCCGGCGCAAGAGCGTCATTGCCTGCTCAAAGTTTTTCTTGTCGCTGGCTTCCCGGGCCTTGCGCAATAATTCAGCATTAGCCGCGGACCGATTGTAGACATCTGCCGCGGAGACAACTTCCGCTCTTCCGCCTCCGGATTTCTCTCTCCATTGGAATTCCAGGTCCTGACGAAAATCCGTCTTGAATGGTGAGCTGACGGCGACTCGGACCCGCGCCACTTCTACATTCTCGACCTCGACAACCACTTCATACCTTCCGTCGCGCAGATCGAGAAATCGATATCTTCCGTTGCTGGAAATTGTTTGTCTGGTTAGAAGTCGACCGTCCTCGGTATACAGTAAGACTTGCAGGAATAGTGGTTTCAGACCATTGGTCTGGTTCTCGTCGACCCTGACGTCTCCAAAGAGTGTATGACCGCCAGCCTGGGCTTTAAGTAAAGTCGGAACCAGCAATAGCAGGAATAAAACTAAAGCGGAAGGCGTAAGGTTACACAGAGAGATTGCGGGGCCAAACCGCAACGAAATCGTTTTTGTCAGTCGCGGCCTCAAGTACGTTTGTTTGCGCGCAGCAAGGCGCGCGTTGAATAAGTTATGAAAGAAGCGGGTCAGAGCTTTAAGGCTCCGACCCGCTGAGCCCATGCGCCGGGAGGAATCAGAACTCGTATCTAAATCCAAACTGCAGCACACGCGGCGTGCCCTGAATGGCCGTAAAGTTTGACCAGACAGTCGGGGGGGTCGCGGTTGACGGCTTAAGGTTTACACCGAATCCACTTCGACCGGTATTGTACTGTCCCAGCCGTTGTGTATTGGTGATATTGAATGCCTCAACGCGGATCTGCAGTTTGTGTCTTTCGCTCCAGGGCATGGTGAAGCTCTTGCCTAAACCGACATCGAGATCTACATAGCCCGGAACCCTGAAGACGTTACGGTCGCCAATTTCTCCTGGCCTCGCGTTACGAAAACTGTTATAGGCAGCCTGCGTGTTGCACCCAAAAAGTTTTGGCGCGGCCGAAGGATTGATTGAAGAAGGAACGCCTCCCCGATCCGGACAAGTATCCACCGGCTGGGTCCGAATCACGTTGCTCTGCACGTTCCAGTTGGTGGCCCAACGACTGTTATCAAAGGGACCGCTATCACCATAGAAGCCTACTGGCAGGCCTGAATTCCACCGATAGATCCCGGACAATTGCCATCCACCGATTACTCCATCCACAAATTTGTTGGCGTTGTGGAAGAAAGGTCGTCCGTGACCGAAAGGCAGCTGCCAAACGGCATTTATGTTGATGATGTGGCGAATATCAAAATCGGAATTCGCATAGCTGGACTTCTGCAGGATCGGATTCACGATAAACGCTCCACCGAACGCGCCGGCTGTCGCCAGTCCTGATGCATCGTCCAATGAGTGAGACAGCGTATAGTTGAAGTCCATCGTAAGACTCGTTCCCAGACGCTCGCGAACTGATATCGTTCCCGCGTGATAGTTTGACTTTGCGATGCTGCTAAACGTGGACAGAGCGCCGTATTGCGGTTGGAAGAATAGATTCCCTGCTCCCGAATTGCCGCCGTTCACCGCTTGGTCCAGAGCGTCCTGGGTATCGGTCCAGTCATTGCCAAAGAAGTTTCTCTGGGCCATCGCGAAGACCGCCTGTGTCTGATTAAGCGTCGGATCTATGCAGACGCCGCCACAATAGTTTGTGTTGATGAGGTCGGCCAGATTACTCGGGAAGAGGTTCTGGAAATAAGCGATTGAAGGGATCGCCGCAACAGATACCCCGTTGACCCGGGCTTGCTCCAGTATGCCGGCCGCAGTGTACCAATCCACACCTGACTTTGGATCGACGAGATTATTAAGTGCCATCACATCTCGCGAAGCGATCAGGTGTCGAGCGGCTCGGCCAATGTACGAGGCCTGCAGAACGAGACCATGAGGCAACTCACGCTCAAACGTCGCATTCCAGCTATAGTTGATGGGCGCAATCAGCCTCTGATCCAATGATGACTGGATCGGTCTCGCCGTGGTAAACGGCGCCGTCTGCGGGAAGGTCAATGATGCAGGGGTGACGATATTCGGCAACGGACGTATAGCCTGTCCATAACCAGTGAATAGTGGAGCAAGCGGCCTCGGCCCACCACCACCAAAGATGTCCGGAATGCTGAAAGTATTGACGTTGATATTTTGGCTCGAAGAAAAACCCAACGCGTTATTCAGATCAAAACTAACGGCCAGTTGTTGGCCGTAGTAGTCGTTGGTAATCCCGAACCCACCACGAATAACCGATTGTCCGTGTGTTCCGAAAACCTTACCCAAAAGTCCCGATTTGAAGGCCGGAGACCAGGCAATCGCTACCCGGGGTTGAAAGTTATTCCGGTCAGGATCATACAGGGGCCGCTTCCCATTTGCCTTTCCAGTCAACTCGATTGAGATCGGGTCGTTGAATGGCTTTCCGGCCGCCGCGCCGGCCAGCCTCTTGGCAAAGAAATCGGAAAGCGGGATGTTCGTTCCAGTCTCGAACCCCTTCGCCTCCCAGATAGGTGTGCTGTAGCTGTAGCGTACTCCATACGTCAACGTTAGGTTGGGTCGAATCTTCCATACATCCTGGCCGTAAACGTCGTACTCCCTCGTTCTCCAGTCGCGATCGGCTGAAGAGCCCGCGGGCAAAGGCTTGCCATCATGGTCGAAAGTAAAGAGGGCCGAGTACTGCGAAAACCTGCCAACCAGAGCGGTAACTGCGGCTTGGACTGCATCGGTAAACCCTGGATCCAGGGGCGCGCCGATGCCCGTTCCAAAAGTGTTTACAGCGTCAGACATACTGTTACCACCAGCGAAATAGCCTGACGGATTAGTTATGGCGTTATCAAACGCATTAGCAAAGCTTGACCGCTTATTACTAATCAGGCGAGTGTTTCCGCCGAACTGAATTGAGTGGTTACCCTTTAACCACGAAAAGTCGTCGGTAATATTGTGCACCGGCGTCGTGCGACTCAAAGTTCGGGTAAATAGACGCGGAGCAAAAACGAAGCGAAAAGTGATTTGGTTGTCGCCTGAATCGCCTTGCTGACTGAACGCCTCGCGCGTCAGTCCGTACCGAAGGTTGTTAACGAATCTGTTACTGATTGTCCACGTGTGGCCAATGACAAAGCCCCATGGATGCTCCCAAAGATTCGGTGAGGGTGTGTCTGGAAACTGTGGAATACCTCCGGTCAAGTCATAAATCACGTTCGCCCGCAGGAATAATGATTGTTTGCTGCTGAGGTTATAGTCAAAACGGCCGGAATGAGAATGCAAGGTAACGGGCGTCTTGGCGTTGAATCGGAACCCGCTTGTGTTTAGCCCATCTCCAACACTCGCGTCATTAGCCGGATATTTACTGGCCGCGTCCCTCAACGCTGCGATGGCGATCGGATTCATTCCCGGAAGAAAAATGCTGTTTAGTTGTGCTGTACTAAGGGTCGTAATGCCGCCGGCTGCATTCCGATAGCGCACCTGACCCAGTCCCAGACTGGGCAGCGGAACAGTCCGCGTGGGCGCCGCCGCCTCACTGATATCACGACGTTCTTCATAGCTATAGAAGAAAAAGAGTTTATCCTTAACGATCGGTCCACCAACAGCGCCTCCGAACGTGTTGCGAATCAACTTCGGGCGACCAACCCCCGAGCGATTATTAAAAAAGTCGTTCGCTGTCGTGGCCGTGTTGCGATTAGCCTCAAACAACGCCCCATGCCAGTCATTACTTCCACTCTTGGTGACAAGGGAAATCTGGGCGCCCGACGATCGGCCCTGACTTGCGTTCGAGTTAACTGTCGTTACGCGAAACTCTTCGATGGCCTCGGCATTCAGGCGAATCACCGGGTGGCTTTGTGGTGCAGTTAGTTGAGCTCCACCGTTCGGGATCGCGTCAACCCCGGCGATTGCGTTCGTTTGCGCATCGTTAATGTCAATACCGTCAAGGGTAACGTTCGACTGGTCGGTACGCGCACCTGCCACGTAACCTTCCTTCGTTACAGCCGGCTGCAGCGTCAATAACGCGAGTGGACTACGTGCCTCAAGCGGAAGTTGAGTGATCTGCTGGTTCACGAAGTTGTTGCCGAGTGTGCCGTCATCCCTGTTTATGAGATTCTCCGCTGCAGTTGAGGTAACCGTGACCGTCTCAGACACATTGCCAACCTCAAGCGTAAAGTCGACCGGAGTGACTCTGGCTACCAGGGCGTGAACGTTTGTAACAACTGCTTTCTTAAAGCCTGTCGCCGTCACCTCCATTCGGTAGTCACCGACCGGTACCTGCTCAAATGAAAACACACCGTCAGTATTCGAAGTTGCAGTGCGCGAAAAGTTTGTTGCGGAATTCGCTAAGCTGACTGTTGCTCCAGCCACAACGTTGCCTTGCGGATCTTTTACCACGCCGCGAAGCGTAGAAGTGCCAGACTGGCCCCAGGCAGTGACCGTAGTCATTGCTAGTAGGAAAACAACTCCAAACTTTAAAGCGAACGTGTTAGCTAGAAGCGATTTTCTGGTCATCGATTCCTCCTAAGAAGGTGTGCAATGCGTTTGTTGAGGTTGCATGGCGTAGTCCGACAGACCGCCAAACTTTTATGATTAGGTTTTTTCTCGGAAGACATCGTCAGGGAAACAAGTCGACACGAGTTCTGGGAAATCCGGTCCGTTTAGACCGTCAAGAAAGCATTTTCGTGTGAGGAATGACGCATTTATTGTTCCAAGCAAGCGAGTTGAGAGTAGATCTGAAAAACTCGCGGAATTTTGCGGAGAGCCATTTTCTCGTTGATCTCTACGATCCGAAAACCGGGCCGCGATCCAAATTCTTGGATTCCAACCGTCTGCTAGAACTTGAACCCTGTTAGAGACTCTCAATCAGCATAGCTGAGAGACGGGACATCAGCAGATAACCAGGATTGTCGACCGACCAATTAACTTCCGGCATGTCGTCAACGGTAATAGCTATAGCGATCTTGCCGCGCTTGGAATAGACAATCGCGACGCAACTCCGCAATCGGTCGAGGGCGCCATATTTACTGGCCATAGGCACGTCAGAGTTCGCTCGTCCGATCGCATAGCGCGCTTGTTCGCGCTTCATGAGATCGATCATCTCTTTTGCCGCCGCCTTATTCACAATCTCGCCCGCGTCGATCTTCTCGAGGATTCGGACCATCTCGTGTGGTGTGGTCGCGCCCAGGCCAAAGCGTTTGTTGTCGGGCTCTTTTCCTTCCTTGCTTTCGCCGCCGCCGCCAATCCTGCGCATGAGGCGTGTGTCTTTGAAACCCAGCGTGTTCATTCGCGCGTTGACTGCATCGGTGGTCAGGTAGTCGAGGACCATATTGGTCGCAGTGTTGTCGCTCACCACCATCATGAGATTAACGCAGTCGCGCAAAGTCAGGCGCAGGCCGTCAGCGAGTTCCGGTAGCACTCCCGACCCGCCGTACCGGGCGGCTTTCGTCAGCACCAACTCGTCTGTCCATTTCGCGCGCCCCTCGGACACGCGGCTGAAGGCTTCGATCATAACGGCGACTTTGATCGTGCTGGCGGTACGAACCCGTTCGTCGCCATTGAAGGAATAAGTAAGACCGGTGTCGAGGTTCTTTGCGAATAAAGAGACTTTGCCTTTGAAGGGATTGATTTCGGCGCGCACGAGAGCATCAAGTGATGACGCAGGAGGCGCCGGCGTTTGTCCTCTTACGAGATTAGTCGCCAGCACTCCAACCATCAGAACAGTCACGATGCGGACTCGGCAGTTGATCGATGTCATTCGTGATCCTCTTTGAAATTGCTCGAATTTGAACGCCAGCGATCTAACTTGGGAGCGTGAGCGATGTCAATAAAAATATGGCGCAAGCCCGCAAAGGTTTGCGCCACAAAAACTACCAATCTATGGCAGGCCTAGTAACGAACGCGCACTCGATAGGACAGCGTCGCTTCTCCATCCTTTGCGACAGGCACGTTGAATTGCGCGGCGAAGGCCGCTGTCTTCCGGGCTTCGAATGTCGACGAAACCATTTCCCAGTCGCCGCCGATGGGTTCGTTCACAACTACTGTGACGGGTCCTTCTTTGTGATTGCGTATCTTGATTTCATATGCATATTCATAGAGATGTCCTGATACGACTACCTTATAATCGGTTTGCTTTCGCTCGGCCACTATGTCGAAAGCGTCACCGACTTTGACCCGCACATCTTCATCTTTCGGCGAGTGGTCAATCTTGTCCTCCCCGATGAACTGCTGATTCCCTTTGTCATCTTTCTTGTAGAGTCGAACCGTACCGGCCGGCAGAGGCATTCCGAGCTTGTTCTGCTGCGAATTCCGAAACTGCATATACACTCCGACCTTTTCTTTAATCGGCTGCCCCGGGTTGTTATAGCTCGTATAGTAATAGTGCTGACCGTTTAGTACGAACTCTTTCTGCACGTCGAAACCCGAAGCCTCTAACAACGAAACCTGTTTCGTTTCATTATCGCGGATACTCGTTGGTCGCTGCAGTGTGTACAGGTGATATTCGAAGAAGCCCTGCTCCTTGAAATCGGAGGCATCGACCATCGATTTTCGTTGCATGGCGCCGGCCAGAGCATACTCGCGTTCCTCCGAGACTCGGTTGACGTCGCCGGCGACTAATTGCAGGCGTGCATCATCAAAAGACGCTCCGCTCGCATTTGTCAGGGTGACCCATCCCTGTAAATCGCCCCTGGTGTCGTCGGCATTGACCAGCAGCACATAATCGGCTCGCCAATTCATGCCGGAAGTGAGATAGCTCGCTTCCACCGTCTGCAGCCCGCTTTCGCGGTTCTCGATATCCCAAACCAGCGTTGGCGTGGCGACCAGGTTTTTTGGCAGATCGGGAAAGCGCATTTCAGAAATGTTGGTCGGGTTGATCACGATCTGCCCATTGATCCGCCAGACCTGGCCGCCATTGTTCGACAGCAAAGTCGCCTGGGCCGGTTCAAAAGTCTCGGTGTTGTTTTGGTAGCGCCGCAACACCAGGGTGATTTCCCTCCCCACAAACTTGTCGAGTAGCTTCGCCGGATTCAGCAAATCGTATTGATAATTCTGCTCCAGAATTCGCAGTGAAGCCGGTGCTGTCAGAGATGACAGATGGACCGTTTCGGGCCGAATCTGGGCGGTCACATCAGCGAATCTTAAAGCAACTTGTCCCTGCGCGAGCGTTAACCTGCGCGTCTCGCGCACGAGTCCAAGGTTCGAATTATAAACCGTAATATTGACCGACTGCCGATCGCGCCCCGTCGTGGTTTGCTCCGCAGCCTGGCCCAGCACCGCGTTTGCGCTTATCCAGCACAACGCAACCGCAAAAAGGATTTTGTAGATTCGTGACATCGAATAAGTAGCCTCCAAAAACTTCATCAATCGGAGCGCGGAAGTTTTGCGCCCGCAGTTAGAACGCTGGAGGGCTGCAAGCTTGCGTGGAATCAGGTAGAAACAAGACCCACGCGGAATTTCGCGGCTCTTGCTTGAGGGATTGCACAACTAGGTAATACGACCCACCAAAACCCACGAAGCCAGTTTCAGCTTGTGCAATTTCGTGTGATTTCGTGAATCGCTCTGGTCGAGTGCATAGGGCGCCTGCACCATCGCGGGCTGGTTCAGCCTTAGAAGATGGGGCGAACACTCTTTATAATCGCGTGACTGCTTGCTGACGTTCGGTCCAGGGGCGAAAAGCTCCCGCGATCGCGGACGGACAGATGAGGTAATGAGCTGAATGGCCGACTATAACAAGAAACGAAACCGCATCGTGATTGAAACGTCATCGTCGCACCGTCAACGCGGGTCGCGCCCAATCGGCCGGCAGTACCCAACCAGCCAGCGCGAAGGAGTCGTGGCTCTCAGCGTGATCGGGGCCGCCGCATTGGCCACCTTTATTGCGCTCTTTTTGACCAGCCGCCCCTACGACCCGATGAACTCCACACTCGCCCCGGGACAAACTGTTCCTGCCGGATCTTTGGCGCTGGGACCGTCTCCCAAACCATCTGCGACGATTTCACCTTCGCCGCAACCGAATTTGGCGGCGGGTGGAACGCCAACGCCGGAACCTCCGGTCGAGGCAGCCACAGTTCCCGACGATGCCGGAATTCAATTTCAGATTGACCGGACGATGACTGCAGATCCAGTTCTATCAAAGCTGGATGTCAGCACTCTCGTTGAAGGCGGCAAGGTAACCGTCGTTGGTTCGGTGAAATCGGCAGATTTGAAACAACGAGTCGAGAGGTTCCTCCGCTCAATCAAAGGGGTCGTCAGCGTAGACAACCAGCTGGTCATCACCGAGGCGACGCCTGGCAACCCAGACTAAACGGAACGGATATCCTGTCCGCCTGAACGCCCAGCGCGAACTCTGCTAAAAAGACTTTGCACAAGAAGTCGGCATTCGAGTCGGCGAAGCCGATGACTGATAATAGCCCAGCACTTCAGTGCTGGGAGAAGTGAGCCAAAAAAATCTCCAGTCCGTGAAACGGACGGCTGAATTATCGAAGAATTTCAGTCGTCCGCTTCGCGGACTCATTCGATGTATGCGTTCTACTCCCAGCACTGAAGTGCTGGGCTATTGTCTGTCCTCCCGCTTCGCGGGACTGTATTTGGACTTTTTGTACAAAGCCGCTAAAAAAGATCCAATTCAACGGAGTCGGGGCGGGCTACGCCCGCTGGCGGACAGGATGTCCGCGTTCCTTGTGCGACATGGGGTGCGCTCTCGTCCAACCGCTGTTATCATGGTCGCATCGAACCTTCCCCAAGCGGAATTTATGGATAGGTCAGGAATTTTCTCAATGATTCACAAGAAATTGGCGGTCTTGATCGCAGCGGTAGCGCTGGTCATGGCGTTCCCCGCCGGCTCGCGAAAGGCGATGGCTCAGACTGGTTCGCCTGAAATAATACTGGTTCTTCCTTTCGAGAATGTCTCGAATCACCCGGAATACAATTGGATTGGCGAAAGTTTTGCAGACTCGCTTTCGGCATTATTAAATAAGCCCGGTCTGATCGTGGTAACAAGCGAAGAGCGGGCTGTCGCTTACCAACGCTTGCGGCTGCCGTTAACGGTCCTCCCTTCGCGCGCTACCGCCATCAAAATTGCCCGCGAACTTAAGGCTTCGATGATCGTCATCGGCACTTACAACGTGGTACTCACTGCGCCAACGTCAGATGACAAATCAAAGCCGGTTTCCGATAAACCTCTGGCCAGTATTTCCGGCGAGGCGCGCGTGGTTCGCGTTAATGAGGGTCGCATGGCCGGCGATATTTTCGACGGAGCCTGGGCACCGCGGGTCTATGACTTTAGCGACGAGGTGACGAACCTGCAGAAGGTCCACGGGGAACTCGCCTATCAAATTCTATTTCAAAGGGACAAGGCGCTCCCGTTTTCACGCAATCAGTTAATACAGGAAGCCACGAGGGTTCCTGCCCAGGCCTATGAAGCCGTTCAGAAAGGACTGCTTACACCCGAAGCGGATCCAACGCGGGCTATCTACTTCAAGAACGCCTTGCGACTTTTTAGTGACGCCAACGGGGGCGCGGTCTATCCACAAGCAGCATTTGAGCTGGGACGCTTCTACTTTAACCAGACGCAATGGAAAGAATCGATCGAGTACTTTACGATGCTGCAAAAGAAAGACGCGCACTATGGCGAGGCGCAGTTCTATGCTGGTCTGGCTTATTGGAAGACCGGCGATATCCCGCACGCCATGGCGACTCTGATTCCGCTGGCTGATGAAAAGGTGATGCCGTTGGTGGCTGTCTATAACAACGCCGGCGCTGTTTCGATTGCGGCCGCGCGTGACGAAAAGAAACCTGAGGAAAGAACGCGGCTTTTGCTTCAGGGAATTACGGTATTGTCGCGCGCCGTCGATTCGTCACCTGATGACACCACCGTCCTTTTCAATTACGCCTATGCTCTTTTTCTCGCTGAGAAATATCCCGAGGCCGCCGAGAAGCTTGAGCGAGTGATCGCAGCTAATCAAAAAGACGGTGATGCTTATTTTCTTTTGGCGAAGATTCAAGAGCGCGCGAATCATGCAGACGCTGCGAGTGCCGCAGACAATCAAGCGCGAAAGTATATGCCGCAGCAGAGTTATGCAAAATGGCAGACTGATTGGCAGAAGTCGCCAGCTCTCACAGCGCTCTCTTTGCGGACGCGTGACGTGCTTAATCAAATTGACCTTTCAGATATAGACCGGCGCAATACCATGGACGCGGCCAAAGCAAACAGCACCGGAGAAGCGCTCAATAAGATTCGCGAGCTGTACCAGCAGGGACGAGATGACGAGGCGTTGACGGAAATCAGAAAGGTGCTGATTGTTGAGCAAACCAACGCCGAGGCCTTTCTTCTCAGCGGCCGCATAAATCAGCGGCGCGGCGATCAGGAGGCTGCAATCGCAGCTTTGAAGACAGCTATCTTCTGGGATCCGCCACCAAAGATGATTGATGCCCATATCCTGCTCGGTCGAATCTTTCTTGAACGCGGAGACTTAGGAGAAGCTCGTAAGTACGCGGTCAGCGCGATCAACATCGATCCCAATAATCAGGAAGCGATTGCGCTGCAACGTCAGGTGACGATGGGACGGCAGTAAACCAAAGTCGCGGCACGAGAAGTGCTGAGCATAAGGACGGCTAGCACGAAATGAAACGTGCCCCCGCCGCCATCACTTCTCTGAGCGCTGCATGCCGCTGCGCCAGCCGCCCGCCGAGCAACCCTTCAGTCAAATCCCCCCGAATTGGAACCCGGTCAG
>Ga0134121_10001968_pt1 | contig 18348 bp, 11 predicted proteins | sample KB301_FD_96463 | JGI IMG/M metagenome (GOLD analysis project Ga0134121, IMG submission 96463) | Terrestrial soil microbial communities without Nitrogen fertilizer from Kellogg Biological Station, Michigan, USA - KB3-0-1 | ecosystem: Environmental > Terrestrial > Soil > Unclassified ... | reverse complement strand
GAACCACCAGTAGCCGAAAATAAAAATGACGAGGGCGAAGGCGGTGAAGTAGGCGAGGCCGTGCCAGTCCGGGGCGGAGGCGTCGAGAAAGATGCGGCGATAGCTGCGAATCAATGAGGTGAAGGGGTTGAGGTTGATGAAGGTGCGGAAACGTGGGGGCACCATCGTCTCGGGATAGATAATCGGCGTCAGATACATCCACGCCATCAGCAACAGAATGATGCCCTGCGTGATGTCGCGCAGGAAGACGCCGAGCGACGCGACGAGCCACGCGGCGCCGAGTGCAAAGAGTAGTTGGGGGATCAGTAGTACCGGGAGCCAGAGGCCGGTTATCTCGAGTCGCTGGCGAATGATGATCGTGGCGATCAGTAAAGCGATGGTCGCGAACAGTTGATTGCCGAGAGCGGCGAAGACTTGTGCGGCAGGCAGTGCTTCCAACGGGAAGACGACGCGCTTGACGAGATTTGAGTGGGCCAGGATCGTGTTCGCGGATTGCTGCACGGATTCCTGAAACATCGTCCACGGCAAAAGACCGCAGAAGAGGTAGAGCGCGAATTCCCAATGAGAATTGTTTGTGCCGAAACGCGCGCCGAAGATGCCCGCGAAGATGAACGTGAAGATCGCGATCATTACGACTGGCGTCAACACGGCCCACGCGAGGCCGAGCGCAGAGCCTTTGTAACGACCCAGCAGCTCGCGTTTCGCGAAGGAGAAGATCAGATCCGCGCGCGACGGGAGTCGCCAGAGTGGCTGCCAGATGTGTCGTGCTGTAGACATCTTGTCGATCATGTAAATCCTGAAATCATGTTAGACAGGATTGCAGGATTTACATGATTAACAGGATATCATTCCGAGACCGCGCCAACTGTTCTTGTTGTGCCAACTGATCTCGACGTCGCGGGCGTCGATCTCGCGCCACCACGTTTCGAAGTCAGCGCGCGAGATGTAAAACGCCGTGGGCGCTACCAAGTGATCGAAGACAATTGTGTGCTGCTCGCGCCAGCCGAAGCTTGAGATCGCGCTCAGGTAGTCGTTGTAAAAAAGCCGCTTCGAGAGCGACGACCGGCGCCGGTTCAGTGGTCCATAAACGAGCTTTGTCGCCAGGTACACACCCGCCGCCGGCAGTTTCGAGAGTTGCAACAACACGCGCTGATCGATGCGCGACGTGATCTTCTCGCGCACGGGATTCACGAAACGCGTGATCCACTCGTTGTTCTCGGCGCCGTAGATCCACGCCGAGATGTGTCCGCCGGGCTTCACCTTCGCAGCCAAAGCCAGAAACCCGCCACGCGGATCGGGCAAGTGATGCAGGACGCCGACGGAGAAAGCATAATCGAACTTGCGCGCGAGTGGCAGGTGATAGATGTCAGCCTGAATGATGTGCGCGTTCGGCAATGAACGTGTGGCAGCGAAGGCTGTCTCGACCGCGACGCTGAGATCGATGCCGATCACATCGCGGGCTCCCCAACGCGCGGCGAGCTGTGTGTGACGGCCTTTGCCGCAACCGCCTTCGAGCACGATCTTGTCGCGGAAAAACTCGGGCGTCACGGGCGCGATCCAGCCGAGAAACTGTTCAGCGTAGCGTTCGTCTTCCTGGGTGAAATGTTGCCACTGCCAGCCGAAGCCCGCAGCCGTCGCGCGCTTGTCACTCTCGACGTGATCGAGATTGGCGAATCGCGGAATGCCCGAGGTGATCGGAAACGAAGACGCGCAGGACGTGCAGCGCAGCTCGCCCTCGAGGATCTCGCCGTCTTCAGATTTAGCGACGGAAAGATCGAGTGGTGCTTCACACGATGGGCAGACTAGATACGCGAGTAGTCTTTGCTTCAAGCGAGGTCAATATAAATCACGCCACAAAAAGGCACAAAAGCACAAAAAATTATTTGTTCATTTTGTGCCTTTTTGTGGCTAATTGCACTCACGATTCGTGTGTGTGGGAACCATCGTGAAGCGGTTTTGATATTCGGCGGAGTTCAGGAAGTTGCAAACGAGTGAGTGTGCAGCGTCGGGGTCGCGGAGTGGTTTGGTTTTGAGTGTGTTGACCCAGGCGTTGAAGCCCGCTTCGTCGGGATTGCGCCGCAGGTAGGTGAAATACTGGAACAGCACGAGCGCGTGATTGTAGTTCGCGTCAACGACGCGCTGATCAGAAGCGAGGCGCGTGAGCACTGCTGCGCGGCCATTTGCACCATCGTCCAGCAGACCAATCAACAAACTACGCTCCGACATGAGATCGACGCCTGTAGTTTGAACTATCGTCGCGAGCAGCGAATCGACAAACTCGGACGGCTTCATCGTCGCCGGATACTTTCGTTTGAACTCAGCGCGATCGACAAACGCACTCGCAAGCGCGTGGCGCACGGCTTCCAGCTCACTCTTCTGATTCAATATAAGCGCGCGATCAGTCTCGAGCTCCGGGTAACGGGGCTGGCGTCCGAGTCCGGTCGAGTAAAGCCCGTAGAGAAACACGCCCGTCGCGGGCAGTTCATTTTCAACGAGCATGTTCGTCGAGATGTCGATCCGGCGCGCGCGCAGGCAATCGCTGCGCGAATTGCAGCCGTTAAGTTGCGCCGTCAGTTTGTCGAGCGTCGCGGAGTCAGGCTCGTGGCCAGTCAGATCCGTGTACTGCTGCGTGATGAAGAAGCGGAAATCGTCAACCGGATTCGAGAGCGTCGAGGCGACGCCCGGGTCGATCGTGATCGCGCCCGGCACGTAAGCGGTTTCACCGGAGTTTGACTGAAGCCGCAGCGTGTAATCGCCGAACGGCGCATTCGCCGCGACCTGTAACTCGATACTGACAATCGGAAACGGCGCAGCAATCTGCTCGCGCGACAACGTTGCCGGATCGAAGGTGAAGAACGGCGAGTTGACGGCGATGCTCGTGCCCGGAACCTGGTCGACACCTTCACCGCCGAGATAGATCTTCACGCGCTTGCCCGGCGTGAGCGGGAGCGCAACTGTCGAGAGCTCCGCGTTGAGTCCGATCATCTTCGGATTCAGGCTCGAAGCCTGTGGCGGTATGAGACTCGAATTGAGCGGCGTCGCTACATCAGCCTTCACGGCAACCTGATTCGACAACTCAAAACTGCGAAACTTCTGCGCTGCATCGGTGCTCGACGCAACCACCACGCGATACTGTCCCGGCGCGAGTCCTTCGAGATGGTACGTGCCGTCGTCAGCAGTCACGTCACTCGCGATCAAGCGTCCATTGACGACATTCTCGGCCCACACGGTCACACCGTTCAGCGGCGTTAGCGCGCCGGGTGTGCGGTTATCGACGAGCCTTCCCTCGATGCGCCCGAGCCTCAGCTTTGGACCATACAGACCGCGGATCTTCTGTCGATCTTCTTCACTCAGCGTGCGCTCAGTCAGCGCGGGCAGGCCGAACGTGCCGTTAAAAGCCTGGCGTGACTGCATCGTCGACGACAAAACCGACGAGTGGTCCAACCCGAGCAGATGCCCGATCTCGTGCGTGAACGTCGCTTCGAGATCGTACGTGCCCGGCGTGCCGTCAGTGGAAAACTGAAGCTCAGTTCCGTCTTCGGCGCGCGGTCGTGGATTGATGCTGATGTCTGCCTCGGCGATGTTGCCTGTTTCGGGATCGAAGAAGACGCGCGTGCGTCCGGTGGTCGCTTCGGAGTTGAACGCTTCGTTTTCGGGAGTGGCGGCGACCGTCAACAGGCTGATCCCGTCGCCTGCTTCGGCGGGACTGACGGAAGTCGCCTGAGACCACGTCACGATGAAGTTGATATTCGAGAGACTGGCCCAGCGTTGCAGTGCGCGGCGCGCGGCGCCGACGACATCGCTATCCGGTTTGATATTCGGGCCCGGCGAGAGCAATGACGTTGAGAGCGCGACCTGGATGGTCTTCCTCGGCCAGCGTATTTTGCGAACAGTTTGGGTGGAAGGTTCGAACTCGAAGGAGTCGCGGATTTCGAGCCGCTCTCTGGCGCCGAGAGAAAAAAAGAGTACGAGACTCAAGATGAGTGCGACCGGATACTGCATTTAAACTTTCCTGCGGCGAGGTCGAGAAACGCGCCCCGCATCGTACCACGGTTTGGCCACAAAAAGGCACAAAAAGCCATCCACAGATTACACAGAACAGTTTCTGTGTAATCTGTGGATGGCTTGGTGCCTTTGTGGCTAGTTGATCGTTATGTGTGGCGCGGTGTCGGCGGGCCGGCTGACGGCGGAGGTCGTGCCGCGCACGAATGCCACCTGTATCGGGACGTCTCCCGCGCCCGCCAACGAGGCCGGAAGCGTGAAGATGACGGTCTCAAATCCGGGCATTTCCCGGTTCGGCTGAACCGAGATGATCGCGTCTCCGGTGATGTTGGTCGTTCCTATCGTGACGTTGACCTCAGTCCGCGCCGCAAACCGCAAGCCCGTAACGTCTAACGCGATCTTCGTGGGTACGGCGGTCCCGCTCCCGTCGTCAGACGTGACAGTAAACGGCTCAGGTATTCGAGCTGTCAGCGGATTGGTGACGTTGAAAGCGGACGCCCGCCCACCAGCATCCATTGAAGTCGTGAAAATGTCAGGCTGAGCGAAAACAATCTGCACGAGCCCGCGCAGCAGCGTATTCGTATTCGCAACCGCAACTGTCGCAAGCCCCGGCGCTAAACCGAGCGGCATCACGAAATTGATCTGCTTAGTGGTGTTGCCTACAGAATAGAGTCCGGCAGCAGCTCCGTTGACGCTAACGGAAACCCCATTGAGCTCGACCGGTAAAGCCGGTACGCGCTTAGTCTCCGAAACGCAATTCTCCGACGTTGAAAAACAAGTGAACTGAACATCGGACGGCGCGAGGGCGACGGTCGAACGAACAATACTGACTTCGCCCGCCGCGAGACCTATCGGCGCTCCCGGAACCGGGCTCGGCGTTGGCGTCGGACTCGGAATCGGGCTCGGAACAGGTGTCGCCGCAGCCACAGGCATGTTGCTCGCGCCCGTAAAGAACGAGAGGACGGCCGCCGACTGGTTAGTGATCGTCGGTGTTATCAGGTAGAAAACCTCGGTCGAGCCATCTGGATTGCCGCCACCGAGCTCGGCGCCGCCAAACGAAAACGCGATGCGCTTGTGCGTTTCACTGGCGATTGGCCGCGTGCCACCAAACGTCGCGAAATTCGTGACGTTAGTGATTCGAGTAAAGGTGTTCGACGTAGTAACCGGAATCTGCGTCAGGTAAATTTCCGCCGAGTTATCGGTATTCAAACCTTCCGGCGCCGTCGCAGCCGAATCCGGAAACGTTCCGTTCGGACGGAAGTTCAGGAACGATTCGAACACAAGCGTCGATGGATTTCCCGCTCCGTCGTAATCGGTAAAAGTCGGGAAGTGCGCAATGTCGGTGATCGGCGGTCTAACGCCGACCTCATTGAATGTGTCGCTGCCGACGGTATAAACCCACGTCCCTAAAGTGTTGGTCAACGCCGGCGCCGCATTCGCTTTCGGATCGTTAGCGCGCGATTCGAAGGCAATCAGGCCGCCGTTGCGACTCATCCTGCGACCCGGACTCAGTACATTCGTATTCGCGACGTTGTTGAGTGTCCGCGTGACCTGGAAGAACGGTCCAACCGCGCCGCCCGCAAAAGTCGCAGTGAAAACCTCGGCGTTGTTGTCGGCGTTGTTAGTGGCCAGGTTGGCGCTCGACATAAACGCCACTCTTGACCCATCTGAAGACAGAGATGGGTTCGTAGAAAAGATCAGACCAACGCCGGCTATGGCGTCCTGCGTCTTTGTCGCCTGCGTGAACGTCTTGGTCGCGACGGTGTAGAAGAACAACTCCGGATTGAAATCCGCGTTACCAACACCAGGAACAAGATTTCTCGTGGAGATGAACGCGATAATGGCGCCATCGTCAGAGATCGTCGGCTCGCGATTGTCGTCGGCGAAAAACGGCGTCGTGGTGGTTGAGCCGGGCGTCGGCGCGCGGCTGGCAGGCGTATTTATCGTAACTTGCTCAAACGCCCCTGTTGAAAGATCCGTGAAAGGCAGATCGGCGCCGAGAGACAGGTCGACATCTGCAACCGCAGGAACGCGATAAATCCAGATCTCCGAATTCGCGTCAGCATCGAGCGCAGCGCTGTCAGTTCCATCGAAATTCTTCGGATCCGACGCATTCGAGCTGAAGACGATGATGTAACTGCGCACGCCGCCGACCAGTGTAGGTTGCAGAGAGATCATCGGCGTTCGATTGTCGATCTCGATCTTTACCTTTGAGCGGTCCGCCGGCGTGGGCGTTGGGGTCGGTGTCGGAGTCGGCGATGCAGTCGGGCTCGGCGTCGGTGTTGGACTCGGCGTTGGCGTCGGACTTGGTGACGCTACCGGAAGAGCAACGTTCTTAGTATTGGTGATCTGGAAGATGCGACGTTGCGCGTAGTCGGCCAGAAAGATCTCGCGATTGCCGTCAGCGTTGTTCGGATTTACAGTGGCGACGTCACCATTCGAAGTGAAAACGACGAAGCGTCCGTTGGCGCTGATATCGCTCACGATCGAGTTGAAAGCTGCTGTCGGAGTTGAAGTGAGCTGGACGGTGAACGGGTCCGGAGTCGGACTCGTCGTCTGGGCCGACACGGAGGCAAGCGAGCCACCTAAAGCCACAGGCATGATGATGGCGCACAAGAAGAAGAAAGCGTGCTTCACAGATTCCTCCGAAATAACAATAAAGACGCAGATACGAGCAGATTAGATGTCCTCGGGGAGCTGAGCCGACGTTAAAGAACGGCCATTTTAAGCAGAACCCCTCCGCTTCGCAAGCAGGGACTGATCTGGTAAAAGAATAGGACCTATTAGGACTTACAGGAGGATCCCCTTTGCCGAAAGCACTGATTACTGGAATTACCGGTCAGGATGGCAGTTACCTCGCCGATTACCTGCTGAGTTTGGGTTACGAAGTACACGGGCTGGTCCGCCGCGTGGCCCTCGAAGCGCCCGAAACGAGATTCAGCCGCATCCAGCACCTGCTGGACCGCGTCACCCTGCACCCGGCCAGTCTTGAAAGCTACGCCAGCATTTTCCACGTCTTCAGCAAACATGATTTTGACGAGTGCTATCACCTCGCGGCGCAGAGTTTCGTGGCGGAGAGCTTCGCTGACGGCTTTTCGACCATGAGCACGAACATCAACGGCACGCACTACGTGCTCGCCGCGTTGCGCGAGTTGCGGCCGAAGTGCCGGTTTTACTTCGCCGGATCGAGCGAGATGTTCGGGAACGTCAACGAAGTGCCGCAAAAAGAGACGACCGCGTTTCAGCCGCGCAGTCCTTATGGAATCAGCAAAGTCGCCGGTCATCATTTAACGAGGAACTACCGCGAAGCGTACGGGCTCTTCTGCGTCAGCGGCATTCTGTTCAATCACGAGAGCCCGCGACGTGGGTTTGAGTTTGTGACGCGCAAGACGACCAGCACGGTCGCGCGGATCAAACTCGGCCTCGCGAACGAGCTGCGCATCGGGAATCTCGAAGCCAAACGCGACTGGGGACACGCTGCAGACTACGTGCGCGCGATGCATTCGATGCTCCAGCAACAGGAAGCAGACGATTTCGTCATCGCGACGGGGCAGACGCATAGCGTGCGTGAGTTTTGTGAGATCGCTTTCGGTGAAGTGGATCTTGATTATCGTGAGTTTGTGAAAGTTGATGAGAGATATTACCGGCCCGCGGAGGTCGATCTACTGATTGGCGACTCGTCGAAAGCGCAGAAAGCGATCGGATGGGAGCCGACGTACACGTTCCGCGAGTTGATCAGTGAGATGGTGGCGTCCGATTTGGCGGTGCTAAAGGAAGATTTCTCACGCAGCGGCGCAACGGCGCAAAGTACAACCACACATGCGTGATTCTTCGCTGCGCCGTTGCGCCGCTGCGGGAGCTTTTTCTTAATCATGCCCATTGCTGTCCGCGTCGATTCCGTCTCGAAACAGTATCGCATCTACGATCGGCCTGCCGATCGTTTGAAAGAGACGTTGACGCGTGGTCACTGGAAAGCACACCGCGAGTTCTGGGCGTTGAGTGACGTCAGCTTCGAAGTCGAAGCCGGAACCACGACCGGCATCATTGGCCCAAACGGCTCGGGCAAGTCGACGCTGCTACAAATCATCACCGGCACACTCGAACCAACACACGGCAGCGTCTCAATTGAGGGTCGCGTGGCGGCGTTGCTGGAGCTCGGCGCGGGATTCAACCCGGAGTTCACCGGCATCGAAAACATTTTCATGAACGCCGCGTTGATGGGTTTCTCAAAAGCCGAAACCGAGCAACTGCTTCCCGAGATCGCGAGCTTCGCGGAGATCGGCGATTTCATTTACCAGCCGTTGAAGATGTATTCGAGCGGCATGTACATCCGGCTCGCTTTCGCCGCCGCGATCGCCGTCGCACCGCAGATACTGATCATCGACGAAGCGCTCGCCGTCGGCGACGCGGTGTTCCAGCATCGTTGCATGCGTCGCATCAAGGAGATGCAGGAGAATGGGACGACGATTCTCTTCGTGTCGCACGATCCGTCGGCGGTGCGCGCGCTCTGCAATCGCGCGATCCTTTTGAACCAGGGACAGAAGATCGCCGAAGGCACGCCTTCCGACGTGCTCAATCGCTATCAGAAGATCATCATGGCGCGGCAGCAGGCGTACGAAGCTAAAACCGCGGACCAGCCGGCAACTGAGGTTCTCGAACGCAAGGCGACGCCGCTGAGTTACGTTTATCGTCATGGCGATCGCAGCGCGGAAGTGTTGCAAGTCGAGCTGCTCGATAGCGCGTTACATCCGGTCGAGCTGGTCGAAAGCGGCGAGCCGGTTGCGATTCGTATTGTTTATGTGGCCCATGAAGATCTCGACGACGTTGTATGCGGTTTTATGATCAGGAACCGGCACGGCATTCACGTCTACGGAACCAATACCGAGCTTCAGGAAGTTCCATTTGAACGCGTGAGACGCGGCGAGTTAACTGAAGTGACGTTTGAGTTCAACTGCTGGCTAGCGCCGGAGATGTTTTCGCTCGTCGTCGCGGTGCACAGCAGCGCGGCCGTCAGCTTCGACTGGCTGGATGGCTGCTTGTTCTTTAGAGTGATGTCGGCAACGAAGATGGAAGGCGTGACGAACCTGAACGCGACGGCCTCGAGCAAGCGCCTCGCGAGGTCATCCACAGATTACACAGATTCACTAAAACAATCTGTGTAATCTGTGGATAAATATGATCGAAATGGACGATCTGGACTTAGCCCAAATCAAAAACCAGATACGCAACGACGCCGAGAACCGCAAACGCAACTCCTTCAACGGCGGCGACCGCGCGAACTATCGACAGCTCATCATTCAAAACTTCAACGCGTTCCTCGCGCCCCAAATCTCTTCACTGCCGCCGCTGAAACTGCAACCGGATCTCGAAAAACGCGATCGATATCACGTGAACGATCTGCTCGGTTTTCACGATGAAGTGTTTGTGCGTAACGCTTACAAAGCCATCCTGAAGCGCGAGCCCGACGACTCGGGCATGGCCCACTTCCTCAAGAACCTGCGTAGCGGTCGTTACAGTAAACTGGATATTCTCAGCATCCTGCGGTTTTCACCGGAGGGCGAGAACGTAAACGTCCAGATCGAAGGCCTCGGAAAACGATCTGTGCTGCGAAAAATGTATCGCGTGCCGGTCGCAGGGTATCTTCTGCGCCTGATGGCAGCGATCGCACGACTGCCCGTGCTCATCACGCATTTCCGGCAGCTTGAATCACACTCAATGGCGCAACTCGATCGCGTCGCCGCGCACATCAACGAAGCCGTCGCGCATCTTTCGAACGAAATGCGCGAGCAGTCGAAAGCAAACCGCACACACTTTGAAGGTCTGCAAAAACAACTGAGCGATCTCAAAGGAACAGTGCAGCTCCAGATCAACTCGCTCATTCGCGAGCAGGAAAGATTCGCGCAGGTCCAGACCGTAGTCAGGCAAAATCTCAGCACGACACAGTCAGAACTCTCCCTGCGAATCGATCTCGAGACGCAGCACGCGCGCGAACAAGATGAGCTTCAGAATCGACAGGTAGCTGAGTTGCAGGCATTGAAAGCGCAGGTTGAAAAGCAGATTGACGATCTGATCGAGCGTTTGCAAAAGTCGCGCATGGACATCGCGCAACAGGAAACACGACTCTCGCGCCTGCTCGAAGGCACTGTTTCGACTCCAGCTCAGCAACCGGCACACCCTGAACAAGATCACCTTCTCGATTCGCTTTACTTCTCGCTCGAAGACGTCCTGCGCGGCACGCCCGAACAGATCAAGGAGGAAGTGAAAGTTTACTTGTCCGTGTTGCAAAAGGCCGGGATCAATTCGGACATACTCGACGTCGGTTGCGGGCGCGGCGAGTGGCTCGAGGTGCTGCGTGAAAATGGATTTGAGGCGCGCGGAATCGATACGAATCGCATCCTGGTCCAGCAGTGTAAAGATTTGTCGCTGGATGTTGAGGAACGCGAGGCGCTCGGCTATCTCGGGTCGCTGGCGGATGGAAGTCTGAATGCGGTCACGGCCTTTCATTTCGCGGAGCACTTGCCCCTCGAAACCCTCGTGAAGTTTCTCGACGAAACCGGCCGCGCACTCAAGCCGGGCGGGCTCATCATTCTCGAGACGCCAAATCCGGAAAACCTTTTGGTCGGTAGTTGTAATTTCTACCTCGATCCGACTCACAAAAACCCGATACCGATTCCGACGATGAAGTTGCTGCTGGAAGCACGCGGCTTTCGCTGTGAAGAGGTCTTGAAGCTTCACGCGGTTGAGTCAGCAAAGATCGAAGTCAAAGACCAACTGACCAGCCACCTGAACCACTTTCTCTACGGTCCAATGAACTACGCCGTCATCGCCCGCAAACCCGACACCCAATGACCCGCATCGCGATTCTCACACCGACACTCACGCCGGCTGATGCGGTGAGTAACGACGTTCTCACGATGCGTCGCGTGTTGAGCGAGCGCGGGCACGAGGTTCGCATCTTCGCAGAGAATTCGAGTCTCGCGAGCGAGCGGATCGACGCGCCCGCTGCGGCGCTGTCGTACTTACGCGCCAACACGGACGTATTGATTTATCACCACTCGATCGGGTGCACGAGCGGTGTCGAGACGTTGCGAAAAGCATCATGTCGCAAGATCGTCAAGTATCACAACGTGACGCCGCCTGAGTTCTTCGAAGGCATCAGCGAGCAACACCAGCGCCTCTGCGAAAGCGGGCGCGCACAACTCAAAGACATCATCGCCGCGCAACCGGATCTTTATCTCGCTGCATCAGCATTCAACCAGTCAGATCTGATCGCGGCCGGCAGCGAAGAGCACAAAACATTCGTTGTCCCACCGTTCAACCAGGCGGACGACCTGCGCGCGGGTGAAGCAGATCTCGAGTTGCTCGACAGTTATCGCGACGACAGCGTCAACCTGCTGATGGTCGGCGGCGTGCGTCCAAACAAAGGACACGCCGATCTGATCGAGGCCTTCGCGACTTACTACTATCACTTCAACGGCCAGGCGCGTCTGTTCATCGTCGGCGCGCCCAATAAAGCGTTCGAGCCATATGCAGCAGCGCTGAAGAGACTCATCGACGAGTGGTCGATCGATTCGCGCATCGTGTTTACGGGAGAGGTTTCGAACGAGGCACTGAAGTCGTATTACCTGCTCGCGGACGCTTTGTTGATGACGAGCGAGCACGAAGGCTTTTGCGTGCCTCTCGTTGAGGCGATGGCGATGAAAGTTCCGATCGTCGCTTACGCTTCCACGGCGATCCCCGAAACAGCGCAGGATGCCGCGCTCATCTGGGACGAGCGAGATCCGTACCTGATGGCCCAATCGATCGACTTCCTCCAGGCGAACGAAGCGGAGCGGATGGCGCTCGTTTACCGGGGCTCGCGTCGTTACGACGAGAATTTTTCAAACTACGCCATCGAGAAGCGCTTTTTCGAGATAGTTCATCCACAGATTACACAGATGAAATAAAAATCTGTGCAATCTGTGGATAAAGACATGTAATGACGCGTGTAGCGATCCTAACGCCGAGCCTCACGACTGCCGATGCCGTCAGTAACGACGTTCTGGGCGAGCGTGATGTTCTCAAGCGAACAGGGCACGACGTTCAGGTCTTTTCCGATCTCGCGCCCATCCGGAAGTTTCTAAAAAACCCGGCTGACATTCTCATCTATCACCACTCGCGCGGTTGGCATCCGGGCGTGCAGCTCGTGCGCGAGCTGTCTTGCCGCCGCGTGATCAAGTATCACAACGTCACGCCCGCCGAATTCTTCGCGGGCTTCAGTCGGACGGATCAGGACCTGTGCGAGAGAGGACGAAGCGAGCTGACCGATCTGGCCGTGGCCCAATGCGAGCTCTACCTTTCAGATTCGTCATTCAACATGCAGGAGCTGATCTCGCTCGGTGCCGATCCGTCGAGGTCGTTTGTCGTGCCGCCGTTTCATCACATCGACCGGCTGTCGACGATCACAGCAGATCAAAAGATTCTCGAAAAGTATTCCGGTGACACGACAAACATTCTCACAGTCGGTCGCGTGGTGCCGAATAAGAACGTGCATCACCTGATTGAAGTCTTCGCACACTATCATTACGACTACAACAACAACTCGCGCCTGATCATTGTTGGTAAAGGCGGCGAAGGATTCAGCCCTTATTCAAAGCTGGTGAATCGCATCGTGGAAAAGCTCGGACTCACAAACGCGGTGGTGTTCACGGGCGGTGTTTCCGATGAAGCACTGAAGGCTTACTACCTCGTCGCCGATGCATTTGTTACTGTTAGCGAGCACGAAGGTTTCTGCGTGCCGCTCGTCGAAGCGATGTCGATGAAGCTGCCGATCACCGCTTACGCCTCGACGGCGATTCCGGAGACTGTTGGCGACGCCAGCATTGTTTGGACTGAGCGCAATCCGATACTGATTGCCGGATCGATCGATCTATTTATGAGAGACGGCGCGGTGCGAGAAGCTTTGGGCCAGCGTGGTTATCACCGTTACGAGTCGATGTTTACAAATGAAAAAGCCGCACACATCTTTTTACAAGCGCTGTCTAAACTGCAATGAGTAGAGTCGGAATCGTCGTCCAAAGGTGCCACGAAGACATCGTCGGCGGATCGGAGACACTCGCCTGGCACTACGCAGAGCTGCTCAGCGACGCTTATCAAGTCGATCTACTGACGACCACCGCGATCGAGACTTCCGAGTGGGCCAACACACTGCCCGAAGGATCGCAAACCAAAGACGACGTGCGGCTCGTCAGGTTTCCGGTGACTATCGGACGCAGTGTTTACTGGTCCGGGCTGAATCGTCGTTTGCTGGAAGAGTTTGGCCCCATCGCGCCGACAAGAACTCAGGAAGTGCCCCACCTCGACTGGACTGTGGCGTTACAGGAAGACTTCATTCGTCACCAGGGCCCGTATTCCGAGCCGTTGCTGCGCTACCTCAATGAGAACTGGCGCGACTACCGCGCGCTGATCTTTATCACTTATCTCTACCCGACCACATACTTCGGCCTGCAACAGGTTCCGGCGAGCCGCGCGCTCTTCGCACCCACACTTCACGACGAGTTGCCCGCATATCTTCCGGCTTACAAATACGCCGCGCGACGCGTGCGCGAGATCGTGTGGCTGACGGCCGCGGAACAGCGCGTGGGCCAGAAGCTCTGGGGTGACCTGCCGGGGAGAGTCGTGGCGATGGCGATCGAGACGGACGTGCGCGAGCCGCAGTGGATGCCTGTGCCTTACCTGCTCTATTCGGGTCGTGTCGATCCGAATAAAGGTTGTGTACAGCTTTTCGATTACTTCATTACCTATAAAAAGACGCACCCGTCGCCGTTGCGTCTGATCATAACGGGCAAGGACGACATTCCCGTGCCCGTGCATAAAGATATTGAGTTTCGAGGATTCGTGAGTGCGGAGGAGAAATTCCGGTTGATGTCGGGCGCGATGATGTTTGTGAGCCCGTCACCGAATGAGAGTTTCAGTATCGTGACGCTCGAAGCGATGGCGCAGAACACGCCGGTGCTCGCGAACGACGCGTCGACAGTGCTGGCCGATCACATTAAGGACAGCGGCGCCGGTCGTGTTTACAGCGACTACCAAACCTTCACCAACGCCTTGAATGAGCTATCCGCCAACGAAAATTTGTTAACGAACATGGGCCAACGGGGCCGCGACTACGTCCTCTCCCGCTACCAAACCGACGCCGTCAAAAAATCCCTCATCGCCGCCATTGAAGGCGAATAGGTTCACGCAAAGGCGCAAAGGTCGCAAAGACGCAAAGGCGGGTCAAATTTCTCGGGCGCGCCTTTGCGTCTTTGCGATCTTTGCGTTAAATCACTTCCTGAACCGCTGTCGATACTCCAAAGAATTAATAAACCCTTCAGTCACCTGCGTCGACACGCCACTACGATCGAGGGCCTCGGTCCAGCTATTGACACCACTGCCATCAGGGTCGCGTCGCAGGTAACCGAAGTAGTGCAGTATCACAAAGTCCTGATTTCCGAGCCGCATCATCTCATCACTATCAATCTTCTGCCGGAACCCCTCGCCGTTCTGCCGCTGCTTGAACTCCTCTGTTGCAGCAAGCTCAGCAGCCATTCGATCGCGCACCGTCTCAACCGGCTGCACCTTCAGATACTCACCAAACCGACTCATCGCATCCGTGAACTCCGCATAACTCGGCGTCCGTCCCAAACCCGCCTGATACATTCGCAGTATGAAAAATCCGCGCTCGTGAAAACCGGTCGCGAGAAAGATGTTGAGCGCCACGTGCGCGCGCTCGCACGTCTCGTCATCAGCTTTGCAATTCCGAATCTTGTTTACTTGCGCGGCGACCACCGGCGCGTCCGGCTCCTGCCCGGCAAAGTCGCGATACAACTGGCGCACGAAGAATTCCGGATCGTCAACCGGACTCGGTCTACTCGGATCGAACGCATCGACCTCCGGATTAAGCTCGAGCCGGCAAATCTTCCCCGTAATCTTGCGCGAGTCGATCCACTCGTGCACTTTGCTCTCGTAATCCGGATTCTTGAAAAAGTAGAAATTCCAGTCGGGTGGAAACTGGCTGCTCGACGCATTCAGTGTCTTCACATGGGAGACACTCGAGATCATCATCCCGTCGTACTGGTATTCGGCCGTCGAGTGTTTCGGATCCGGACCAGGCGCGACGTAGAACGCCTTGCAATCGGCAGGCAGTCTGGACGCCATCGTCTTGAGGTAATTCTCTTCGATCTTTGTCGAGAAACCGGTGCCGTTGACTTTCGGCACGCCAAACTGCTCAAACACACCGAACGCCGCAACCAGCAAGACCGCGACAGTCAACGCCTGCTTCCCTGCCGCACGTTCGAGCGCCTTCTGCAATCCGTACGCAAACGCGATCGACATCGGCAGCGTCAGGAAGATTATGTAACGCGATGCTGCTCGAATCGCGCCGCCGCCGGGAAAGTATTGATAAATGTATTTCCACAAAGAATGGCCGTCGACTTTTACGCCGAGCACGATGAAGATACTCGTCGCCAGGATCATCACGCCGAGAAACAGCGGACCAAGTCGACCCTTCCTGATCAACCACACCGACGCAACCGTGAGCGCGATCCACGCGAGCGAAGGCACCAGTCCGATGCCGACCATCAGCTCGCCCCATGTCGCCGGTCGCGGATCACCGACGATCCGTTTATAAAACCAGCCCCAAACGAAGTTGCCGTCGCCCATCGACAACAACGATCGCCAGTCGGGAATCATCTCCATGACGAAGTCAAAGCGATACCACGTGCCGGTGCGCAGCGTCGGCAGGTAGACCAACAGAATCGGAATAAACCCGATCAGAAAAACCACCGCACTGATAACTAGCGCGCGCCGGAATTTCCAAACGTTTGTGATGATGAAGCTGCGGGATTCGCGAAACGCGAGGGCGAGAAGCAGAAAGATGATGGCCCAGAGCCCGAAGTACCACGCGAAGTAAAACGTGGTCGCGAGCTGCAAATTGAAACAAACAGCAGCAAGCGAAATCAGCCACGCGGCTTTTCGCTGATCGAGCGTTTCCACTCGCTTCGCAAACGTGATCACGAGCGCAAAGATCAGCGGCAGCAACAGCACGTATTGCAATTGCAGGTGCGTGAGCTGATTGAATTTCGGACTATTGAACGCGAAGAACATCGCACCCGCGCATGACGGTATCAGTCCAAAGTTCAGCGTTCGGTACAACAAAACAAACGCGATGCAGTAGGCGAGAAACGTGAACAGAATGATCGTGAACTCGGTAGACTTAAACATGCCGAAGCCGAGCACACGAAAGAACGAGTACGGCGCGGCGAAGCCAAACAGCAGATCGGAATACGCGAGCGTTCGCTTCGTGGGATAGAAGATTCCGGGATTCAGTAGCGACGCCTTGCCGAGTATCGATAGATACCAGTGCTCGCAGAAGTAAACGAACCCGCGCGCGTCACCGCGATCGCCAAAAAACTTATCGAACCCGGAAAAGAATTGAGATGAGTGATAAAGAATCGTGCCCGCAATACCAAGCAGAATAGCTGAACGCGGATAACCGCGGATCTGATCAGCGCTCATCCGCGTTTATCCGCGTTCGAAGGTACGCCGTTGGGCCAAACGACCAGATAGTAAGGCTGGCCGTCGACGTTGCCACGAAACTCGATCCGGCCACCCATCTTTTCGATCTCCGCGATGTAAACCTTCATCTGCTCGCTGTCCTGGATCAGATACTGCCGGTCTCCACGCTCCCACACGAACTTGAAGATCTGCGCGCGCGTCTCAGCGTCCGTGAACTGGATCTTGAACGCAGGCTTGTTCGCGTAATACCAAAGCGAGCCCGTCAACAGGTCCGCCCAGATCCACGCTCTTTCATCGACCAGCTCCGACGGAAGCAGGATCGGCGCATGCGTAGTCGATTGTCGCGGCGCGGGGCGGAGATCACGCTGCTCCCAAACTCGCGTGAGTGTTCCATAAACGGGCCAGAGTATAAGCACGAGCGCCACCCACGAGAGAACCCGGCGCGGCTCAAATCCCAACGGGACACTGCTTGTGATCTCCAGCGCCAAAGCTCCGAAACCGATAAGCGCGAGCGTCGCGAAGATCGAAGAGATCATGTAGTGCGCGCCCGTGATCTCGTGCGTGAGAAAGTAACCAAGCGGAATCACGTACAACGTTGCTACCGCAAGCGCGAATTGCTTCCAACTCAAGCCGAGACGATTAGACTGATCTCGTCGCAGGTAAAACAGCAGGAAACCAATGAGGCCGATGAACCCCGCAACGATGGCCCAGTTGTCGACGGATGCGTGACCGCTGACGAGAAAGTAAGTGATGTTCTCCGGTAAACGTCTGAGCGTCGGCGGCGCCGCATCGACGGTGGCGTAAGTCGAGAGATACCACGCGCCCGCCACGTTATGCTGATTGATCACGACCGGAATCACGCCCGTGATCGTCGCGCCGAGCGCAAAAGCCACGGGCAGACTCTTAATCCGGAAGTTGCGAAAGCCCGGCCAGAGCAGGACCAAAAATCCTGCCGACAACAAGAACGACGGCAGACGAATCATCGTCGCAAATCCCAGCGACAGTCCGGCAAACAAAGCGCACAACAACGCGAGTCCAAATCGATCAGCCGTCTTGAATCGCAGTGCTAGCAGACTAAACAAACACGTCAAAATGATCGGCACGAGCACCGCGTTCATCGAGAAGCTCAGCGCGCCCAGTCGCGCCATCACCATCAGCCCGACGGTCAGCGCCAATATCACTAACCCGATCGATACCCACGCTCGCTTCCAGGCCGCAATCGCCAGCGCCGCGAAGCCGGCGATGATGAACACCCACTCGACAATGCGATTCAAACGATAGACCGCCTCGCCCTGCGGAAACATCGAGAGCACGAGTCCCGTTCCCGGTGGGTATTGCACGCCGACGTAGCCCGCTTGCGGAAAGTAGTGATGCGCATGCGGCGCCACGACTTCCTCCCAGCGCGAAACCGCGACATTGTTTTGTTGCATGAAGTTGATCAGCGTGCGCGTTTGCTCTGACTCGAGTTTGAACTCAGGCCAAACGGCGTGCTCGTACGCGTTGCGGAGTTGTTTCGCCATCCGCAGGTAACCAAACGAGTCGCAGGCATAGGCAAACTCCTCGGTCCCGAGTGATTGCCGGTAAGAAGTGCGCACTGAAATGTAAAAGGAGCAAGCCAGCAGCGCTATCCACAGGTAAACAATGATCCTTGGCAACTTCATTAGTTATTTCTTGAACTGCTTCTCTGTGCAACCTCTGTGTTCTCTGTGTCTCTGTGGTTTGAATGCGGGAAACCACCACAGAGACACAGAGAACACAGAGGTTGCACAGAGAAATCTCAATTAGTGTCGTTCTAATCCCAATATGCTG
>Ga0134121_10001967_pt1 | contig 18355 bp, 14 predicted proteins | sample KB301_FD_96463 | JGI IMG/M metagenome (GOLD analysis project Ga0134121, IMG submission 96463) | Terrestrial soil microbial communities without Nitrogen fertilizer from Kellogg Biological Station, Michigan, USA - KB3-0-1 | ecosystem: Environmental > Terrestrial > Soil > Unclassified ... | reverse complement strand
GCTCCGAGATCAATCGTGCTGTCAGACGACAGGAGAGCCCCCAGCCCCCGACCTAGCGCTTTTCGATTCATGAATAATCTCCCTGGCTAATTGTGAGTATGCGTCAGCCCCCTTGGAGTGTGCATCGTAACTGATAATCGGCTTTCCGTAGCTCGGCGCCTCGGCCAGCCTGACGTTTCTGGGAATCACCGTCTGAAAAACCTGCAGGCCATAGAAATCGCGCAAGTCCGCCGCTACCGCTGCAGACAGATTGGTTCGCTCGTCGTACATCGTCAGCAGCAAGCCTTCGATCATCAGGCCCGGATTGTGTAGCCGCCGCAAACGCGCGAGCGTATCGAAGAGCTCGGTCACGCCTTCCAGCGCATAATATTCACATTGAATCGGAACCAGAAGCGACTTTGCGGCGGTCAGGGCGTTAAGTGTTAGCAGCCCGAGTGATGGCGGGCAGTCAATAAAAATGTAGTCGTAATCGCCTTCGACGGCCGCGAGGGCGCTCTTGAGTCGAAATTCTCGCTGGTCAAGTCCAACAAGCTCGACTTCTGCGCCAGCCAGATCCTTATTAGACGGAACGACGCTCAACGTCGGAATCGACGTCGATAAAGCGATGCTCGAAATCGGCTCGTCGAGAACAACGGTGTGATAAAGGCCTCGACGGAAGCTACCGCGCTGGACGCCAATACCCGAAGTAGCATTACCCTGCGGGTCTGCGTCGACAAGTAGAACGCGACTGCCCCAGGAGGCGATGATCGCAGCGAGATTGACGGCGGTGGTGGTCTTTCCGACCCCGCCTTTTTGATTGGCGACGGCTATCGTTTTAGCCATGGTTGGCGCTAAACCTAACACACGAGGGGCGCTGTGGGCTACAACAGGAATGTTTCACGTGAAACATTAACCGTTTGGGCCGGTCTTTTGCTGGGCCGAGAGGAACGCCAGCAGCGTCGAGAGGGCTCCGGGTGTGAGCCCGGGAAGCCGTCGCGCTTCACCAAACGTGAGCGGCTTTGCGCGGTCAAGCCGTTCAACGATCTCATTCGACAGACCGGCGATGTTCTGGAACGTCATGTGTCGCGGAATCTTCAACGTGTCGTGCTGGTAGAGTTTCGCGATCGCCGCCTTCTGCGTGTCCAGGTAGCCGGCATAAAGCGAGTCCGCGAGCACGGAATTCAGGTCCGCCTCCGCCACCGGCTTTAGCTCCGACGGAAGAAGCGACATGATCAACCCCGCCGTCACTTTCGGACGCTTTGCCAACTGCTCGAGTGAAATTGAATCGCCAAGATCGTTTCCGATCAGCGCGGACACCGCCGCATGTTGAGCATCGGCACGACGCAGACGCACAGTTTCCAGCGCGACCCTAATCTTCGCGAGACGAGCTTGCCGTGAGTTGAAGCGCTCCCAATCGGAATCGCCCACCAGGCCGAGTTCCCTGCCGTAGCGCTCAAGACGATCGTCGGCGTTGTCGTAACGAAGCGCCAGCCGGTACTCCGCGCGCGAGGTGAAGATCCGGTAAGGCTCATCAACACCCTGTTTGATCAGATCCTCAACGAGGACGCCGATATACGACTCTTCGCGCCGCAGCCGCAAACCTTCCCGTTTCTGCGTGTAGAGCGCGGCATTGATGCCCGCCAGCAGCCCCTGGCAGGCGGCTTCCTCGTAACCCGTCGTCCCATTGATCTGGCCCGCGTGAAAGAGCCCGGGCAGTCGCGTCGTTTGCAGATCCGGTCCGAGCTCTCGCGGGTCGACGAAGTCGTACTCAATCGCGTAACCCGGCCGAATGACTCTCGCTTCCTCAAGTCCCGGAATCATGCGCACCAGATCCTGCTGCATTTCCGCGGGGAGCGAGGTGGAAAAGCCGTTCAAATAAACTTCGTTCGTGTCGTATCCTTCGGGCTCGAGGAAGAGCTGGTGCCTCGACTTGTCAGAAAACTTCACGACCTTGTCTTCTATAGAAGGACAGTATCGTGGCCCAATGCCTTTGATTTTTCCGGAATAGAGCGGCGACTCCGCAATGTTTTCGCGAATGGCGTCGTGCACGCCCGGCGTGGTGTAGCCGATGTAGCACTTGATCTGTTTCTGCTCGATGTTGTCTGTCGAGAACGAGAACGGCACAGGCGTTTCATCACCTGGCTGCGGCTCGAACGCGCTCCAGTCGATCGTTCGTCCATCAAGTCGCGGCGGAGTTCCAGTCTTGAGACGCCCAACCGGAAATCCGAGGCGCTTCAGAGTCTCTGACAGCTCAATCGACGCGGGCTCGCCTGCGCGTCCGCCTGAATAAGTGCGACGTCCCGTGTGAATCAGACCATTCAGAAAAGTCCCGGTCGCGACAACCACCGCGTCCGCACCAAAACGGCGTCCATCTTCCAGAACGACGCCCGCCAATCTTCCGTGATCGAGCACAAAATCGACGACTTTTCCCTGCCGCAAATGGAGATTCGATGTGGCTTCGAGCGTGCGCCGCATCTCCGCGCGATAGCGCATGCGATCGGCCTGCGCCCTCGGCGACTGAACCGCCGGACCGCGCGATCGATTGAGCAGACGAAACTGAATGCCGGTGCGATCGATGACGCGGCCCATGATGCCGCCGAGCGCGTCGATCTCGCGCACGAGATGTCCTTTCGCGATTCCTCCAATCGCGGGATTGCACGACATTTGGCCGACGAGATCGAGATTCAGCGTAATCAGACCGGTTTCAGCGCCGAGTCGAGCCGCGGCAGACGCCGCCTCGCAGCCCGCATGGCCGGCGCCGATCACGATTACATCGAAGGCTTCATCAAACGACATTGCTACTTTCCAATACAAAACGTTGCGAATATCTCCGACAGTATATCTTCCGTCGTTGTCTCACCGGTGATCTGTCCAAGGAACTTCAACGCATTGTGCAACGGCACAAGGACAAGCTCCTCGCTGTGTCGGTCGCGCAATGCCGCACGCGCTGCTTCGATCTCGCGCTGCGTGCTGCACAACAGATCGTAGTGGCGAGCGTTCGTAATTAACAAACCGCCTTCATCGACTCCGTTGCTGCTCACACTTGCGAGTATCGCGGCGCGCAGCGTCGACAAACCTTCACCGGTTCGTGCGGATACATTAATCGGTCGCAGCTCTTCAAGACAACTCGCGGGAACGTCGAAACCACCCAGATCGCTTTTGTTCATAACCACGAGTCGACGTGCGTTCTCAGTCTGATCGATCAGATCACGATCCGATGGTCCAACTCCTTCTGATCCATCGAGCACAACCAACACGAGATCCGAATCGCTCATCGCTCTCCTGGTTCGCTCGATACCCAACGTTTCAATGCCATCGGTCGTCTCGCGTAACCCCGCAGTGTCAGTGAGAATCACGGGAATACCTTCGAGATCGATCGCTTCAGTTAGCGTGTCACGCGTCGTACCCGGGATATCAGTCACGATCGCTCGCTCACGCTCCACCAAACTATTGAAAAGGCTCGACTTACCAACATTCGGACGGCCCGTGATCGCAACCCGAACGCCTTCCTGAAGCAGTCTTCCGGCGCTATAACTTCGCGCCAGCTTCTCAACCCCTTCACTCACAACAGCGAGGTCCCGATCAATCTCATTTGCACGCGGCGCCGGAATGTCTTCTTCAACAAACTCCAGTGCTGACTCCAACAACACGATCACCTCGAGCAGCCTCTCCTTAAATGGACCAAGCGCGTTTGACAGCTCACCATTCAATTGACGTGAGGCCTGCTTCACTGCCGCCTCGGTCTGCGCGGCGATCAGATCGCGTATCGCTTCAGCCTGGGCCAGGTTGATCTTGCCGTTCGACAATGCACGCAAAGTGAATTCACCTGGACCAGCGAGCACAGCACCGAGCTCGAGTGTCGTATCGATGATGCTTCGCACAATGGCCGGTGAACCGTGACAACTGATCTCTACGACGTCTTCACCGGTGAGCGAGTGCGGCGCGTTGAAGCACGTCAGCAGCACCTGGTCCAACTCGTCTCCGTCTGATGGACGGCGAATCGTGATGAGGGTTGCATGCCTCGGCTCAAGCGTGTCGACACCACCCATCTGCCGCGCAATCGCGATCGCGTCCGGGCCACTCAGACGAATAACAGCGAGAGCTCCGCGCCCTCTGGGTGTCGACAGTGCAACAATCGTACTCATCGTGAAATTAACTTACGCTATTTTACGGCACGGGCGGCCACGGAGGGCCGCCCGTACAGTTGGTTTTATCGTGACGCGTTGGATTTGGGGGCTTTTAGGACTTCTTCGGACTGATTCTTAACTTGCGATCGGATCCTTCACCGATCGACTCCGTGAAGAGATCCGGACTATCTGCAAGGGTCAGGTGAATGATCCGTCGTTCGTTCGCGCTCATCGGCTCAAACGTAAAAGACATTCCGGTCTGTCGTACACGGTTTGCCGCGTGATTGGCCATAGCCTGTAGCTCAGCTTCACGAGTCGCGCGAAATCCATTCACATCGCAAACCAGCCGCTCACCGCCTGCCAGGCTTCTGCCAAAGACCTGATTGATCAAATGCTGCAACGCTTCAAGCAGCTCGCCGGTTTGCGCCTGGAGCAATTCGGAATCCTTGCCCTCGATGTCGAGCACTTGACCTGCGATGCCCTGCTTGACGCCGACGCGCAACTCGAGCCCCGTCATTTCAAAGACGTTCTCGAGAAACTCCGCTGCCTGTTGAGAAACCTCTGACATCAATTCAATCCTTCGTTAACCGGGCGCTGGTGCATCAAGTTTTTTTTTCCGTCCCGCAGGCCCTTTCGCCGGCGGCGGCGCCGGCACCTCCTCGTCGTCAGACTTGGTCCAACGGTTGATCAAAAACTGTTGCGTGAACCCGACGATATTACCAACGAGCCAGTACAAAACTAAACCCGACGGCGCACTCCACAAGAAGAACAACATGAAGATCGGCATACCGATCGCCATCATTTTTCGTTGCAAAGGATCGGCCGACGGCGCCGGCGTCACGAGTTGCAGGACGATCATCGTGCCTGTCATCAGGATCGGCAGGATGTGAATCAGGTACGGCTCAGCCGCGGAGAGATCCGGAATCCAAAGAAAACTCGCCTGCCGAAAATCCAAAGAGATAGTGATCGCACGGTACAGTGCGAAGAGGAACGGCATCTGGATCAGCAACGGCAAGCAACCACCGAGTGGATTACCTTCCTTCATCAGCCGTAGCTGTTCCATCTGCAAGTCTTTCATGCGGGGATCATTCTGTTTAATCCCCTTCATCTTCTCTTGCAGCTCTTTCATCTTCGGCGCGAGCTTCTGCGCCTTCTTCATCGCTTTCGAAGAACGCCACTTCAGCGGAAAGAAGAGCGAGTAGATCACGATCGTGAAGAGAATGATCGCCACGCCATAACTGCCGGTTGCTTTGAAGAGAAAAGTGATTGCACGCAGAATCGGAACAGCCAGCGGTCTCGAGAGCCAGCCGAGGAAGCCATAGTCAATCAAACCCTCGAGATCGATCGGTCGTTGGACCAACCCACTCACAATCGCGCTGGCGTTGGTCAGCAGATCGTGATCCTTCGGACCTGAATAGAGAACGTTCGGGGAGCCGTCTGATTGAACCGGCACGAACGCGGTGATTAAATATCTCTTCTCCCCTGTGCCGCTGTTTGGCTTGTACTCGTAAGAGACCGTGCGATATTCGAGGCCTTCGGTCTTCTTATGGGGCACGACGACCATCGCGAAGTACGTATCACCGATTCCGGCCCAATCCACCGGCCCGTTTAGAACCAGTCGATCCGGACTGCTGCTGTTGCTGTTGATTCCGGCGGCCGGGTGTCGCTCTAGCTTGTTGTTAACATAAGCGACTCCCTCAGGCGCCACTGAATAAAACGTGTGATGCGGCACTCCCTGATCGCCGACACTCGGACCGATCGAGACCTTCACTTGAGGAACTGTCTGTTCGCCACGCTTCACGAGCAGCGAAAGATCTGTTTCGTAACGTTCACTATCGAAGACGAGCTTCTTCCTCACCTGAGTGCCATTGCCGTCTTCAAAGACAAACGTGAGTTCTTTCTTCTCTTTCTCACCCAGGTTTATTTCGACGTCGCCGCTCGCCTGATCGACGCCCTCGACTTTGTATGTCGAAGATCGAAGAGCTGCATCCAACGTCTCATCGCCGGTCTGCAACTGAAGCGGAACCATGCGTGGCTGGCGCTTCAAGCCTTCAGCGGAGATCAGCTCGAGCGGCAACTTGTCTGATCTACGGCCGCCGACTGAGTAGATGTCGCGCTCGGTGATCTTGTTTTTCTTGATTATCCAACTAACCGGTTCGGCGCCGAGAGTGTCAAAGTTCACGTCATACAACGGCGTCTGAATTCTGATCGTCCTTTGCGGCGCTGTACTAACACTCGCAACTGTAACCGGAGTTGCTTGCGCAATTGGTTGAGCCGGATTCGAACTTTGCGTCGGTGCTGAACTTGCAGTCGGAGAAGGCGTCGCCCCCTGCTGCTGATTCGGAGGGGTAACTGGAAAGAAGTAACTCCAAACAAACAGAATTGCGGATGATAAAACCAGAGCTATTAAAAGTCGTTTCTGTTGCATCGTGTCGTAGAGGTATCAACCTCTGCTAAAAACAATTTCTTTATTTAACTGGATCATATCCACCCGGATTGAACGGGTGGCAACGGAGCAATCGCCGCACAGCCATGCCACTTCCGCGCAATGCGCCGTAGCGAGAGATGGCATCAACGGCATATTCTGAACATGTGGGAATGAATCTGCACGAAGGGGGGAGAAGCGGGGAAATCGCCAACTTATAAAATCTGAGTAATGAGATCAGAACGCTCTTCACAAACTACCGCTTCTAAAAATATCGCGCGTCTCCAGCCTTCCAACCTTTTCAATAATTCCCATCAACTCCTGGCGAGGCGCATCGACTTTTTGATGCAGGACCGCCGCCTTCGCGTTCAAGACCCAATCGTAGTTTCTTGCGAGCCCGCGTAAGAACGGTTCGTTTGAACGAAAGGTTTCACGAAGCAGGCGCTTCGCTCGATTCCGTTGCACCGCCTTGCCGAGTGCTTTCTTCGAAGCCGTCACGCCGAGGCGATGGTTCGATTCCTGATTTTCAATAACAAACGCGGTGATGAATACGCCTTCATACCGCTTGCCGTTCCGGTAGACGTGTTGGAATTCTGAAGTATCACGCAAATGCTTCCGCATGCATCCGCGCTACCTCAGTAATGAGCCGGCGTCAGTCTTTTTCTTCCTTTGGCGCGCCGTCTCTTGAGCACGAGGCGTCCGTTCTTGCTCGCCATGCGAGCGCGGAAGCCGTGCGTCTTTGCGCGTCGTCTGTTGTTCGGTTGAAAAGTGCGCTTGGACATAGAAATGAATTCTCCTTAAAAACGAAAATGGTAAGACTAGCCGCGGGTTGTGTTTATGTCAAGGAAAGGGCCACCGAATCCGGGTTAAAACACGCGTTGAACGAGGCGATCAATGGGTGTTGTTTTATTCAGGTACTTTGCTTGATCAATCCGAAACTTCTATGTTAGTCTCCGCTCGCTCCGAAAGTCGCCACCCTGTAAGTAATTGATAGGAAAAGACTTTAAAGCAATACTTTAACCGGGAGAAGGTTTTCCACTAGCTGTGGAAAACCTTGTGGAAAACTCTCTGGCGGTCGACTTTCGGTGTTTACACAGAGAATAGCGGGGGTAGGATTCGGATAGCATGAGCGCTACTGTAGAGACGAATGTTTGGGGCAGGATCCTTCACTCGCTAAAAGGCCGACTAAATCAACAAACCCTCGATACGTGGTTTAGCCCGATCCGATTCGAAAGCCTGGATAGTTCGCAGCACGTTCTTCGTTTACGTGCGCCAAACCAGGATGTAAAGGATTGGATCGTGAGTAACTATGGCAAGGTTCTCGCCGAGTCGCTCAACGAGCAGCGACTGTCGGGATATTCGGTCGGTTGGGTTGTTGGAAAAATCGCCGACTGGGTCCCAACCGAGATCAGTTTGCCCTCCCTGGATTCTGAAACCGACGAAACGGAAGAAATAGCTTCTGCCTCGGACGAGACAAGTCCGGCCATCACCGTCACAGAAAACTCCGCACTCGCTGAGCCGTCGCTAAGTGCAAAATACACCTACGACAGTTTTGTGGTTGGCTCGTGTAACCAGTTCGCACACGCTGCCTCGCTTGCTGTAGCTGAAGCGCCCGGACGCACCTACAACCCGCTTTATCTCTACGGCGGTGTCGGTCTCGGCAAAACGCACCTGATGCACGCGTGTGGACACGCGATCAAATCTCGCAATCAGCATCTCAAACTCTGCTACATCTCGTCCGAGCGATTTATGAACGATCTGATCAACGCGATTCGCTACGACAAGACGCAGAGCTTTCGCGAGAAATATCGATCGGTCGACGTGTTGTTGATCGACGACGTTCAGTTCATGGCCGGCAAGGAGCGCACACAGGAGGAATTCTTCCACACGTTCAACGCGCTCTACGATCAGCAGAAGCAAATCGTGATCAGTTCTGATTGTCCACCGCGTGAAATACCGACACTCGAAGAGCGTCTCCACTCACGCTTCGAATGGGGATTGATTGCAGATATCGAACCACCGGATCTCGAAACGAAGATCGCGATTCTGACGAAGAAGGCTGCGCAGATCGGTGTTTCGATTCCGAGTGATGTTTCGATGTTTATTGCCGGCCGCGTAAAGAGCAATATTCGCGAGCTCGAAGGTTCACTCGTTCGTTTGATTGCGATTTCTTCTTTGCGTGGAGAACCGATCTCGAAGACTCTCGCCCAGGACGCGCTCAGAAACATCTCCAAGGAAGAAGAGTCAGGTGTTGTTACGATTCAGCAGATCCAGAAGTTAGTCGCCTCAACTTACAAACTGACAATCGACGAGCTCGTGTCGAAAAATAACGCGCGGCAAATCTCACACCCACGACAGATCGCGATGTATCTGTGCAAGCATTTGACCAAACACAGCTATCCGGAGATCGGTCGTGCGTTCGGCGGCAAACATCACACGACGGTTATTCACTCTGTGGAAAAAATTGAGGCCCTCGTTGCGACCGACGAAACGCTGCAACGACTTATTAGTGAGCTCTCAGAGTCGCTACAAACCTGATCCGCGTTCGTCAGCGAAAATCCGCGGCCAAGTTTTCCACTTTTTCACAGCCCCATCTGAGAATTGTTTGTGGAAAATATGTTAATGTTCTCGGCTTCAAAAATTTCCGAAATTTTCGCTGGAGATTTCAACAGGTTTCCACAGGGAAGTTAGAATTCTAAGTGCTTTAGTTTGAGTGAGATTAGTCAGTTATCCACATTTCCACAGGCCCTACTGCTACTACTAGATATAAATATTAGATCTTAAATTCTGGAGTAGAAGAATCGGCGAGGCGGGTTGTGGATAGTTTGAAGGAGTGAATGGCAATGCAATTCGTCGTCAGCAAACAGAACCTGCAAAAAGAACTCGGCTTCGTTCAGGGTGTCGTTGAAAAGAAAAATACGATACCGGTTCTTTCAAACATACTCATCGAATCAGTCGGCGAGAATACGATTCGGATCACCGGAACTGATCTCGACGTGACTGTGCGATGTGACATGGACGCGGAAGAGATCACGACGCCAGGCTCGATGTGCGTTCAAGCGCGAAAACTTTTCGAGATTGCGCGACTGCTTCCGGATGCTCCGGTTAGTTTCAAAAAAGAAGACAACGAATGGGTGACCGTGAAATGCGATCGCGCGCGCTTCAAGATGGTCGGTGTGTCGAGAGATGCGTTTCCGGAAGTTCCAGCATTCAAGTCAGCGCCCACAAAGCTTCACGCCGGCGTTATCAAGACTTTTATCGATCGAACGATCTTTGCCATCACTCAGGAAGAATCGCGTTACACGCTTTCAGGCGCCAAGTTTGTTCTGGACGAATCAGGAGCACGGATGGTGACCACTGATGGCCACCGACTGGCATACGTCGAAAAGAAAGGCATTGCGCGCAACGGAGCAAAGGAAAGTATCGACACTCTGATCCCGCGAAAGACGCTCGCTGAGTTAACCAAACTAACTGCCGGCTTCGATGAAGAAATCAGTTTGGGAATGGATGAGAATCATATCTATTTCCAGGTTGGACCGAGGCTTTTGATTTCGCGCATGCTCTACGGGCAGTTTCCAAACTATGAAATGGTGATGCCGAAGAATAACGACAAGTCAGTCGAGTTCAATAGCAGTTTGCTTAATCATGCGATCAGGCGCGTTGCTTTGATGGCTGATGAAAGATCGCACGCGATTCGTTTTCATCTCGAGAACAACGAGTTGGTAATCAGTTCACAGAATGCTGAGGAAGGCGAAGCGAACGAAACGATCCAGACTGATTACGCCGGCGAGACAACCGATATCGGTTTCAATGCTCAATACCTGCAAGAGTTTCTGAACGTGATTGGCGACGCGAAGATAGCGTTTGAGTTCAAGGATGGAAACTCTCAGGCCCAGCTCAAGCCGTCCGAGAATGGCGATTATGATTACAAATACGTAGTCATGCCTATGCGGATCTGACTAATTCTGTAAATCCTGGAATCTTGTACAAAGGTTTTTATTGACATACCGAAAACCTTAACGGATACTTCCGCCCCTCTAAATCTCTACCCAACTTGTTTTCAAACGGAGGACTTAATGCCACCAGACAAAAAGAAAGTGAGAGCGCTTCAGTTAAACCTTGAAGGAATTTTCAAGCTCGCCGGTGGAAGTTCGGATGACAAGCAGCGATTCCTGGAGTTGATCCTGGGCATCACCACGCCCATCGAAATCAGGCTAGTCAATGCCCAGGTCGATGCCATGGCCGCTCACGCTAAAGCAATCCAGGACGGAGCAAAATCTTTACAGACTGCGGCTCAACAAATAGCCAAACGCGGATAGCATGCTGGTCCGAACATGTCGCATCTAGCCCGGGGCCTAAACACGATTCATGTAGTCGGTATAGGCCCCGAAGATGCGATTGGGCTGGCTTTAAGAGAGGCTTTTGACGACGACGTTCTTTTCTCCACTGACACACCCTCACTGTTTGTCGACATCAGAAACAACGAAGTATTAATCGGACCGTTAACTCTCGCGAATCGGGCTGGGTGCTGGCGTTGTGCGTTTGAGCGAATTACCGCCGCTCGTGCTAATTCCGACTCAGTTACTGAATCTTTGCTGTCACCGGACGATATCTCTGAAAAGATCACGCCTGTTCTTATTCGTGAGATACAGGCAATCAACGCCCTCGGGCTGGAACAATCACCTCTGGTAGACCATGTGCTCGCTGTCGATTTTTCGACGCTCGATGAGTCGCTTCACAAAGTCATTCCTCTCGCTCGTTGTGACGTGTGTGGCGGCGCCGCGGCCTTTCCATCGATAGTCTGTGAGCGTGTGCGTCTTTCGCCGGAAGATTCGCCCGAGACGGTTTTGGGAGCGCTCGAAGGCTGGGTCGATCTGCGCACCGGAGTCATCAGTGACCTTTTCATCGAGCCTGCGGACGATCCCTGTGTGGTTCTTCCCATCATCGCCATAGCGGCGCCGCCTCACGTAATGGAGAAAGATGGCTCATTGCACCGTCTGCCAGCCGGTTGGGGAAAGGGTTTGACCATCTCGGGAGCGGTGCTATCGGCTGTCGGTGAGGCGATCGAGAGATATTCAGCCTCAGTGGTTCATCCCGAAAAGATTGTCTGGAAACGTCCTGGCGAGCTTGAGGGGGACGTTTTGCATCCACGCGATCTCGGCTTGTACACCGATGAGCAATACGATCGTAAAGACTTTCCCTACGTCCGATTTGATTCAAGCATTCCTCATCCTTGGGTGCTCGGCAGTTGGTTGAATAACGCGAAGCCTATATGGCTTCCGGCCATGTTTGTTTTCTTGTCCATCGAGCTGCACCGGGAACAACTGATCGCTCAAGGAACATCGAATGGTCTTGCGGCATCGAGTAGCAAGGACGATGCGGCGCTGAGAGCGATACTGGAACTCCTGGAACGCGATGCCTTTATGTCGACCTGGCTTACTGCCAGTACAACACAGCGCATTCAACTCGATGACACACTCGATCCACTGTTGCGGACTGTGTTGGAAGGGATTGAAGTCTTAGGAGCGACTGTTGAGATTTACAGGCTGCCGGCAAGCGTGATCGGTACGACCGTGCTGTGTCTTGCGCTTGGAGATGGAGAGCATTATCCGGGAGTTACTTTTGGACTTGGTTGTGATCTGGATCCACGAGCGGCGTTGAGACAGGCAGTGCTCGAGCTCGGACAAACTGGTCCATACCTGCGTCGCATGATGCGATCGAAAGCATTGAAACCCGCCGAAGATCCGAGCGGTGTGCGAGAGATGATGGATCATGCTGCTTATTATTTTCCGAAAGAACGAGCGTCTGCATTCGATCGCTTGCGTAGCCAAGAAACACTAAGTCTTCGAGATCTCAAGAGCGTTGCAGCGCGTTCGTTGGAAGACTGTGCGGCAGCATTGGACGAAGCAGGCGTGCGTGTGGCATTGGTTGACGTGACTTCGGCTGATGTTGCAACCGGTCCATTTTGGGTTATGCGCGCCGTCAGCCCCGATCTACAACCGATCTGGTATGGCTACGGTTTGGATCGCATTCACCACAAGTTGAAGATCGCGAACGACGTCCCACCCATTAATCCGATCTGGTAACGAACTATCTGCTAATATCCATTACATGCTGCTCGCTGCAATTGAAGCGACAAATTTTCGCAACCTCAGTGGGAGAATCGAGTGGGGCCCACGACTGAACATCATCTACGGTAACAACGGTCAGGGTAAGACAAACTGGCTCGAAGCCATTTACATACTTGCCCGGACCAAGTCGTTTCGCACGCAACGTCTTCAGGAAGCAATCCGGTTCGGCGAAGAGCTCGCAGTCATACGCGGCAAAGTCACGACCGGCGCAGATCTCGAACGCGATTTACAAGTCAGTCTCCACGACAATTCGAAGACGATTTTCGTCAACTCGAAACGCGAGACACTGGCGCGCTACCTTACTCAGTTACAAGTCTTCTCATTCACCGCCACCGATCTCGACGTCGTGCGCGGCATGCCTGAAGCTCGACGGCGCTTTCTCGATCGAGGCATTAGCTCACTGCGGCCCGCGTATCTGAAAACGATTTCTGACTACGCCAAGGTCCTCAAACAAAAGAATCGCGTGCTGCAACTGGCGAACGAAAATGATCTTGGTCCAGACAAAGTCGAGGATTTGCTCGCGCCCTGGAACGACCAATTGGTCCGTTTGGGAGTATTAATTCATCAGGCGCGCGAGGAGTATGTCGCGGGTTTGAACGCGGCGCTCGAGAGGCAACTGTTTGAAAAACGAGACGTTACGACGCGCTATGTTTCGTCACTCGAGAACAAGGGCGACATGAGCGATTACGAGTCGTTGCTACGTTCGCGAATCGCGCTTCGCATGGCCGCCGAAGTGGCTGCCGGACACGCCTTGATCGGCCCGCACCGGGACGATTTGGAAATCCACCTGGATGGCCGCGAAATCAGGGTTTACGGAAGCTCCGGACAGCAACGTAGCGCATTGTTATTATTAGACTTAGCGGCGATTTCATTGTATAATTCAACCTCGAACGACCATCCGGTTTTTATCATCGATGACGTTGATGCGGAACTGGACGAGGGAAGGATAAGACACCTTCTTGAATACCTTGAAAATCGCACACAGACCTTCATCACAACCTCAAAGCGGACTCATGTCGAAGGGTTCTTTTCAAGGGCGAATGTATACGAAATCGAGGACGGAAAAGTACGAAGCAGCCAGTCAAAAACTGACGCCGCTTCGGCCAACTCGATCCTCGCCTGAAGATTAATCAGCAGTTAGGAGATTAGTATTGTCAACCGTAGGACCAACCATTAATAAAAAAGGATCAGCTTACGACTCGTCTTCAATCACGATCCTCGAAGGCCGTGATGCCGTGCGCAAGCGACCGGCGATGTATATCGGCTCGACGGGTGAGATTGGTCTGCATCACATCGTTTACGAAGTTGTAGACAACTCGATCGATGAGGCGCTCGCTGGTTATTGCGACACCGTTGAAGTAACGATCCATCTCGACAACTCGATCACTGTCATCGATAACGGGCGTGGCATTCCTGTCGACGAAATCAAGAAAGAAAAAAGGTCCGCGGCCGAAGTGGTGATGACTAAGCTTCACGCCGGCGGGAAGTTTGATTCAAACGCTTACAAGGTTTCGGGCGGACTGCACGGCGTCGGTGTTTCGTGCGTCAACTTCCTTTCTGAAAAGCTGCATCTCGAGATCTGGCGTGACGGGAGAACTTACGAGCAGGAATACGCGCGCGGGATTCCGGTCGCGCCGCTAACGCCGACTGGCAAGACTCGCAAGCGCGGCACGAAGATCACGTTCAAGCCTGACGGTCAGATTTTCACAGAGACTGCGTTCAGCTTCGATAAGCTGTCAGAACGACTCCGCGAGAAGGCATTTCTCAACAAGGGCATCCGCATCACGATCAAAGACGAGCGTGAGGAGCCGGAGCGTTCGCACGAGTTCTATTACAAGGGCGGCATCGCCGAGTTCGTCAAGCACCTGAACAAGAACAAGTCGACCTTGCACGACAAGCCGATCTACTTCGAAAAGGAAGCCGACGCCCTCTCGATCGAAGTCGCGATTCAATACAACGATGGGTACGACGAGAAGGTCTATTCGTTTGCGAACAACATCAACACGGTAGACGGTGGCACGCACCTTTCCGGATTTCGCTCGGCCTTCACCCGAACGATTAATGCATACGCGCAGTCGTCAGGCCTGGCGAAAAACTTCAAAGGCTCACTCAGTGGCGACGACGTGCGCGAGGGCCTGGTTGCGGTGATCTCGGTGAAGTTGCCACAGCCGCAGTTTGAAGGGCAAACGAAAGGAAAACTCAATTCAGACGTGAAAGGCGCAGTCGAGTCGTTCCTGAACGATCGGCTAACGGAGTTTTTTGAACAGAATCCGCCCGTAGCGAGAAAGATTGTCGGCAAGGCACTCGATGCAGCGCGGGCGCGAGAAGCGGCGCGCAAAGCTCGGGAAATCGTCCGCAAGGGCGCAATGGGCTCGACCATGCTGCCGGGCAAACTGGCTGACTGCCAGGAACGCGATCCCGCGCTCTCTGAAATCTACATCGTCGAGGGCGACTCAGCCGGCGGTTCGGCCAAGCAGGGGCGCGACCGTAAGAACCAGGCGATTCTTCCTTTGAAGGGCAAAATCCTGAACGTCGAGAAGGCCCGTTTTGACAAGATGCTCGGTCACAGTGAGATTAAGTCGCTGATTACCGCGCTGGGTACCGGAATCGGCAAAGATGATTTCGACCTCAGCAAGCTCCGTTATCACAAGATCATCCTGATGACCGACGCGGACGTCGACGGCTCACACATCCGCACCTTGCTGCTGACCTTCTTCTATCGACAGATGCCGGCGCTCGTCGAGTCTGGATACGTCTTCATCGCACAGCCACCGTTGTTCAAAGTAAAGCGCGGCAAGAAGGAAGAGTACATCAAAGACGAGAGCTCGATGATTCGCTACCTCATGCGCCAGGCGACCGGCGACATGACGGTGAGATCTGCGGGTGCTTCGCAAGCCATTGAAGGCCGTGAGCTCGCCAGATCGCTTGAGAAGATGGTTGATTTTAAACATTACTGTGAACGGGCGGCTCGTCGTCTCGGCGGCGACCCGCAAATGCTCAATGTCCTGCTCGAATCGCTGAGCGGACGCAAGGGGGTATTGCGAAAGGAAGGACAGACGCTCCGAAAAGTCTTCCAGGACGGTGACTTGATGGCGAAGATCGAAGGAGCCTTGGATAAAGCTGGCTACAAGACGGAGCTAACCACAGACGAAGAGCACGGCTTGTGGGAAATCGAGACGACAACGACTACTGGTGTCAATCTCGTAATCGATTGGAACTTTGCCCAATTTGTCGAGTTCCAGAAGGCCGTCGAGCTGTTCAAGACGCTTGAAGATGACCTCGCGGCGCCGTTCGTCTCGGGTGAAAACGGAACGAGTGAAGAAGTACCGACGCGCGAAGCGCTGCTCGAGAAAGTGCTGGCGGCGGCAAAGAAGGATCTATCAATCCAGCGTTACAAAGGTCTGGGCGAGATGAATCCGGAGCAGCTCTGGGAGACGACGATGAATCCCGAGAAGCGCACGCTCCTGGAAGTCCGAATCGATGACGCGGTGGAAACAGACTCGATCTTCACCGTGCTGATGGGTGATGCCGTCGAGCCACGGCGGAAATTCATCGAAGACAATGCGCTCGACGTGCGCAACCTGGACGTCTAATCACGATATCTCTCAACCCGGAATCGATAAAGTCTGACAGGCTCACCGCGTCCGATTCCGGCTTTGCGGGCCGCGATCTCAACCTGCTGTTCGGCATTATCGATCCCGGGAATGTCGGGCAGCAGCAATCCACGCCGCGTGCCGCTTTCATCTTCAACAATCACGCCATACTTCGACGGGTCGAGTTTCTCCATCACTGTTTCTTCCGACGGGAAGAGCACGTCGACTGAATAGCGCAGGTTTGATAACTCTTCTACACGTACCGGCTCAAACCGCGGATCGTTGTTGGCGGCGCTGATCGCGTTGGCAATGATCTCCTGGGCGAGTGTGTCTCTCGCGGGCTCGATCGTTCCGATGCACCCGCGCAACTCCCCGTTCAGCGTTTTGAGTGAAACAAAACAAGGCGCGCGCGACGAAAGGAACTCATCGGTCGAGGCTGGCGGCGAGAGGATCTGTCCCGTGCGGACGAAAGTCTCTACAGCTTCACGCGCCAACGCCGGCAGTGAGATCTCTTCTGTATCTGATTCTACGGGCTGGTTTGTAATCTGAGCGACGAGATACCCAACACCAAACGGAGCTTCATAACTCAACACCTCGCATGACAACGGCAGCTCCGAGCTCGCGCCGATCGCCACCAGCATCGACCGGTAACCACACTCACCCGCAAGCCTCCTCAAGTTGAAATCGATGTCGATGATTTTCGCCGGATCGTTTGACCGCAGCGCATCAACAACCTGCTCGTCAAACACATGCGCGTTGGGATTGTAGCCCGCAGGCGCCTGCGGCTTGAGCCGGTGACTCAGATCGCCGCTGGCGATAAAAGCCACGCGACGGCCCACCTGGTCCACCGCCTTCCTCATGCATGATCCGAATCGCAAGTGATCGTAATTCGAGAGAAAGCTGTAGCCCAGCGTGACCACCTTCCCGCGCCAGCCGTTGCGCAGTAGAAAGTAAAGTGGAACGGCGGTGCCGTGATCGAGATCGTGTTCGGGCAAGGTCGAGAGGTTGTAATGCTCGGAAGCTGCGGCCTCTTTGATCGCGGCGAGCAATTCTTCGTCGATAGCGGTGGTGAAGTTCGTACCGGGCGCGTTGAAGTGTGAGAAGTCGCCCGAGACCTGTGGACCTTCGTAAGCAACGAACGAATCGACCTCGAGCGGAGCGTGCGGCGAGATCAGAATGACAGACTCCGCGCCACTCTCGATGAGGCGCCTCGTGAGTTCTGACATCGCTTCGATCGAGTCAACGACGCCGGCAATCGATTCTTTACCAACCTCAGGCACCATGATCGGTGGATGCGGGGCAATGCCGGAAAACACTAGGCAGCTTTGGCGAGTCATCGAGCGCCTTTCGTATTTTGCAGGGAACGGCTGGTATTCTATCACGATGGATTTTGATTTGCTGATCATCGGTGCTGGGCCCGCGGGCTCCTTCGCGGCCGAGTTGCTCGCCAAAAGCGGGGCAAAAGTTGCCTTGTTCGATGGTCGACCTGAGGGCGAGCCGAAGGCGTGCGGTGGCGGTGTGACAGCAAAGGCCCTGAACGCATGGCCACACTTGTTGAATGCGGTCGGACGCACGATTACCGAGCTTGATCTGTACTCTCCTTCCAGCAAACGACTTCACCTCGTGTTGGATGAACCCTTCGCGATCTATTCGCGCATCGCTTTCGATGGTTACCTGCGCGATCGCGCGCGTGACGCCGGCGCACACGTCATCTCCGAGAAGATCTCCGCGAGAAAAACAAAACGAACCGGCGAGGGCTGGCGCCTGGTTAGCGATAGCGGAACTGAGTGGGCGGGCTCGTTTCTGATCGGAGCGGACGGCGCAAACAGTGGCGTCGCAAAGATGCTCGCTGGACCACTGCCGCCTTCCGACATGTAAGTGGCTTTTGGTTATCGCGCCCCATTGCCCGCAAACAACGTCGCGCCGACAGCGGTCGCTTTCCTGCCCGGCTGGGTGGGTTATGCGTGGGCTTTTCCGCGTCCCGATCACATCTCGTTCGGCATCGCTACGACGCAAGATGCTTTCGACCACGAACCGCTTGATGATCTGCTGTGGAAATTCATGATTGGTTACTACGAGCAGCATGAAGGCAAGAAGACG
>Ga0134121_10001966_pt1 | contig 18357 bp, 25 predicted proteins | sample KB301_FD_96463 | JGI IMG/M metagenome (GOLD analysis project Ga0134121, IMG submission 96463) | Terrestrial soil microbial communities without Nitrogen fertilizer from Kellogg Biological Station, Michigan, USA - KB3-0-1 | ecosystem: Environmental > Terrestrial > Soil > Unclassified ... | reverse complement strand
GACCGGCCCGTATCTCGTGCTGCCGATCCTGGGCTCGAGCGACGTGCGCGACGGCGTCGGCTGGGGGTTCGATTTCTATACCGATCCCCTGAACGAGACCGAGCCGTTCGCCGTGCACTGGGGTCTCGTCACCCTGCGCCTCATCCAGACGCGCGCCGATCTCCTGGACGCAAGCCGCATCCTCGAGGAGGCGGCGCTCGACAAGTACGTGTTCCAGCGCGACGCCTATCTGCAGCGGCGGCGCAACCTCGTCTACGATGGCCGCCCGCCAAGGGAGAGAGAACCCGACGACGAGGGTGCCGACCAGGACAAGAAGCCCGATTCAGCGGAAAAGGGAAAGGAGCATGACAAAGATAAGAACGCTCGCTAGCGTGGCTCTCGTCGCCGCCAGCATGACCCTGCTGGCGCAGGAGGCGACGCCGCCCGACCAATTGGTGAAGACCGTGACGCTCGAGGTGGTCGATCTCATCGCCAAGGACAAGGAGATCCAGGCCGGCAACCGCGCGAAGCTCGTGCAGCTGATCGACGCCAAGGTGCTGCCGCACTTCAACTTCTCGGCGATGACTGCGCTTGCCATGGGGCAGAGCTGGAACAAGGCGAACCCCGAGCAGAAGAAGCGCCTCACCGAGGAATTCCGCACGCTGCTCGTGCGCACCTACGCGAGCGCGCTGGCCGCGTACAGCGAGCAGAAGTTCGATTTCCGGCCGCTGCGAGCGAAGCCCACCGACACCGACGTCACGGTGCAGGTGCGAGTCCTTCAGCCGGGTACCCAGCCGGTGCCGATCGACTACAGCATGGAGAAGACCGCCGCCGGCTGGAAGGTCTACGACGTGATGGTCGGTGGCGTGAGCCTCGTCGCCAATTACCGCACCGAATTCAACAACACCGTGCGCGAGTCCGGCATCGACGGCCTGATCAAGAATCTCTCGGCGAAGAACAGGTCGCTCGAGGGCGCCCGCCTGGAGAAGAAGTGATCCGGCGCGAAGGCCAGCGCCTGGTCGTTTCGGGCGCCGTCACGCTCGGCAATGCCGCGGCGCTGCTCGAAGAGGGTCGCCGCCATATCGCCGAGGGCGTGCAGACGGTGGATCTCGCCGAGGTGAACGAGATGGATTCGGCGCTCCTCGCCGTGCTGCTCGCCTGGCTGCGCGATGCGCGCGGCAGCGAGCGCAAGCTCTCGTTCGTGAATCTGCCGGAATCGCTTCGCACCATCGCGCAGCTCTACGGCGTGGATCGCCTGCTGCCCACCTGAGAGCGATCGAAGTCCGCGAGATCGAGAAGCGCTATGGCGCGCTGCGCGCGCTCGCCGGCGTAAGCCTGGCGGTCGAGGAGGGCGAGTTCTTCGGCCTGCTGGGTCCCAACGGCGCCGGCAAGACCACGCTCATCAACGTCATCGCAGGACTCGTGCGCGCCGACTCGGGCGAAGCGCGCGTCATGGGCGCGGACGTGCGCGCCGACTACCGGCGGGCGCGGCGCATGCTCGGCGTCGTGCCGCAGGAGCTGGTGTTCGATCCTTTCTTCACCGTTCGGGAAACGCTGCGCCTGCAATCGGGCTACTACGGCCTGCGCCACAACGACGCCTGGATCGACGAGGTGATGCACCACCTCGACCTCACCGCCAAGGCCAACGCCAACATGCGCTCGCTCTCCGGAGGCATGAAGCGCCGCGTGCTGGTGGCGCAGGCGCTCGTGCACAAGCCGCCGGTCATCGTGCTCGACGAGCCGACCGCCGGCGTCGACGTCGAGCTGCGGCAGGGCCTGTGGCAGTTCGTGCGGCGCATGAATCGCGATGGGCACAGCATCGTCCTTACCACCCACTATCTCGAGGAAGCCGAGACGCACTGCAGTCGCATCGCGATGCTGAAGGAGGGCCGCATCGTCGCGCTCGACACGACGCGCTACCTCCTCGGCAGCTTCTCCGGTCTCGAGCTGCGCCTGCATCTCGACCAGCCGGCGCTGCCCGCCGGGGTGCCGGGTCGCGTCGTCGCGGTTGACGGCGGCGAGTTCCGCCTGCGCCTCGCGAACTACCGCGAGCTCGAGGATGCGCTCGTCGGCCTGCGACAGGCCGGCGTCGTCATCCGTGAAATGGAAGTAAGCCCGCCGGACCTCGAGGAGGTGTTTCTGCGCCTCACCGGGAAAGCGTCGTGAACCGCTTCACCACGCTTTGCTTCAAGGAGCTGCTGCGCTTCTTCAAGGTCGGCTTCCAGACCGTCGCCGCGCCGGTGCTGACCACGCTCCTCTATCTCGTCATCTTCGGCCACGCGCTCGAAGGGCGCCTCGAGGTCTATCCGGGCCTGAGTTACTCCGCATTCCTCGTGCCCGGCCTCATCATGATGAGCGTGCTGCAGAACGCCTTCGCCAACAGCTCGTCAAGCCTTATCCAGTCGAAGATCACGGGCAACATCGTCTTCATCTTGCTCTCGCCGATCTCGTACGCCGAATTCTTCGCCGCGTACATCGCCGCTTCCATCGTCCGCGGCCTGGTGGTCGGCCTGTCTGTGCTTGCCGTGAGCTTGGCCTTCGTATCACTTCCGGTGCATGCCCCGCTCTGGGCGTTCGCCTTCGCGCTGCTCGGCGCGGCGCTGCTAGGTTCGCTCGGCCTGGTGGCCGCCGTTGTGTCGGACAAGATCGACCAGGTGGCGGCGTTCCAGAACTTTGCGATCGTGCCGCTCACCTTCCTCTCGGGCGTGTTCTACTCGATCCATACCCTGCCGCCCTTTTGGCAGCGGTTGTCGCACGCCAACCCCTTCTTCTATATGGTCGACGGCTTCCGCTACGGCTTCTTCGGCGCCTCCGACTTTCCTCCTTCGGCCAGCCTTGCGATAGTCTTTGCCTCCCTCCTGGCCGTATCCTCGGCCACACTCTTGCTTCTCAGATCGGGCTACAAGCTCAGGCACTGATGGTCACTCCGGAGAGCGTCAAGGCGGGAATCCAAGCCGGGCTCGCCTGCGAGCACGTGGAGGTGATCGGCGACGGCCAGCACTTCCAGGCACTGATCGTTTCCGACGCGTTCGCCGGACGCAATCGCGTGCAGCGCCACCAGCTCGTTTACGCGGCGCTCGGCGAACGCATGCGCGAGGAAATCCACGCGCTGTCGATGCGCACGCTGACCCCGCAGGAGTGGCAAGCCGGTGGATAAGCTCCGCATTCGTGGCGGGCGCTCTCTCGAGGGCGAGGTGCGCGTGTCAGGCGCGAAGAACGCTGCGCTGCCGATCATGTGCGCCGCGCTCCTTACGGGCAAGCCGCTGCGCCTTTCGAACGTGCCGCATCTGATGGACACGCGCACCATGGCGAAGCTGCTGCGCCAGATGGGCGTGGCCGCCGAGCCGCCCGCGGAGGGCCGCATTACCTTGCACGCGGCGCGCATCACCGACCCGACCGCGGGCTACGACCTGGTGAAGACGATGCGCGCATCGGTGCTCGTCCTCGGGCCGCTGCTCGCGCGCTGCGGGATGGCGAAGGTCTCTCTTCCCGGCGGCTGCGCGATCGGTTTGCGTCCGGTCGACCAGCACGTGAAGGGCCTGCAGGCGATGGGGGCCAGCATCTTTGTCGAGCACGGCTACATGCATGCCTCGGTGGAACGGCTGCGCGGCGCCCGAATCGTGATGGACATGGTGACCGTCACCGGCACCGAGAACCTGATGATGGCGGCGACGCTCGCCGAAGGCACCACGCTTATCGAGAACGCGGCGCGTGAGCCCGAAGTTCTGGACCTGGCTCGCTGCCTCGCCGCGATGGGCGCAAAGATCGACGGCGCAGGGAGCGACGCGATCCGCATCGAAGGCGTGCGCTCGCTGGGTGGCGCGTCGCACGAGGTCATGCCCGACCGCATCGAGACCGGAACCTATCTCGCCGCGGCCGCCGCAGTGGGCGGCCGCGTGCGGCTCATCGGCACCGCGCCGAAGACATTGGACGCGACGCTCGAGAAGCTAACAGAGGCGGGCGCTCAGGTCCGCGTAAACGGCACGGCCATCGACATCGAAACGAGCGGGCGTCCCAAACCGGTGAGCGTGCGCACAGCGCCTTTCCCGGGCTTTGCAACCGACATGCAGGCGCAGTTCATGGCACTCGCCTGCATCGCCGACGGCACTGCGGTGATTACCGAGACGATCTTCGAAAACCGCTTCATGCACGCCCTCGAGCTGCAGCGGCTAGGCGCCGACATCTCGATCCAGGGGAATAGCGCCGTTGTGCGCGGTGTCGAGCGGCTGCAGGGCGCCACGGTGATGGCGACCGATCTGCGCGCTTCCGCCGGCCTGGTGATCGCCGGCCTCGCCGCCGAGGGTGAAACAGTCGTCGACCGCATTTACCACCTCGACCGGGGCTACGAAGCCCTGGAGACCAAGCTCGGCGCCCTCGGCGCCCGCATCGAGCGTCTGAGGTAGAATCCCGGCCCTTCGGTGGCTTTCTAGGGCGAGATTCCCGGATGGTTGCACATCATGGCGAGCATCAGCATTGCGTTGTCGAAGGGGCGGATCTTCGACGAGACCGCACCGCTGCTCGCGCGCGTCGGCATCCGGCCTAGGTCGAATCCCGAAACCTCGCGCAAGCTCGTCATAGCCACGAATCGCCGCGACCTGCGGCTGATCGTGGTGCGCGCCTCCGACACCCCCACCTACGTGCAGCACGGCGGCGCCGATATCGGCATCGCCGGGCGCGACATCCTCGTCGAGCATGGCGGCGAGGGCCTCTACCAGCCGGTGGATCTGGGCATTGCCCGCTGCCGCATGATGGTCGCGGTGCGCAAGGGGTTCGATTACAAGCGCGCGGTCGCGCAGGGCGCGCGTCTGCGCGTCGCGACGAAATACGTGAACACCACGCGCGAGCACTTCGCCGCCAAGGGCGTGCACGTCGATCTCATCCGCCTGTACGGCTCGATGGAGCTCGCGCCGCTGATGGGGCTCGCCGACGCCATCGTCGATCTCGTTGCCACTGGCCGCACGCTGCGCGACAACGGCCTCGTGCCGGTCGAGGAGATCCTGCCGGTATCGGCCTGGCTCATCGTCAACCAGGCGGCGCTCAAGACGAAGCGAGCGGCGCTGCAACCGCTGATCGACGCCTTCGCGCGGGCCTCGCGATGAAGCTGCGCCGCCTGTCCGCCGCCGCGCGCGGCTTCGACGCCAAGCTCGCTGCGCTGACTCGCTACGAGGCATCCGCAGACGCCAAGGTGCAGAAGACGGTCGCGCGCATCCTCGCCGACGTACGCTCGCGCGGCGACGCTGCCGTCCTGGCCTACGCAAAGCGCTTCGACAAGAGCACCGCGCGATCGATCGCCGATCTGGAAATCCATCCGCGTACCGAGGTGCCGGCGGCGCAGCTCGAAGCGCTGCAGGCGGCGCATGCGCGAATCCGCGCGTTCCACGAGCGGCAGGCGCAAGACTCGTGGGAGTACACGGAGGCCGACGGCACGCGTCTCGGCCAGCGCATCACACCCCTGGAACGCGTCGGCATCTACGTGCCCGGCGGCAAGGCAGCGTATCCGTCCACCGTCCTCATGAACGCGGTGCCGGCCAAGGTGGCGGGCGTGCGTGAGGTCGTCATGGTGAGCCCGAATCCGAACTCGCTCGTGCTCGCCGCGGCGGCCCTCGCCGGCGTCGACCGCGTGGTCGGCATCGGCGGCGCGCAGGCCGTGGCGGCGCTCGCCTACGGCACGCGCTCGATCCCGCGCGTGGACAAGATCGTCGGCCCCGGCAACGCGTATGTCGCCGAGGCAAAGCGGCAGGTATTCGGCGGGGTTGGCATCGACATGATCGCCGGGCCTTCCGAGATCCTCGTCCTCTCGGACGGGACCGCGCCCGCCGAGTGGCTGGCGATGGACCTCTTTTCGCAGGCGGAGCACGACGAGGACGCGCAGGCGCTGCTGCTCTCGCCCGATCGCGCGCACCTCGATGCGGTTGAAGCCGCCATCAATCGGCTGCTCGGCGACATGCCGAGAAAGCGCGTAATCGCTGCGTCGCTCCGCAGCCGCGGCGCGCTCATCCAGACGCGCGATCTCGAGGAGGCATGCCGGCTGGCAAGCCGCATCGCGCCCGAGCACCTCGAGCTCTGCGTCGCCGAGCCGCAGCGCTGGCTGCCCGAGATCAGGAACGCGGGGGCGATCTTCCTCGGCAGCTACAGCTCGGAGGCGATCGGCGACTACTGCGCCGGTCCGAACCATGTGCTGCCGACCTCGGGCAGCGCGCGCTTCTCATCGCCGCTTGGCGTCTACGACTTCCAGAAGCGCACCAGCATCGTCGGCGTGTCTCAGGCGGCCGCGCAGTCGCTCGGCCGCATCGCAGCGGTGCTGGCCGAGGGCGAAGGCCTTAGCGCGCACGCCCGCGCAGCGCAGATGAGGATCGGCAAGTGACGCCCGACAAGCTCGTGCGTCCCGAGGTCCTCGGCATGTTGGCCTATCACGTCGCCGACGCCGCGGGCATGGTGAAGCTCGATGCGATGGAGAACCCTTATCCGCTGCCCGAGCCGCTGCGGCGCGAGCTCGCCGACGTGCTGTCGCGCGTGGCGCTCAATCGCTACCCGGAGCCCAATCCGCCGCGGCTGTGCGAGCTCATCCGGCACAAGATGGCGGTGCCGCAGGGCATGGAGATCCTGCTCGGCAACGGCTCGGACGAGCTGATCCAGATGCTCGCCATGGCGCTCGCCCGCGAGGGCGCCACCATGATGTATCCGGCGCCGACCTTCGTCGTCTACAGCATGAGCGCGAGCTTCACCGGGATGCGTGCCGTGCCGGTGCCGCTGCGCGATGATTTTTCGCTCGATGCCGACGCGTTCATCGCGGGGATGCGCAAAGAGAAGCCCGCGCTCGTTTTCCTCGCCTATCCCAACAATCCGACCGGCGTGCTCTATCCGGAAGCCGATGTGCTGCGCATCATCGAGGCGGCGCCCGGCGTCGTCGTGCTCGACGAGGCCTATCACGTGTTCGCCGGCAAGACGTTCATGGGCACGCTGCCGAAGTATCGGAACCTCTTCGTCTTGCGCACGGTGTCGAAGCTGGGTCTCGCCGGCATCCGCCTCGGCTACCTGGCGGCAAGCCCGGAATGGGTGCGCGAGCTCGACAAAGTGCGGCCGCCGTACAACATCAACGTGCTCACGGAGGCGGCGGCGAGGTTCATGCTCGAGCACCTCGATGTCCTCGAGGCGCAGGCCGCCGAGATTCGCGCCGAGCGCGCAAAGCTCAACGCGGGCTTAACCGCGTTGCGCGGTGTCACGGTATTTCCGTCGGCGGCGAACTTCTTTCTCGTGCGCGTGGCGGATGCTGCGAAGACATACGAGGCGCTGCGCAGACAGGGCGTGCTGGTGCGTAACCTGCATCCCGGCATTGCCCAGTGCCTGCGCGTCACGGTCGGCACGCCGGACGAAAACCGTATACTCCTCAACGCGCTCAAACTGGCGCTATGACCATGCGCACCGCCGAAGTCGTTCGCAATACCAAGGAGACCGAGATCCGCGTCAAGCTGGATCTCGACGGATCAGGCAAGGCGAATCTCGCCACGGGCCTGCCTTTCCTCGAGCACATGCTCGACCAGGTGGCGCGCCACGGCATGCTCGACCTCGAGATCGACGCCAAGGGCGACCTGCATATCGACGCGCACCATACGGTCGAGGACATCGGCATCACGCTCGGCCAGGCCTGCGCAAAGGCGATCGGCGACAAGGCCGGCGTGCGCCGCTTCGGGCACGCCTACGTGCCGCTCGACGAGGCGCTGTCGCGCGTGGTGATCGATTTCTCGGGGCGCCCGGGGCTCGAGTACCACGTCGACTTCACGCGCGGCCTGATCGGCGATTTCGACGTCGACCTCGTCCACGAGTTCTTCCAGGGCTTCGTCAACCACGCGCAGGTGACGCTGCACATCGACAACCTGCGCGGCGACAACGCGCATCACCAGTGCGAGACGATGTTCAAGGCCTTCGCGCGGGCGCTGCGCATGGCGGTCGAGCGCGACCCGCGCACCCAGGGCTCGATTCCCTCCACCAAGGGAACCCTCTAGGCGAAAGCGGGCAGTGCGCATCGCAGTCGTGGATTACGGCATGGGCAACCTGCGCTCGGTCTCGAAGGCGCTGGAGCGCGTTGCGCCCGAAGCGCAGGTGCTCGTCACCGCCGACCCGGCGCGCATTCGCGCGGCCGAGCGCGTCGTCGTACCCGGTCAGGGGGCCTTGCCCGACTGCATGAAGAACCTGCTGGCGAGCGGCGCGCGCGATGCGGTGCTCGAGGCGCTGCGCGACAAGCCTTATCTCGGCATCTGCCTCGGATTGCAGATGCTCTTCGAGCACGGCGCGGAAGGCGATACGGCGGGCCTTGGCCTGCTAAAAGGGGAGGTGCCGCGGTTTTCGGTTACCGGGCTGAAGATTCCGCACATGGGGTGGAACGAGGTGCTGCAGGAGTCGGCCCACCCGCTTTGGGCCGGAATCAGCGACAAAAGCCGCTTTTACTTCGTGCACAGCTTCTGCCCGGCCCCTGCCGATCGCGCGCTCGTCGCGGCAACTTGCATCTACGGCGTGCCCTTTACCTGCGCCGTGGCCCGGGATAATATTTTTGCCGTCCAGTTCCATCCCGAGAAAAGCCAGTCCGCCGGCCTGCAACTCCTCTCCAACTTCGTGCGCTGGCGTCCTTGATTTAAACACGAGCACTGACGTGCTCATCATTCCTGCGATTGATCTGAAAGACGGCCGCTGCGTGCGCCTGCAGCAGGGCAAGATGGACACTGCGACCGTGTTCTCCGACAACCCGGTGCAGATGGCGAAGCACTGGGCATCGCTCGGCGCCCGCCGGCTGCACATCGTCGACCTGAACGGCGCGGTTGCCGGCAAGCCGAAAAACGAGAAGGTGATCCGCGAGATGATCGCCGCGGTGGGCGAGCAGGTGCCGATCCAGGTGGGCGGCGGTATCCGCGACCTCGACACCATCGAGAGCTATCTCGACGCCGGCGTGACGTACATCGTGATCGGCACCGCGGCGGTGAAGAATCCCGGCTTCCTCTCCGACGCTTGCTACGCGTTCCCCGGTCACATCATCGCCGGCCTCGACGCGAAGGACGGCAAGGTCGCGGTCGAAGGCTGGTCCAAGCTCACCGGCCACGATGTGGTCGACCTTGCCAAGAAGTACGAGGAGTACGGCATCGAGGCGCTCATCTATACCGACATCGGCCGCGACGGCATGATGAGCGGCGTGAACATCGACGCCACCTTCCGCCTCGCCCAGGCCACCAAGACACCCATCATCGCCTCGGGCGGCTTGAACAGCGTCGAGGACATTCAGGCGGTGTGCGCGAAGCTCGTGCCGGAAGGCGTGATCGGCGCGATCGCCGGCCGCGCGCTGTACGAAGGCAAACTGGAACTGAAGAGCGCGCAAGCGGCCGCCGACAAAGCGGTCGGCAAGGCCTGAGCGTGGGGCTGGCAAAGCGGATCATCCCCTGCCTCGACGTGACCGCGGGCCGGGTCGTGAAGGGCGTCAACTTCGTGAGCCTCCGCGACGCGGGTGATCCGGTCGAGATCGCCGCGCGCTACGACGGCGAAGGCGCGGACGAGCTCTGCTTCCTCGACATCACCGCGAGCTCGGACGAGCGCGACATCCTGCTGCACGTAATCGAGGCGGTTGCCTCGCGCGTCTTCATTCCCCTCACCGTGGGCGGCGGCGTGCGCAAGGTCGAGGATGTGCGCCGGCTCCTCAACGCCGGCGCCGACAAGGTCTCGATCAACACCGCTGCCGTGCAGAACCCGGATCTGGTGCGCGATGCATCCGGCATCGTCGGCGCGCAATGCATCGTCGTCGCCATCGACGCAAAGAGGCGCGGCGAGCATTGGCAGGTCTACACGCACGGCGGCCGCAACGCCACCGGACTCGACGCGGTGCGCTGGGCCGAGCGCATGACCGCGGCCGGCGCGGGCGAGATCCTGCTCACCAGCATGGATCGCGACGGCACGCGCGAAGGGTTCGACCTCGGGCTCACGCGCGCGGTGTCCGAGGCGGTCAGCGTCCCGGTCATCGCCTCCGGCGGCGCCGGCAACCTGGAGCACCTCGCGCAAGGCGTGCTCGAGGGCAAAGCCGATGCGGTGCTGGCGGCGAGCATCTTCCACTTCGGTGAATACACCGTGCGCCAGGCGAAGGACCATATGAAGAAGCGCGGCATCGAGATCCGCGAATGAGCTGGCTCGATGAAGTCCCCTGGAACGGCGACGGGCTCATTGCCGCCGTCGCACAGGACGCCAATAACGGGCGCGTGCTCACGGTGGCGTGGATGAACCGCGAAGCGCTCAAGCAGACCGCCGAGAAGGGCGAAGCGGTCTACTGGTCGCGCTCGCGGCGCAAGCTCTGGCGCAAGGGCGAGCAGTCGGGGCACGTGCAGAAGGTGCGCGAGCTCAGGCTCGACTGCGACGCCGACACGATCCTGCTGCAGGTCGAGCAGGCCGGCGGCATCGCCTGCCATACCGGCCGCGCAAGCTGCTTCTACCGAAAACTCGAGAAGGGGAGCTGGGTGACGACCGATCCGGTGCTGAAGGATCCGGCGGACATCTACAAGAAATGAAGCCAGGCCTTTACGAAACGCTGGAACGCATCGCGACCACCATCAACGAGCGCAAGGGTGGCGATCCGGCGAAGTCCTACGTCGCGCAGCTCTTCGCCAAGGGCGACGACGCCATGCTGAAAAAGATCGGCGAGGAAGCGACCGAGACCGTGCTCGCGGCGAAGAGCGGCGATCGCCTGGCGCTCGTGCGCGAAACGGCCGACCTCTGGTTCCATTCGATGATCGTGCTGGCGCGCCACGGCGTCGGGCCCGCGGACGTGCTGGCCGAGATGCACCGGCGTGAGGGCATTTCCGGATTGGACGAAAAGGCCGCGAGGAAGAAAAGATGAGCGATCCGAACTGCATCTTCTGCAAGATTGCGCGCGGCCAGATTCCGGCGAAGAAAATCTACGACGACGACGAGGTCATGGCCTTCCACGACATCCGGCCGCAGGCGCCCGTGCATTTTCTACTCGTGCCGAAGGCCCACATCCCGACCCTCTACGACGCGACTCCGGCGCACCATGCAGCGCTGGGCAAGCTCTTGGGCCTCGCGGGGACGCTCGCGCGCGAAGCCGGGGCGACGGACGGCTTCCGCACGATCATCAACAACGGCCGGGTAGGGCATCAGGAGGTGTATCATGTCCACATGCACGTTCTAGGCGGGCCGGATGCTCTCGGCCCGATGCTTTCCAAGAGGATCTAGGAGACGTTTATGGGTTCGCTCAGCATTTGGCACTGGCTGATCGTTCTGGTGATCGTGATGCTGATTTTCGGCACCAAGAAGCTGCGCAACATCGGCGCGGATCTTGGCGGCGCCGTCCGCGGCTTCAAGGACGGCATGCGCGAGGGCACGGCCGACAAGGCGACGGAGCCGGCTGCGCCACAGGTCACGGGCAAGACGGTCGAGGGTGAAGTGCGCGGCAAGACCGAGCACAAGGCCTGAGCGTCACCGCCGGCCGTTCGAAGGCGCCTTCCCGGCGCCTTTTTAGTCTCTAGCCACCATGTTCGACATCGGATTCTCCGAGCTCCTGGTGATCGGCGTGGTCGCGCTGATCGTGATCGGGCCCGAGAAGCTGCCGCGCGTCGCGCGCACCATCGGCCACCTCGTCGGCCGCATGCAGCGCTACGTCGCCGACGTCAAGGCCGACATCAACCGCGAGATCGAGCTCGAGGAGCTGCGCAAGATGCGCGACTCGATGCAGAAGGCGGCGACCGACATCCAGAGCTCCGTCGACCAGGAGCTGAACAAGGCGGCCGATGACCTGAACAAGGCCGCCGAGGGCGAGAAGAAACCGGAAGAGAAGAAGCCCGAAGCGAAGAGCGCCGCATGAGCGACCAGGAAAGCTTCATCTCGCATCTCATCGAGCTGCGCGAGCGGCTGATGAAGGCGGCCGGCGCGGTGCTCGTCCTTTTCATCATCCTTTTTCTCTGGCCGGGCTCGGGCTACATCTACGACCTCCTCGCGGCGCCGCTCATGAGCGCGCTGCCGGAGGGCGCCAAGATGATCGCCACCGGCGTCATCACGCCGTTCATGGTGCCGGTCAAGGTCACGGCGCTCGCCGCATTCCTCATCGCCCTGCCGTACGTGCTGTACCAGGCGTGGGCCTTCGTCGCCCCCGGACTCTACGAGCACGAGAGGCGCCTTGCGCTGCCGCTCGTCATCGCGAGCACGGTGCTGTTCCTGTCAGGCGTCGCGTTCTGCTACTTCTTCGTGTTCCAGAAAGTCTTCGCCTTCATCCACGGCTTCGCGCCGAAATCGATCACGCCGGCGCCGGACATCGAGGCCTACTTCAGCTTCGTCATCACCATGTTCCTTGCCTTCGGCGTTACCTTCGAGATTCCGATCGTGCTGATCGTGCTGGTGCGCGTGGGGCTCGTGACCGTCGCACAGCTGAAGGACGCGCGGCCCTACGCGATCGTCGGCGCGTTCGTCATCGCGGCGGTGGTGACGCCGCCCGACGTGCTTTCGCAGTTCATGCTGGCGATACCGATGTGCCTGCTCTACGAGGCGGGGCTTTTCTTCGCCCGCTTCATGTCGCGGCCAAAAACCGCTCCACAAGATTCAACTGATCCGGCGCGTTGAGCGCCGGGGCGTGGCCGCAGCCGGCGATGGTCACCACCGTCGCCTTCGGCCCGCGCCGCTTCATCTCCTCGGCGACTTCCGGTAGCAGCAGGTCCGACGCCTCGCCGCGCAGGCAGAGCGTCGGCGCCTCGATCGCATCCCAGGCTTCCCACTGGTCGTAGTCCTGCGGGTGGTGCACGAACTGCAGCACCATGTCCGGATCGTAGTGGGTGGTGATCCTGCCTTCGGAGGTGCGACGCGCCGAGCTTTCCGTCAGCCGCCGCCACTGCTCGTCCGAAAGCCAGCCGTAGGGCTTGTAGATCGTGCGGAAGTATTGCTCGAGCTCCGAGACGCGGTCGAATTGCGGTGGCTTGCCTGCATAAGCCTTGATGCGCTCCACTGCGGCGTCGGCGATCTTCGGGCCCATGTCGTTCAGGACCAGGCGGCGCAAGCGGCCCTTGAGCGCCCCGGCCGCGAGCCGGATGCCGATCGCGCCGCCCATCGATGTGCCGACCCAATGACAGTCGCCGATGCCGAGCTGGTCGATGAGCGAGAGCGCGAGGCGGCCGTAGAAGGCGAGGCAGTACTCGCGCGCGGGGTCGGCACTCCACTGCGAAAGGCCGCGCCCGATCGTGTCGGGACAGATCACGCGATAGCGCGCGCTCAGGTGCCCCGCGAGCTCGTCCATGTCGCGGCCGGTCCGCGCGAGTCCATGCCACGCGATCACCGCCTCGCGATGCTCGGCGCCCCAGTCCGTGAAATGGAGCTCGCGACCTTCGCAGACGAGGTAGCGCGACTTCATCGACGCAGCCTTCCCACGACCCCGCTCGGAAAGTAATAAACGCACACGATGAAGAGCACGCCGAGCCACAGCAGCCAGCGGTCGGGATGTACGAGATTCGGCAGCAGCGGGATGCCTTGCGTCGCGCCGCTCGCGAGCTTCATCAGGTCCTGCAGGTAATTCTGCGCGATGACGAAGAGCGTGGCGCCGATCGCCGCGCCGTACATCGTGCCCATGCCGCCGATCACCACCATGAGGAGGAGGTCGACCATGATCGAGAACGAAAGCGTCGTATCGGGACCCGTGTAGCGCAGCCACACCGCGTAGAGCACGCCGGCGACGGTCGCGAGCACGGCCCCGAGGCAGTTCGCGCCCGTGCGGTAGATGACGGTGCGATAGCCCAGCGCCTCGGCGCGGAACTCGTTCTCGCGCACCGCAAGCAGGACGCGGCCGAAAGGCGAATTGACGATGCGTAGCAGCACCAGAAAGAGGACGAGCGACAGCACGAACACCGTGTAGTACGCCACCAGCCGATCGCGCAGCACCTCGGGCAGGCGGAAATTGAGACCGTCTTCGCCCCCCGTGAATTCGGAGAGCTGGGAGGCGAGGATCTGGAAGAAGGACGCCACGGCGAGCGTGATCATGGCGAAGAAGATCGCGCGTACGCGCAGTGAAAGGAGGCCGATGGCGAACGCGAGGGCGACGCTGAGGATCAGGGCGAGGAAGACGCCGAGCGCGAGGTTCCACCATGTCGGTCCGAGCTTTGCCGCGGCGATGGCGACGCCGTAGCCGCCGATGCCGAAGAACATCGTGTGCGCGAAGGAGACCACGCCGGTGTAGCCGAGCAGCAGATCGTAGCTCGCGACGAGCAGGATGAACACCGCGACCTTCGCGGCGACGTTGAGCGAACGCGTGCCGGGAAAGACGAACGGCGCTGCGGCGAGGCCGATCAGGATCACGAGCAGCACCACGCTGAGCACCCGGCTGCGCGGCAGATCGTCCGAGAGGAGGATGCGGATCATTTGCCGATCGGGTAGAGGCCGCGCGGCCGCCAGAGCAGGATCAGCACCATCAGCAGGATGTTCGAGCCGAGAGCGAGCTTGGGCGCGACGTAGCCGATGTAGTTGGCGAGCAGGCCGACGAGCAGGGCGCCGATGAAGCAGCCGCCCACCGAGCCGAGCCCGCCGATGATGATCACGATGAAGATCACCACCATCACCTGCATGCCCATGCCGGCGGTGAGCGATTCCTGGTACATCGCCCACATCACGCCGCCGAGGCCGGCGAGCGCGGAGCCGGCGACGAACACGGCGACGAACAGCCGCCGGATGCGATAGCCGAGCGCCTCGACCATCTCGACGTTCTCGACGCCCGCGCGGATGAGGAGCCCGAGCTTGGTGCGGTTCAGCACCAGCCACATCGCGCCGAACACGGCGAGGCCGACGACGACCGCAAGCATCCGGTAGCGCTCGATGGCCGCGTCGCCGATGAGGAACGACCCGGTGAGTGTCGCGGGCCGCGGCAAGGGAATGAGATCGGGCCCCCAGATTACGTGGATCAACTGCTCGCAGACGATGAGCCCGCCGGTGGTGACCAGGATCTGCTTCAGGTGATCGCCGTACACCGGGCGCACGACCACGCGTTCGAAGAACCATCCGAGCGCTCCGGCGAGCGCCATGGCGGCGAGCACGCCCGGGACGATCGCGCTCAGGTTCGCGCCGAGCGACTGCGCCTGCATCGCCGGCTTCATCGCGAGGAGCGCCGACGCGCCGGCATAGGCGCCCACCGAGATGAACGCGCCGTGGGCGAAATTCATGACGTCCATCAGGCCGAAGACGAGCGTGAGGCCCGAGGCCATGATGAAGATCATCATGCCCATCGCGAGTCCGGCCACCGTCAGCGTCACCCAGGTGGGCAGGCTCGGCACGAGGGGCAGTGCGATCAGCGCGATTGCCGGAACGAGCGCGAGCGGCAGCCAGCTCTTCACTGGTGCGTATCCAGCGACAGGCCGAGCAGGCGCCGCTGCAGCTGCTCGTCGCGGGCGAGGTCGGCCATGCGGCCGCGATGCACGATCCGGCCCGAATCCATCACCGCGACGGCGTCGCCGAGCGAGCGGGCGAAATGGAAGTTTTGCTCGACGACGAGGAGCGTCGTGTCGCGCTTGAGCTCCTGAAATGCGTCGATCATCGCCTGGATGATCGCGGGCGCGAGGCCCTTGGTCGGCTCGTCGACCAGCAGCAGCTTTTTCGGCTCGACGATGGCGCGCGAGACGGCGAGCATCTGCTTCTGGCCGCCGGAAAGATTGCCGGCGAGGTTGTGCCAGAACTTCTTCATCGCCGGGAAAAGCGTGAAGATGCGCTCGAGCCGCTTCTCATCCGGCTCGCCTTCGCGCGCGGCGAGCACCAGGTTCTCACGCACGGTGAGGCCGGCGAAGATGCCCATGTTCTCCGGCACGTAGGCGATGCCGCGGCGCGCGAGCGCCGGTGTTTCCAGCGCCTGCACTTCGTGGCCGTCGAAACGGATGGTGCCCGCCGACGCGCGCCACAGGCCCATGATCGTGCGCAGGCACGTCGTCTTGCCGGCGCCGTTGCGGCCGAGCAGCATGGTGAGCGAGTTCGGTGCAGCGCCGAGGTCGACGCCATGCAGGATGTGGTACTGCCCGATGTGCGTGTTGACGCCCCGCAGCTCCAGCAGCTCAGGCACGAGCGGCTCCGAGGTAAGCCTCCTGCACGATCGGCATGGCTATGACCTCGGCCGGCGCGCCTTCCGCGACGAGCTGCCCCTGGTGCAGCACGACGATGCGATCGGCGAGCGAGCGCACCACGTCCATCTTGTGCTCGACGAGCAGCACCGTCTTGTCGCCCTGCGCCTTGATGTGGCTGATGAGCTCGAGGATCACCGGCACCTCGTCCACGCTCATGCCGGCAGTGGGCTCGTCGAACATGAATACTTCGGGCTCGAGGGCGAGCAGGATCGCCACCTCGAGCTTGCGCTGGTCGCCGTGCGAGAGCGACGCAGCAGTCGCGTTCCGCTTCGCGGCGAGCGCGACGCGCTCGAGATATTGCTCGGCATGCCGGATGAGCTCGACACGCGAGTTCCAGGTCGCAAGCAGGCTCCTGCCGGCATTGGCGCGTGCCTGCACGGCGAGGCGGACGTTCTCCAGGACCGACAGGCGCGGGAACAGGTTAGTCAGCTGGAAGGCGCGGCCGATGCCGCGCTTCGTGCGGCTCGCCGCGCCCATCCGGGTGATGTCCTCGCCAAAGAGAAGCACCTGCCCGCTCGAGGGGGGCAATTGCCCAGAGATCAGGTTGAAGTAGGTGGTCTTGCCCGCGCCGTTCGGCCCGACGATCGCGGTGAGCGTGCCGGGCCGGAACTCGCATGAAACCGCGTCGACGGCCACATGGCCGCCAAAGCGGACCGTCAGGCCGCGAGTTTGGAGTACCGGACCTATTTCTTGACCCGGATCGGGACCTTCATTTCATCGGGCTTGATCTCGCGCACGAGCTGCGGGATCGCCCAGGCGACGTTCGGATCGACTCGGATCTTGAAGTGGTACATCGACTGCATCGCCTGGTGATCTTCCTTGCGGAAGGTCATGCGGCCCTTCGGCGTCTCGAACGACATGCCTTCCATCGCGGCGATGAGCTTCTCGGTATCGGTGCCGCCGGCCTTCTTCAGCGCCTCCACCACCGCCATCGCGGCGGCCATGCCGCCCGCGGTGAAGAAGTCGGGCGGCGAGTTGAACCGCTTCTGGTGCTCCGCCACCAGCCAGTCGTTCACCTTGTTCCTGGGGTGATCGTAGTAGTAATAGGTCGCTCCTTCCATGCCGGGCACGGCCTTGTAGGCCGCAAGCGCGGGCAAGATGTTGCCGCCGGTCGCGATCTCGATGCCGAAGCGCCCGGGCTTGAGGTCGGCGAGCTTGCCGACCGGCGTCGGACCCGCCCAGATGACGAACAGCACCTTGCGGCCTTTCTTGTCCTTCAGGGCGTTGAAGATGCGCTCGGCCGGCGCCGTGAAATCGGTGGTCGCCTGGGGCGCATATTCCTCGTGCACGATCTGCGCGCCGGTGCCGGCGAGCGCGTCCTTGAACGCCTTCACGCCGTCGCGGCCGAACGCATAGTCCTGCGCGAGAGTCGCGATCACCGTGTCCTTCTTGCCGATCGCCACGGCGTTGGCGATCGCATCCTGCGAGGAGCTGCGGCCGGTGCGGAAGACGTAGCGGTTCCAGTTCTCGCCGGTGATCTGGTCGGCGACGGCAGGCTCGACCAGCAGGATCTTCTTCGCCTCCTCGGCGACCGGCAGCATGGCGAGCGCCACGCCGGAGTTCGTCGGGCCGATGGCGAGATCGACCTTGTCATCGCCGTAGGCGGCGGCGAGCTGCGCCTTGCCGACGTCAGGCTTGGTCTGGCTGTCCTTCTCGATCACCACCAGCTTGCGGCCGAGGATTTCCATCTTGCCGCCGGTGGCGTACTCGAAGCCCAGCATGAGCCCCGCCTGCGTCTGCTTGGCGTAGGCCTCGAGCGGGCCGGTCTTGTCGTAGACGTGGGCGATGCGGATTTCCGTCGCCTGGCCGAAAGCGACCCCGGCGAGCGAGGCGAGCGAAAGCGCGGCCGTCGTTGCATGCAGCTTCATTTTTTTCCCCTGGTTGAAAAGACCCCGCCGCGATTCTATTCCGCGCGCGCCTGGGGTTTGGGCCGGCGCCCGACGGTGACCGTCGCATCGACATCCTGGCCCTGGCGCTTGAGCCGCACTTTTGCCGCTTGTCCGGGCGCGAGCGCGGCGATGAGATTGAGCATTCCGGTCGGATCAGCCACCGGCCTGCCCTGGACCTCGACAAGCACATCGCCGGGCTTGACGCCGGCCTTGTCGGCCGGGCCGCCGCGCAGCACCCCGGCGATGAGAGCGCCGCGGGTACTGTCGAGCTTGAACGATTCCGCCATGGGGGGCGTGATCTCCTGCACCTCAACGCCGATCCAGCCGCGCGTCACGCTGCCGGTCTTCACGATCTGGTCGAG
>Ga0134121_10001965_pt1 | contig 18357 bp, 19 predicted proteins | sample KB301_FD_96463 | JGI IMG/M metagenome (GOLD analysis project Ga0134121, IMG submission 96463) | Terrestrial soil microbial communities without Nitrogen fertilizer from Kellogg Biological Station, Michigan, USA - KB3-0-1 | ecosystem: Environmental > Terrestrial > Soil > Unclassified ... | reverse complement strand
ACCGTGCACAGGTCCTTGCGCACGGTCAGGCGCGCGATCACCTTGTCCGGGGTTACATCCGTGAACTCCATGCCGAGCAGGTCGGGCAGGAGGCCCTTGAATTTGTCTTGCATGGAAGCGGCAAGTCCCATGTCAATTGATGGTCCTTCGATTGCGCTCGGGCTGCACATCCTGCGGCTCCACGCCCGGCAGTTTGAGTTCCATGTCCCAGTCGCTCTTCTTCACCGCCGCCTGCAGCAGCCGGCACACCGAGTGCAGCAGGACGGGATCGAGTGTGAGAGTCACGCCCTGGCCTTCGGCGGGATGCATCGCGACCACCGGATGGCCGTTCGGGTCGTGGCCGGTCTGGATGCGCGCGAGCAGCAGCGGCTCGGCGCCCAGCGGCGTGGCGCGGATGCTGTCGTCATAGGGTTGCGAGAAATTCGCCTTCGACACCGCCTGCTCGTGCTCGATGTTGAGCAGAGCCTTGCGCGCTTCGGGATTGGGCTGCGTGCGGATGCGCGGGCTCGCCTCTTCGGCGAGCTTCACCAGCAGCGGCCAGAGCAGCTTGACGAAGCGGCGCGTCAGCCACATGCGCACTTCGACCTGCTCGCTCGCGGCGATCAGCATCAGCATCCGGTCCTGCTCCGCGACAAAGTCGATCTTGACCTGATGCAGGCGCATGGGCTGAATTGTAGAATGCTTTCGTGCTGAAAATCCTTCCGGCCACCACGCAGGACATCGAAGAAGTCCGGACCCTGTTCGGCGAATACTCCCGGCTGGTCTCCGAGGCGCTGTGTTTCCAGAATTTCGACCAGGAACTCGAAGCGCTGCCCGGCAGCTACGCGCCGCCCGAGGGCGCGCTGTTGATCGCGCGGGATGGGGAAAAGGCGGCCGGTTGCGTGGCCCTGCGACGTCTCGCGGATGGAAGCGGGGAGATGAAGCGGATGTACGTGCGCGACGCCTACCGCGGCAGCGGCCTGGGCAGGCGCCTCGCGCTGGCGATCATCGAGGAAGCCAGGACGAGGAAGTACGGCCGGGTCGTCCTCGACACGCTGCCCAAGCTTGCGCCGGCCATCGCGCTCTACCGCGACCTCGGCTTCCGGGAGACCGGCCCCTACCTCGCGTCCCCGACACCGGGCGCGATCTGCTTCGAGCTCAAGACCTAGGGTACGGGAGACGAGTCTCCCGTTACTTTCCTCGGATTTTTTCCAGCAGGGCGGTGCTCGAGCGCTGGTGCTCGAACGGAATCGAGACCACGCGCCCGCCGCGCGCGAGCGTCTGCACCGCGCCGACGATTTTTTCCGCCGGCCAGTCGCCGCCCTTGACCAGCACCTCGGGCCGCAGCGTTTCGATCAATGCCGCGGGCGTGTCGTCTTCAAACCAGGTAACCGCGCTCACGGCTTCGAGCGCGGCCACCACGGCCATGCGGTCTTCCTGCGAATTGAGCGGCCGGCCTTCGCCCTTGCCGAGCCGCCGCGCCGAAGCATCGCTGTTGAGCGCCACGACGAGTGACGCGCCCATGGCGCGCGCCTGCTCGAGGTAGGTCACGTGGCCGCGATGCAGGAGGTCGAAAACGCCGTTGGTGAACACCAACGGCCGCGGCAGGCTCGCGGCCCACTGCGCCGCGCCCCCGGGAGTTTTAATTTTTTCTTCGAATTTCGGCAGGCTAGGACCCGGCCTTCTTCGGTTCCTCGGCCTTGCCACCGCGCGCGCAAATCGCCTCGGTCGGCTTGCAGTAGTCGAACACTTTCACCACCTTGCGCACGCCGCCGGTGGTGCGCGCCACTTCGGCGGCCGCGTTCGCCTCGCCATCCGTGACGATGCCGAGCAGGTAGACGACCCCGGCCTCGGTGACCACCTTGACGTGCAGCGCGTTCAGCTTGCCCGAGTCGAAGAGCCTCGCCTTGACCTTGCCGGTAATCGTCGTATCGGTCGCGCGGGAGGTGACGGAAGTCGCATCGATGACCTGCAGCTCGTTGGTGATGCCGCGGACATTGGGCACGGCCTGGACCAGCTTGTCGATCTCCTGCTTGGTCGGTGTGTTCGGCACTTCGCCGGTCACGAGCACGCTGCGGTTATAGGAGGTGATGTTGACGTGAACCTTGTCGCCAAAGCGCTCGCTCACCCGGTTGGTCGCGCGCAACTCGATGCCTTCGTCCTCCACGATGGTCCCGACCGTGCGCCGGTCCACAGCCGTGCCCGCGGTGGTCATCTCGGCGCATCCCTGCAGCAGGATGGCGAACAAGGGCAGGACCAGGAGCAATGAAAGGTGATTTTGCAGGTTGAATCTTTTCATTTCTTGTCTCCAAATAGCAGCGTATCGATGCCGTCGCACAGGCAATGCAGCACCAGCAGGTGCACTTCCTGGATCCGCATGGTGCGCTCGTGCGGCACGCAGACATGGACATCGGCGGCGCCGAGTTGTTCCGCCATTTTTCCGCCGCCCCGCCCGGTGAGGGCCAGCACGGCCACCCCCAGATCGCGCGCCGCGCGCATTGCCGCGACCACGCTGGCGGAATTGCCGCTGGTCGAAATCGCCAGCAGCACGTCGCCCTTGCGGCCGAGGGCACGAAGCTGCTTTTCGAATACCTGGTCGTAAGCGTAGTCGTTGGCGATCGAGGTCAGGGCGGAGCTGTCGGTAGTAAGCGCCAGCCCGGCCAGCGGCGGCCGCTCGCGCTCGAAGCGGTTGACCAGTTCGGCGGCGAAATGCTGGGCGTCGGCCGCGGAACCGCCGTTGCCGCAGGCGAGGACCTTGCCGCCCGACCGGAGCGCGGCCGCCATCAGTTCGATGCCGCGCGCGATCGGCCCCGAAAGCTGCTTGACGGCGTCGAGCTTGAGCCGCGCGCTATCGGCAAAATGCGACGCGACCTGCGCTTCCAGCGATGCGTGAACTGAGACTTTTTCCGCAGCATTTCCCATCACGCGATTTTACTCGATGTACACCTCGAACTCGATGCGCCTGGCCGGGTTCGGATGATCGGCAAGCCGGCTCACGCGCGCACGCAGCGGCGTGCCGCGATCCAGGCCCCACGCGATCGCCGCATTCTGCCGCCGGGGCACATAGCCGAGCTTGTGGCCGCGCCACTCGACGCGCACCGCGTTCGGGTCGTGCGGATTCTCCTCGCGCACCAGGTCGAGCGAATCGCCATGCTGCAGATCCGGCATGACCGCCGCCGCTTCGCCGTAGCGAAAGCCGGCGAGCGGCGAGCTCTGCACCAGGAGCTGCACGCTCTGGCCGCTTGCCGCAAGCGCGAAGAAAAAAAGCAGGCTAGGCAGTAAACGCATTGCGTATCCACCGGATGCGCCCCGCTTCGAACGAATCCAGCAGCAGGACATCGAAGCGGCAATCCGCATCCGGCCGCCGCATCAGGTAGAGGCGCGCGGCGGCGATCAGGCGCCCCTGCTTGGCCGCGGTGACGCTCTCGGCCGCGCCGCCAAAGCGCTCGTCGCTGCGAAAGCGGACTTCGGCGAACACCAGCGTGCCGCCTTCCTCCGCGACGAGGTCGATTTCGCCGTGCCGGCAGCGCCAGTTGCGCGCCAGCACCCGCAGGCCGGCCTTGCGCAGCAAATCCGCGCATAGTTCCTCGGCCCGTACTCCTAGTTCCGCTCGCTTCGCTCGCTCTGCGGCCAGTTCATGGCAGTCTTAACGATTCCCACCGCCGCCAGGTTGACCCGTGTCCGGAACACTTTATGTCGTCGCCACGCCGATCGGCAATCTCGCCGATTCGAGCCCGCGTTCCATCGACGTCCTGCGCTCGGCCGATATCGTCGCCTGCGAGGACACCCGCACCACGCGCACGCTGCTCGCCCACCACGGCATCGAGGCGCGCAGCGTCGCGCTGCATGCGCATAACGAGCGCGAGGCGGGAGAAAAGCTGCTGCGCGCGTTGCGCGAGGGCAGCAGCGTGGCGCTGGTGAGCGATGCCGGGACGCCCGCGATCTCGGACCCCGGCGCGCTGCTGGTGGCCGCCGCGCACCGCGAGGGCCTGCGCGTGGTCGCGGTGCCGGGCCCGAATGCGGCGATCGCCGCCTACTCGGCTTCCGGCTTTGCCGCCGAAAGCTTTCAGTTCCTGGGATTCATTTCGGCGAAAAAGAAGGATTCGCTCAGGCAGCTCGACGTTCCCTGGCCCGTGATCCTCTACGAAGCGCCGCATCGCGTGCTCGAAACGGTCAGCGCCCTTCTCGAGCACTGCGGGCCGGATCGGGAAATCGCAATTGCGCGCGAGATCAGCAAGAAATTCGAGGAGATTGCGCGCATGAAGCTTGCGGACGCTCCGGGCTGGCTCGCTGCCGGCGCGCACCGGCAGCAGGGCGAGTTCGTGCTGGTCCTAGGACCGGGAGAAGGAAGAGGTCCGGAAGCGGCCGACGCCGAACGGATCCTCGGCATCCTGCTGCAGAAACTTCCGCCGGGTGAAGCCGCCAGCGTCGCTTCGAAGATTACCGGGGTGCCAAGAAAAGCGCTGTACGCGTCCGCGCTCAAGCGGTCAACGTAAAATCAGGCGCATGGACCGGCTCACCATCACCCGCCCGGACGACTGGCACCTGCATCTGCGCGACGGGCAGGCGATGGCCTCGGTCATCGGAGACACGGCGCGCCGCTTCGGCCGCGCCATCGTGATGCCGAACCTGAAGCCGCCGGTGCGCACCACGCAGCAGGCGCTGCACTACCGCGAACGCATCCTCGGCGAACTGCCCGAGGGTTCGGCCTTCGAGCCGCTGATGACGCTCTACCTCACCGATGACACGCCGCCCGAGGAAATCGGCCGCGCCAAGCTCTCGGGGCGCGTGCACGGCGTCAAGTATTACCCGGCCGGCGCGACCACGAATTCCAGCGAAGGCGTGACGCGCATCTCGCGCTGCTTCATGGCCCTTGAGAAAATGGAGCAGCTCGGCCTGCCGCTGCTGATCCACGGCGAAGTCACCGACCCGGCGGTGGACGTGTTCGACCGCGAAAAGGCGTTCGTCGACGAGGTGCTCGGCCCGATCGTGGAGCGCTTCAGCAGCCTGAAAGTGGTGCTGGAGCACGTCACCACGCGCGACGCCGTGCAATACGTCGAGGTGACCGGGCCCAACGTCGCCGCGACCATCACGCCGCAGCACCTGCTGCTGAACCGCAATGCCCTCTTTCTCGGCGGCGTCCGCCCGCACCACTACTGCCTGCCGGTGCTCAAGCGCGAGGAACACCGGGAGGCGCTGGTCGAGGCGGCAACCTCGGGCAACCCGAAATTCTTCCTCGGCAGCGACAGCGCGCCGCACTCGCGGATCACGAAGGAAGCGGCCTGCGGCTGCGCCGGCGTCTACAGCGCGCATGCCGCGATCGAGCTCTATGCCACGGCGTTCGAGGAGGCCGGCGCGCTGGACAGGCTCGAGGGCTTTGCAAGCCACTTCGGCGCCGATTTCTACGGCCTGCCGCGCAACAAGGACACGATCACGCTGCTGCGCAAGGAATGGAGCGTGCCGAAGACCCTGCGCTTCGGCGGCGAGGACCTCGTGCCGCTGCGCGCCGGCGAGACGATTCCGTGGCAATTGGCGTAAAGCATCCGATCTTCGATCCGGTCAGGCCATGGCTCGAGAGAACCGGCAGCGCGCCTTCTCTTGAGCTCTTGAATTCGCTTTCACTGGAAAGAAACCTGAAAAGCGAAAGCGGAAAACCGATCCGCTTTGTGCCGCCCTCTTCCTCCGATCCGTATTACGAGGTCCATGTTTTCGAGACCGGCCATGTACAAACGCGGCCGGACAACCGGCACGACCTGTTCAACGCCCTCGCCTGGCTGGCGTTTCCGAAAACAAAGGCGCGGATCAACGCGATGCACGCCGCGGAAATCCCGCGCGAGGGCGGCACGCGCGGACGGTTGCGCGACATGCTGACGATCTTCGACGAAGGTGGCGCGATCGTGGCTTGCGACGAGGGCATCGCCGAGCTGGTGCGCGAGGCGCGCTGGCGCGAATTATTCCTCGAGCGAAGCCGCGAGTTCAGCATCACGGTCGTCGGCCACGCGGTGCTCGAACAGGCGCTCGCGCCGCATCCGGGCATCACGTGCAAGGTGATTTTCGCGGATCCGTCGCGCGACCTAGACGCGCAGGCCGCGCGCTGGCTTGCGAACGACGGAACGACGCCGAAGGACATGCCGCCGCTGCCCGTTTTCGGCTATCCGGGCTGGTTCGCGCGCAGCGGCGAGGCCGGGTTCTACGACGACCAGCGCTATTTCCGGCCCGCTAGGACCAGAAGCTCGAATTCCCGCTTCGCGCAAGGATGAGGTTGCTGGAGCAGACCAGGCAGCGGTACGACTCTCGCGAAGGGTCTTCCGTGGAACGCGGTATGCGTACGAGGTACTGGTGAGGAGCCCGGGAGGAACTCGTCCCGCTGCGAAGTGCTTCGCAATCCACGCAGGCCTTGCCAAGGGCCGCATTCTTTTCCATCGATGCTCCATGCCCTGAAAAACTTTCCGGACTATAGGTTAAGCCCCTGCTGCAATATGTCCGTGTTTGTCCTACAAATCGGCCTGCCGAGGGGCAAGGGCATAAAATACGCCCGGGAGTCGGCCAGGCAGCCGCTGTACCCGTCGGCAGTCAATGCGGGGCAGAGGAAAGTCCGGGCTCCATAGAGCGGGATGCGGGATAACCACCCGGCGTGGCGACACGACGAACAGGGCCACAGAGACGAGTCCCGACGTAAAAATCGGGGGTGAAACGCGGCAACCTCCATCCGGAGCAACACCAAATAGGCAGGCGTGGTGGGGAAGAATCCACTGCGGTCGGCTCGACCGAAGCCTGCGGGTAGGTGGCTAGAGCCAGGGGGTGACTCCTGGCCCAGAGGAATGGCTGTCGGGGGTGTCCCCTTCGGGGGGTACCCTGCCACAGAACCCGGCTTATCGGCCGGCTCCCGCTTTTTGCCGTATTTTCAGGCAGTTCAGTGTCAGAACCCGTGGGAAATGGGGATAAATACCCTTGCTCCCGAAGCAGGCAAACGCGGATAATCGCTGCCGAACCGATGCACTCCCGCCTCAGCCAGAACGACGTCACGAACCTTGTAAACGTGGAAGATGCGTCCCAGGTCCGGGACGCCATCATTGCCATGTACAGCGCGCGCTATCCCGGCGCCGACATGACCGCCCTTGCTCGCGCCTTCGACGACGTCAAGGCGCTGTTCGAGGGCGATTTTCCGGGCTACCTCCCCTGCGACACGCTGTACCACGACTCGCGCCACACATTCGACATGACGCTGGCGATGGCGCGCCTGGTCGAGGGCCACGACCGCGCCTGTCCCGCCGCGGAACAGCTCGGCGCGCGCCGCGCGGTGCTCGGCGTGGTGATCGCGTTGCTGCACGATTCGGGCTATATGCGCCGCGCCTCGGAAATCGGGGTCGAAAACGGCGCGGTTTTCACAAAAGTGCACGTCAGCCGCAGCGCCGATTTCCTGCTGCGCTACCTGCCGACGATCGGCTACGCCGCCGAGGCGGACATGGCCTCGCGCGTGGTGCATTTCACGGGCTACGAAATGGACGTGGACGACATCAAGGTGTCGGACCCCAAGGACCGCCTGATCGGCCACATGGTCGGCACGGCCGACCTGATCGGCCAGATGTCGGACCGCATGTACCTCGAGAAATGCCGCGAGTTCCTGTACCGGGAATTCGTGCTGGGCTCCATCGCGCGCGAGACGCTTCCGGACGGGCGCGAGATCGTGCGCTACACCTCGCCCGAGGACCTGATCTACAAGACGCCCGGCTTCTACGAATACGTGGCGCGGGATCGCATCAACCGCAAGCTGGGCGCCGCCGACCGCTATGCCGAGGCGCATTTCGACGGCCCGAGCCTCTACCAGGTCGAGATCGACGCCAACTTCCGCTTCCTGCGGGACGCCATCGAGCGCGCGGACCTGAACCGGCTGCGCCGGGCCTGCTATTCCCTCTCCAACCGGCCGAGCAAAGCCGCCTGAAATCCGTGGGGTTTGTCACACCCCGTTGAATTTACTTGAGGTTCGGGTGCCTTTTGCCCCGTTTGCCACTTGCCGCGAAGTCCCGGTCGTGGCACAAGTGGGGGCGTGACACTTTCTGACAAGCTCCCCAACGGCCCGAAGCAGCCCGCCGCGCCCGCTCTGGCCCGCCTGCTTTCGGATAGCGCGCTCAGCCGCGCGGCACTGGCGGCCTGCGGTTTCCCGCTGGCACTCGCCGACGCGACGGCCAAGGGGCGCCCGATTACTTACGTCAATTCCTCGTTCGAGACCTTCTTCGGCTATCGCGGCGACGAGGTGCTCGGCCGGCCGGTGATTACGCTGCTGTTTCCGGAAGCCGACGGCGCCGCGGACATGTTCAACGATGCGCCCGTGAGGCTGCAGATGCGCGCGCGCCGCAAGGACGCGTCCACCGCGGACGTCGAATTGTCGATCGGCATGGTGCACGGCGTCGAAGGCAGGCTGACCCACTGGGTGCTCGCCTTCGCCGATCGCGGCGAGATCGCGCGCATGCACGAAGAGCTGCGCGTCCTCAGGGCGATCTGCGCCGCCCCCTGAAAAATCGGGGTCAGAGCCCGATTTTCAGCCGCTGCCGTAGAGGAAGTTCGGCAGCCAGAGCGTCATGCCCGGCCAGACATACATGATCGCGAGGCACAGGATCACGATCAGCATGTAGGGCATCATCCCGGCGAAGATCTGGTTGAGCGTCACGTGCTTGGGTGCGACGCCTTTCAGGTAGAAGGCCGACATCGCCACCGGCGGCGACAGGAAGGCGGCCTGCAGGTTCACCGCCACCATGGTGCCGAACAGGATCGGGTCGACCTGGAAGTGCGCCAGCAGCGGAATGAAGATCGGGATGAAAATCACGATGATCTCGGTCCATTCCAGCGGCCAGCCGAGGATGAAGATGATCGCCTGCGACAGGATCAGGAACTGCAGCGGCGACATGTTCAGGCTCAGCACCCACTTCTCGATCAGCTGCTGCCCGCCGTGCAGCGCGAACACCGCCGAGAACAACGCCGAGCCGACGAACAGCCAGCACACCATGGCGGTCGTCTTCGCGGTCAGGAAGGTCGACTCCTGGAGGATCTGCACGAGCTTGCGGCCGCGCAGGAAATCCAGCAGCCATGGCACCGCAGTGCCGGCGAACACCGCACCCAGCGAACCTGAAACGATCAGCGTCACCGCGCCGCCCTGCAGCGTGCCAAGCCCGGCACCGATGATCGCGCCGATCAGGCTGGACCACAGCGCGGCGCGCCGGAACTTCGCGTAGCTCGCCAGGTACAGCGCGCCGAGCGCGCCGATGCCGGCCGACTCGGAGGCGGTGGTGATGCCGAACAGGATCACAGCGAGCACCACGAACGTAAGCAGGCCGAGCGGCACCACCGATTCTTCGAGCAGTTTCAGGATCTCGAGCTGCTCGCCGTCCATGCGCGAGTAATAGAACGCCAGCACGAAAACCGACAGCAGCGCCAGCGACCAGAACCAGGCGTAGAAATTCTCCGGCACCTTGCCGATCGACTCGTCAACGGTGGCCTCGGCGATGGTCGAGCCGCCCCCCATCTGCTGCGGGACGTCGCTGTCCTTGGCTGCCGGCCCGGCGGTTTCCTGCTCTGCGTTGCCGAGCTCCTTGGGCGTCTCGGACTCCTCTGCGGCCGGGGGCTCGGCAAGCCCGGTCGACGCCGGGGCTTCGGCCTGCGCAGCCGCCGCGGGTGTCGGCGGCACCGCTTCGGGCGCGTTGTGGATGATGACGTACCACCACCCCGCGGCAAACAGCGAGACGGTCAGCGCGATCGGCACGAGCGCGGCAAGCAGGTTCATGATGATCAGGCCGTGTCCGGCCGGCCGGCCGTCCGGGCCAACGGCGCCGCTGACGAGCGCCGGCCTGAACGCGGCGGCGACGAGGCCTCCGAGAACACGCTTCGAGGTTCCGCGCTCCAGCCGCTTCAGCCAGTCGGGTACCGGGACGGTGTACTTCTCGGGCGGCAATTTGGGCGCGATCTTCGGATTGAGGATCGCCCAGCCGATGATGTAGACAAGGTACAGGAAGGCGAGGAAGAAACCCGGCAGCATCGCGGCCGCATACAGCTTGACGATCGACTGCCCCGCGACCGCCGCGTACACGATCAGCATCACCGAGGGCGGGATCAGTATGCCCAGCGTGCCGCCCGCGGTAATCACGCCCGAAGCAAGGCGGATGTCATAACCCGCGTTCAGCATCGGCCGCAGCGCGATCACGCCCATCAGCACGACCACCGCGCCGACGATGCCGGAGGCGATCCCCCAGAACGTGCACACCAGCAGCGTGGTGACCGCGAGGGAAGCGGGCACGCGCCGGAAGGCAAGCTGCACGCTGTAGAACATCTTGTCCACCAGTGCCGCGCGCTCGATGACGTAGCCCATGAACACGAACAGCGGGATCGACAGCAGCGTTTCGTTGTTCATCGCGCCGTAGGTGCGCTGCACGAACAGGTCGAACACCTTGTTCTCGAAGCCGCTCTGCGATGGATCGAGGAACGCGAGGAAGCCGAACAGCATGCCAAGGCCCATCATCGTGAAGGCCGTCGGGAAGCCCATCATGATCGCCGCGACGATCAGGACGAGCATCGTCAGTCCAAGCGCCGGATCGCTCATATCTTGTCCTGGGTGCGCTGGCGCGCGGCGTCGTCGATGTGGTGCGCCTGCTCCATCGCCATCTTGCGCGATTCCTCGTCGACGTACTCGCTGTGCGCGAGCTGCTCGCCGACGACGTCGATTTCCTTGACGTCCGAAAGCCGCTCCGGCCAGTAGCCGGTCTTGATGCAGACGATGCAGCGCACGATTTCCGCCACGCCCTGGAACATCACCAGCGCGCCGGCAATCGGAATCACCGACTTGAAGTAGTACACCGGCGGGCCGTCAGCGGTGACGTTGGAGTGCTCGTCGATGCGCCACGAATCGCCCGCATAGTAGTAGCCGGCGTAGACCAGCGCGAGGATGCCCGGCAGGAAGAACAGGAAATACAGCGCCAGATCAAGCGATGCCTGCGTGCGCGGCCGCATGTTGGTGTAGAGGAAGTCGCCGCGCACGTGGCCGTCCTGCGACAGCGTGTAGGCGCCGCACATCATGAACAGGGTGCCGTAGAGCATGCTGTCGAGGTCGAATATCCAGGCCGTCGGCGCGTTCAGGATGTAGCGCTTGAAGACCTCGACCGAAACCACCAGCATCAGGACCACGATCAGCCATGCGAAGGTCTTCCCGGACCACGTGCTTACGTTGTCCGCGAGGCGCAAAAAACGCTGTACGTTCATCGTCTGGTCAGGAAAATGTCAGAAAAAACATGTCGGAAAAGAAAAAGCCACCCGGCTCGCGCCGGATGGCTGGTCGATGCGGCGCCAGGTTACGCCTTCTTCTTGGCAGGGGCCTTCTGCCCGAAATAATGGTCGTAGGCCATGCGACGGCTCACGATCGTATCGAGGTCCCATTTCACCGCGCGCGCGGCGAACTTCTTCTGCGATTCCTCGATCTCCTTGAACAGCGCATTGCCGGCGCCCTTCTTGGCCGCCGCCGCATCGTAGGCGGTAAGCTGGTATTGCAGGATCGAGTCCGGCGTCTTGTAGAACTTGACCTTGTCCACGGTCTGCAGCGTGATGTAGTCCGCGGAATAGCGGTCGATCGCCTTCCAGCTCATGTCCTGCGAGGCCGCCTCCACCGCGTTCTCGATGATTGCCTTCATCTTCGCCGGCAGGGCGTCGAACTTGGTCTTGTTGAACGTGATCTCCAGCTGCTCCGCGTTCTGGTGGTAGCTCTGCAGCATGCACACCTTGGAGACATCGGCAAAGCCGAGCAGGCGGTCTGAACTCGCGTTGTTGAATTCGGCCGCATCGAGCAATCCGCGGTCCATCGCGGGCACGATCTCGCCACCGGGCAGCGCGTTTACCGCCGCGCCCATCCCCGTGAACACATCGATCGAGATGCCGACCGTGCGGAACTTGAGGCCCTTGAAATCGGCCGTCTTGGTGATCGGCTTCTTGTACCAGCCGAGCGGCTGGGTGGGCATCGGCGCGTACGGAAACGACACGACGTTCAGGTTGAGCGACGCGTACAGTTTCGTGAGCAGTTCCTTGCCGCCGCCGTACTTGTGCCAGGACAGCAGTTCCTGCGCATCCATCCCGAATGCGGGACCCGAGCCCCACAGCGCGAGCGCGTTCTGCTTGCCGTAGTGGTACACCAGCACGCCGTGGCCGCCGTCGAGCGTGCCTTTCGACACCGCGTCGATCAGGCCGAAGGCCGGCACCACCGCGCCCGCGGGCAGCACTTCGATCTTGAGATCGCCGCCGGTCATGTCGTTGACCTTCTTGGCGAAGTCGAGGGCGTATTCGTGGAAGATGTCTTTCGAAGGCCAGGTACTCTGCCAGCGCATGCTGATCGGCCCCTGCGCCTTGGCGATCATCGGGAAGCCGAGGGTCGCCGCGCCGGCCGTTGCCGCTGCCGCGCCCGACAGGAACCTGCGGCGCGAAGCGACGGATTTCTCTTTCTGCTTGCTCATTTTCTGCCTCCTCCTAGGAAGTTTTGCTCCAGCGCGGGATTGTGACCCCGGTCGAAAAGCGCAGTGATTCTACCCTTGTGCTCGCGCGCTCCGCAAGGCGACTTCACGATGTGAAATGGGCCCGCCGTGGCGCAGCATAGAATCGCACCCAACGCAGACAGGGGGACGGGCCGGTGGATCCTGGCAGCTCGATTGAGGTCGCCAAGCAGGTGCTGACCGTGTTTGGCAGCATCCTCGGCGTCGGCACCCTGTGCGGCATGCTGGCACAGAAGGTGAAGGTGCCCGACGTCGCAGTATTCCTGCTGGTCGGCATGCTGCTCGGCCCCGAGGTCGCCGGAATCGTCAACGTGCGGGCCGATTCGGCGCTCAACCAGCTGATCCTCATTTTCGGCTCCTGCTACATCCTCTTCGATGGCGGCGCCTCGCTGCGGCTCAAGGTGCTCAAGGAGGTGTGGATCACGATTGTCGTGATCTCCACGCTGGGGGTCGCGATCACCGCCGTGATCACGGGATATGTCGCCCACCTGGTGCTTGGGGTGCCGCTGATCGTCGCCCTGCTGTTAGGTGCGACTCTCGCCTCGACGGACCCGGCGACGCTGGTGCCGATCTTCAAGCAGGTGCATGTGCGCGACCGGGTGGCGCAGACGGTGATGTCCGAATCCGCATTCAACGACGCCATGGGCGCCATCGCCACTTTCACCGTCCTCGGGATTGCCATGGGCACGGGCGATTTCTCCCTGGGCGCCGCCGGCTTCAGGCTGGTCAAGGAATCGCTGCTCGGCATCGTCGCCGGCGGCGTTCTCGGCTACCTGGCCGCGCTGCTCATCGCGCACGAGAAATGGGACTTCCTCGCCGAATACGCGCCGGTCGTGACGTTGATGGCGGTGATCGGCGCCTACATGACGGCCGACGGGCTTGCGGCGTCCGGGTTCATGGCGGTTTTCGTGTTCGGCATCATGCTCGGCAACAAGGACGCCTTTGGCTTCGCGATGGAGCAAGGCGAGGAGCGGCGGCTCGAGGAGTTCGTGATGACCACCGCGTTCGTGATGCGCATGTTCATCTTCGTCCTGCTGGGCACGCAGGTGGATTTCGGCTTGATGAACAAGTATCTCGTCGGCGGCGTGATCGTCATCACGGTATTCATGCTGGTGGCGCGGCCGGTCACCGTATTCCTTTGCGCATGGCCCGACCGGCGCGCGAAGTGGAGCTTCAGGGAGATGCTGTTCATGTGCTGGACGCGAGAGACGGGCGTGATACCGGCGGCGCTCGCCGGAATGCTGGTTGGCCTGAAGGCACCGGGTGCCGAGATGATCGCCTCGGTGACCTTCATCGCGGTATTGATGACGATCCTGATCCAGGCGCCGACGACACGCTGGCTGGCAGGGCGGCTCGGCCTGCTGGAGGAAAGTTAGGACGCCGGCGAAGGCCGCGCCCACAGGTCGCTTGCCTCCCGCACCACGTCGGGCAGCGATCCGGTTGCCTCGAGCCGCTCGCGCAGCCAACCCGAGTCCGAGTAACCGCGCCGCACGCCATCGGAGAGTTCCCGGACCGCATCGACGCATCCGAGCCGCGCCGCCTGCGGCATGATCGCCGCGGCGGTCTCCAGGATGTCGTCGCCGATCGACCTTTTGCGGCGCGCGAACGGGTCCACCAGCTGCCCCAGGCTGCCGAAGCGGCAGGCCTCGAAGCGGTTGAAAGCGTTCACCTGGTATACGCCGACCGACGGCGTGCGCGTGCGCTCCTCCAGCAGCCAGGCCGCGAGCGCCTGCGCGTAACCGGCGAGCAGCGCCGCGCGCCGCACCGTGAGCGGCGTGTCGCAGACGCGGATCTCGATCGTGCCGTACTCGGGCTTGGGACGGATGTCCCAGTAGAAATCCTTCATGCCCTCGACGATGCCGTAGCCGCGCATGGTCTCGAAATATTCGAGGAAAGCGGCCCAGTCGGGGACGAACGGCATGTGGCCGGAGAGAGGAAACGCGCTCACCGCGGTGAGCCGCGAGGACTGGAAGGACGTGTCCTCGCCCTGGGAAAAGGGCGAAGACGCCGACAGCGCGATGAAATGCGGCATGTAGCGCGTGAGCATGTGAATGAGGTAAACAGCCTCATCGCCGCTGCGGCAGCCGAGGTGGATGTGTTCGCCGAAGACGGTGAATTGCTTGGCGAGGAAGCCGTAGCGCTCGGTGATCGACTTGAAGCGGTCCGCCGGGTACACGCGGCGCTCCGCCCAGTCGTGGAACGGGTGCGCGCCCCCGCCGCAAAGGCCCAGGTTCAGCATGCCGGCGGCCTCGGACGCCACGGCGCGCTGCGCCTCCAGCTCGGCGAGGGCCCCCGCGAACGTGGTGTGGATGGAGCTGTTCAGCTCGATCATGCTGAGCGTGACTTCCGGCTTGACCTCGCCCGGAACCTTCTTTTTCGCCAGGCGCTCGATCAGGTCGCCCGCCTCGTGCGCGAGGTCGCGATCGTGCGCGCGCACCAGCTGGAGCTCGATCTCGATGCCGACGCTCAGGCTTTGCGAAGCACTGAAGTCCATGCCCGCCATGTCAGGCCCCGGCGCGCGCTTCGCCGGCGCGCGGCTCCGGATGCGTCTCCCCGGCCCGCCGCAGCGCGAACTGCGTGGCCAGGGGGCCGATCAGTTCGAGCAGCGCCACGGCCGACAGCACGACCGCCGCGAGTTCGGCGCCGAAGCGCGGATAAAGGAGCGCCGTGTCGTAGACCATCACCACGGCGAGCCCCGACATCGGCAGCAAGGACAGCGACAGCAGTCCCGCCCCGCCCGCGCGCAGCCCCGACAGCCGGCCCAGCGCAAGAATGGCGACGGCTTTTCCGAGGAAGCGCACCACGACAAACACGGCGGTGACGGCAGCGACGGCTTCCAGCCCGCTGAAATCCAGGCTCGCGCCCGACAGTACGAACAGCACCACGAACAGCAGCTGGCCGGCATAGCCGAAGCGCAGCGGCAGCAGCACGTGGTCGTCGTCGAGATTTCGGGCGAGGATGCCGAATGCCAGCAGGGTAACAACGACCGGAACGTGCAACGCGCGCGCGCAGCCGACCATCAGCACGACCAGCGCCACCATCAGGATGAACTGCCGGTCCTCGCGCTTGCCCAGCCACTTGGCGATGCCGAGCAGCAGCTGGCAGCCGAAAAATCCCAGCAGCGCGGCGCCGCCGAGGAGGTAAAGCGGATGGAGGATCGCCGAGCGCCAGCTGCTTTCGTGCTCCAGGTGCAGAAACGGCAGCATCAGCGTCAGCGCGACGTAGGCGAATACGCAATTCACCGCCGTGAAAAGCAGCATGCGCTCGGTGATCTGCCCCGAAGCGCGCAGATCGTGCGCCACGACCATCACCACGGCGGGGGACGTGGCGGTGCCGACCGCGGCGGCCGCCGCCGCGAGCAGCGGCGGATAGTCGAAGTACAGCAGGCCGGCATAGATGGCGAAGAACGCGCCCAGGCTTTCACCCAGCGCCGCGAGCGCGAGCCAGCGGTTGCGGGCAAGCCATTCGAGGTCGAAGCGGTGGCCGAGCTCGAACACGATCAGCCCGAGCGCGAGGTCGACGAAAACGCGCGCCCCGGCGAACAGCGGCGCCTGCATCAGCCCGAGCCCATGCGGTCCGCAGGCCACGCCGGCCAGCACGTAGCCCATGACGCGCGGCAGGCCCGCGAGGCGATGCGCCAGTTCGCCGCCCAGCAGCCCCGCGACCAGCAGCGCGCCGAAGCGCACCAGCTCGCCGAACACCGGGGGCCAGGACGGCAGGAACCACGACAGATCCTGCATGGCGCGCCCGGTCAGGCCTTCAGCGCGGCCAGCACTTCATCCAGCATTTTCTTCGCGTCGCCGAACAGCATGCGGTTGTTGTCCTTGTAGAAGAGCGGATTGTCGACACCCGCGTAGCCCGAGGCCATGCTGCGCTTCATCACGATCGAGGTCTTCGCCTTCCACACTTCCAGCACCGGCATGCCGGCGATCGGGCTCGCCGGATCCTCCTGCGCCGCCGGGTTCACGATGTCGTTGGCGCCGATCACCATCGCGACGTCGGTGTCGGGGAAATCCTCATTGATCTCGTCCATTTCCATCACGATGTCGTAGGGGACCTTGGCCTCGGCGAGCAGCACGTTCATGTGGCCGGGCATGCGGCCCGCCACCGGGTGGATCCCGAATCGGACATTGACCCCTTTTTCGCGCAGGTGTCGCGTGATTTCGTAGACCGTATGCTGCGCCTGCGCCACCGCCATGCCGTAGCCCGGCACGATGATCACGCTCTTGGCCTCCTTCAGCAGCTCAGCCGTTTCCTGCGCGCTGATCGGGGTTACATCGCCGGCCGGTGCCGACGCGCCGGGGGCGGCGGTTGTGCCGGACCCGGTTCCAAAACCGCCCGCGATCACGCTGATGAAATTGCGGTTCATCGCGTTGCACATGATGTAGGAAAGGATCGCGCCGCTGGAGCCCACCAGCGCGCCCACCACGATCAGCAGGTCGTTCGACAGCATGAACCCGGTCGCGGCCGCCGCCCACCCTGAATAGCTGTTCAGCATCGAGACCACCACCGGCATGTCCGCGCCGCCGATCGCCATCACCATGTGGATGCCGAACAGCAGCGCGATCACCGTCATCACGACGAGCGGCTTCATGCCCTCGCTCATCGAGCCGGCGTGCAGGAATTCCCGCCCGAAATAAATCACCACCAGCAATCCGGCGAGATTCAGCCAGTGGCGCGCCGGCAGCAGCAGGGGCTTGCCGCCGATCTTGCCCGAGAGCTTGCCGAAGGCGATGAGCGAGCCGGAGAAGGTTACGGCGCCGATCAGGATGCCGGCGTAGATCTCCATCTCGTGGATTGCCTTGGCCGCGCCCTGGTACGAGGAAGAAGCGGCGGGATCAATGTAGGTGGCGAAGCCGACGAGCATGGCGGCGAGTCCCACCAGGCTGTGCATCAGCGCCACAAGCTCCGGCATCTGCGTCATCTGCACGGTGCGCGCGGCGTACAGCCCGACGGCGCCGCCGGCCACCATCGAGCCGATGATCCAGGGGATGCCAGCGGCGATGACGCGCGGCCCGAGCACCGTCGCGAGCACGGCGATGGTCATGCCGATCATGCCGTAGAGGTTGCCGCGGCGCGAGGACTCCGGATTGGAGAGGCCGCCGAGGCTGAGGATGAAAAGGATCGTGGCGCCGATGTAGGCGACGCTCGCGAGCGTGGGGGAAAGAGTCAGGGACATATCCGCCGCCCCTTATTTCCGGAACATCGCCAGCATGCGCTGGGTGACGGCGAAGCCGCCGAACATGTTGACCGCCGTGAGCGCGATGCCCGCCACCGCAAGCCAGCGGATCCAGTCATCGGGCCGGCTGACGCCGGCCACGGCGGGCGGCGCGATCTGCACCAGCGCGCCGATGGCGATGATGCTGCTGATCGCGTTGGTGACGCTCATCAGCGGCGTGTGCAGCGCCGGGGTGACGTTCCAGACCACCATGTAGCCGACGAAGCAGGCCAGCACGAACACCGTGAAATGGCCGAGGAATTCGGCGGGCGCATACGCGCCGATGAACCAGAACAGCGCTGCGGCCACGCCAAACACGATCGCGAGGCGCTGGCCCGACATCGGCGCGCCTGCGCCGTGCCCATGGCCCTTGGCTGCTGGAACGGGTTTTTTCTGTTCCACAGGCTTTGCCGGCGCCGCCGCTGGTTTCGGTGGCGGCGCCGGCCAGGTAATGCTTCCATCCTTGATGACCGTCAGTCCGCGGATGGCCTCGTCGTCCATGTTGACGTTGATGACGCCGTCCTTCGCCTTGCACAATTCCTCGGCCAGCCGGAAAAGGTTGTTGGCGTAGAGCGTGGAAGACTGCCGCGCCAGCCGGCTGGGCAGATCGGTGTAGCCGATGATGGTCACGCCTTCCTT
>Ga0134121_10001963_pt1 | contig 18362 bp, 11 predicted proteins | sample KB301_FD_96463 | JGI IMG/M metagenome (GOLD analysis project Ga0134121, IMG submission 96463) | Terrestrial soil microbial communities without Nitrogen fertilizer from Kellogg Biological Station, Michigan, USA - KB3-0-1 | ecosystem: Environmental > Terrestrial > Soil > Unclassified ... | reverse complement strand
TTGCAAAAGGGAATATGAATGTAAATGCCTGCCATCACCCGAAATTTCTTAAGCCACGAATTACACTAATTATCACCAATTAAAAACTACAATAGTGTCACGGCTGTTCATTCGTAAATTCGTACCTGATTGGTACTTCGCAGAGATAATAATCTGTACTACGCCGAGATCACTTCTTCAGCACGATTCTAAAAGTGGTCCCTCTGTTCGGCTCAGAATGTTTCACAAAAATCTGCCCGTCATGGTACTCTTCAATGATGCGCTTGCTCAGCGAAAGACCCAGTCCCCAACCGCGGCTCTTGGTGGTATACCCTGGCTTGAAAACCGTTTTGAAATTTCCTTTCGAAATGCCTTTGCCCGAATCCGCAATGTCAATGTAAACGAACTGCTGCTGGTCGGTGATGGCGGCTGTGATTTTTCCTTCGCCCGTCATGGCATCGATGGCATTCTTCAATATGTTTTCAATCACCCATTCGAAAAGCGGCACGTTCATCGGCGCAAAAACCTGTGCGCTGGAATTATTCACCAATGCAAAATTAATTTTGTCAGAAGTGCGCGTCTTGATATAGTTGATCGAATGCTCCAGCACTTCTTCCACATTTTCCTTTTGCAATGAAGGCGCTGATCCGATCTTTGAGAAACGGTCTGTAATCGTCTGGAGCCTCTGTATGTCCTTCTGAATTTCACCCGTGTACTCGCTGCTCAGTCCCTTCATCTTCAGGATTTCCATCCAGGCTATAAGCGACGACAAAGGCGTGCCCAGCTGGTGTGCGGTTTCCTTCGCCATGCCAACCCACACCTGGTTCTGCTCGCTCTTCCGTGAATTGCTGAAGGCGAGGTAGCTCACAAATAGAAAAAGTGCAATCACCGAAAGCTGGAAGTATGGATAGTAGCGCAGCTTCACCAGCAGCGTGGAATCCTTGTAGAGAATATAATTCTTGTTTTCCCCGGGAAGCACAATCTCAATCGGGTCATGGCTGTCGCGCATCTCTGCAATCTGCAGGGTGGCATATTTCTTATCCAGCATTTTCAGCGAATCCAGGTTACGGTAAGTAATCATCCCGAAAGATGAATCAGTGAGGATCACGGGGATGGTGGTATTGTCGCTGATGACGGCATACGGGAAGCCCAGGTCGGTATTCAGCTCGCTCACGTCAGCGAGTTTCTTGGTTGCCTCCGCCCAGAGGTTAATCTTTTTGCGCTCTTCGTCGGCAAGATTTTTCACAAGCTTGTTGGTGTACCAGAGGGACGCAGCACCAATCAGTAAAGCAGCCGTGAGCAATAAAAGTTTCCAGCGTTGTTTCCGGGCGTAAATGTTCACGGGTTCAAAAGTAATGCGAAGATTTCATTCAGGAGTATCAAATCCTCAATTTCACAGTTTCAACAAAACATAAATTGATTTGCAGTAATTCGGACTTCCTTACCTGTTTTCAGAAGTTTCTTCCCAGTCAATCTGCATCTCTTCCTTCTTCTTTTTCTCCTGTTTCACCATAGTATCCTTTTTAAAAATGCCGAACTCCTGCTTGAGCAGTTGCTTCACATTCTGCCTGTCGGCTTTGAAATCCTGTGCAATTTTTTGAGACACCGCTTTTTTGTCATAAGAGAACCGGGGATCGTCAACAGGCCCTCTCATGGCCAGAAAAAGTTTGGTATGTCCGAGCCCGTCATCCTCGATGGTTCCGAATTCCGTGTTCTGATCTTTAACCTTCTTTCCAAGCACATCGCTGAGCAGCATGTTCAGCTTGTAGTCAATCATGTTATCAAAGTCATGTGTGCCGCTGGCATTCAGGTTCAGCGCGCTGGATTTGATCTCCATGGAAGGAAAAAAAATCTTCCTGTCATGGATGTTGATCTGGTTTTTAAGAGTGGAAAAACGAATGTGCTTCAGGTCTGCAAGCTTCAGGTATTTCGAGAGTGAGAGAATGGGCTTAAAGTCATTCAGCTCCCCGTTGTCAATGGTAATATCTGCCTGGGCAACGATCCTGTCAGGGTTGATAACGAAGTCCTTTGTCCATGAAGAGTTAAATACCACCTCTGCACTTACCCTTCCTTTCAGGTTTCTGTCTGTGACGGTTTGCTCCCCGAAGTTTTCCATTTGTGAAAAAAGTTCGGTGATGTTCAGCTTCGAGACCTTGGCCTTGCAGCCCATCATCACGCTGTCGCGCCTGTTCGTGGAAACGGTGGCGCTCATGGCCACGCTTCCTTCCATGGAGCTGAAGCGCAGATCCGGACTGGTGATCACCTGGTCTTCGATATGGATTTGCCCGCTGATGTCAGTGGCCTCAAACTTCCGGAAGATGAGCCGTTCGGCGGAAATATTCAGGTTGCAAACAAGCCGCGGATTTATTTTAATCTTATAGGACGTGTCTTCCAGCGCAACCTGTGTTTTATTTTCCAGGATTTCATTCAGGTCAATGAGTGTGGACGCTACCGTAATATTCATGATGGCTTCCTGGTTGGGAATGAGCAGGAATGTGATGAAGTTTTTCAGCGACCCGTTGATATGGAAATCGGTGGAAGAAATTTTTCCGTCCAGCGCCTGCACTTCCACGTTGTTATCATGCAGCAGGAAATGGCCGTTGATGTTTTTATATTCAAGCGGGTTCTGCTTCAGCTTCAACGATACATCCTCGAGGGCAATCGTCCCCGATGCATTGCTCTGATACTCTCCTGAGGCGGCATATTGTTTCAGGTCCTTCACCTTCCCCGCAAAAGAAATATTGAGCTTCATGGTTCCGCTCAGCGTCTCCAGCGTGTCATTTTTTATAAATGCACGAAGGGAATTCAGGTCAAGGTCGGCTTTCGCAAAGAATGTGAGAAAGGGGTTTTCGAAATCCCTGATAGATAAATTGCCCCCGACAGCCCGGCCATTCAACATGCCGTTAAAGGAATTGATGACAAGTTCTCCCGGCTTCTGGTCCGTCCGCTGGAACATTCCGCTCAGGTTCAACCTCTCAAGCGATACTGCACTTTCTTTCGGACGCAATGTTCCGTCGGCAAGGGAAAAAGAAAACTTAAAATCCGGCAATTGCTCTTTTCCGGCGGCGCCTGAAATAGTGGATTGGAAAATGAATTTTCCGCGGGATTGAAATCCATGGAAATAATTTGTGAATGAAGCAGGGAGAAGGCTCAGCATGTTTCCCAATTCAGCTTCATGTGAATTGACGTGCAGGTCCAGCTTTGTTTTATTCTCACTCACAACTACGTTTCCGGAAATGTCCAGCAACAGGTCGGCAACCTGCAATTGCGATTCACCGAATTCATAAACGCCTGTCGTATTGTTTACTTTCAGGATTGATTTGAGTATGACATTTTTATGATGGCCGTAATCCGTTTTGCCTGCATAAAAATGTTCCACCGTCAGGCGCGCATCCGTCTTCAATTCGAACTGTGCGCTGGAAAATTTTCCCCGTAAAGTTCCATTCACCGCATTGAAAACATAGTGCTGGTCATTGGCTTTGTTTTCATAGGCAATCTGTACATCTTCCAGCAGCACGTTCTCCAGGTCGATTGCCGCTGTTGATCTGCCCCCGGATGCTTTCCAGAAATGGAAGTTGTCATTTCCTTTTTCGTCCACACGGATATTGACAAATCCGTTCTTCAGGATAATTTTTTTGACAGACACGTCTTTGCTGAAAACGCCCATGAGGTTAAAGAGGAGCGAAATTTTTTCTGCCTTCAGAAGCGTATCTTTTGCTGAAGTGGCATCTTTGGCAATCACACCTTCCAGTGCCAGGGAAGCATAAGGGAAATGCCTGATGACAGAAAAGCTGATGTTCCGGACCTGTATTTCGGTTTCCAGGTTTTTATTGACGGTGTCAAGCAAAAGTTTTTTGACTTCATTGCCGTAAAAAACACCGATCAGCAAAAGAGTTGCTGTCGCGGCAAAGATTGCAATTCCGAAAATTTTCAGAATTTGCTTGAGAGAGACTACTGGTTTCAAGTTAAATTTAAACGAAGCTGGCGGGTAAAACTTGAATACAATACGAAAAAGTCTCCGAATGGTTCAGGAACTTCAGCAGTATTTAGGGTTCCTGCTGCTCGCCCGATTTGCGCATCACATAATCCAGCAGCGGACCTGTTTTCATGATGAAATAGGCTACGGCGAGCGGTATGCCGATCGAAAAAATAATAAGTAACGGATACATGTAGACATTATTATCTGACTTCGAACGTTCGTCAGGCAGCGCTTTCTCAAGGACAGAAATGGTGGGCAGGTTTTTTTCCTGGAGGGAATAAAGGGAATAAAGACGGTATTTGTATGATTCAAAGAGGTTCTTGAAATAGTCATCGCTTTTTGATTCCAGGTTTTCCAGGTTCATGCTGAGCAGTTGCCGGAACGCATCATCATGAATAGAGCTGGCCATAAACCGTTGCATGTTTTTCATCAAACTATCCATCTGGGAAAATTCTTTTTGGGAACTTGACCGCAGATCCTTGGAAAGAGACTCAAATATTTCTGTTTTGCGGCTCAGATTTTCAATGGTGATATGCCTGTTGATGTCATTGATTTTTTTCCCGATGGCATTGGCCATGTTGGAGGCCACATTGAAGTCCAGCCGGTCAGAGACCTGTACCGTAATAATTTTGTTTTTGCTGATGGTTACACCCAGACGTTTCTTTAAGGTGGTGACAACGTCCAGGTAACTGTCGGACTTCTCCTTGGGGATCCTGTAGTGGTTGTACAAATCAAATTTGTCAATGAGGTAGTCTATCATCTGTGATGAATACACGATCTGGTTGATGCGGTTAAACCCACGGTCGTCATTCACTATATCAATCGAAGCATCCGTGGAACGGTCCCACAGGGTCTCGGCTATATTCGAAGAATTCACCAGGAACGTGATCCTGCTGGTATAGTATGTATGGATGTGATAGAAATAAAAAATGGCCGCAAGGACGAATACACAGGTAAGGGAAAAAATCCACTTGTACCTTTTGATGTACCTGGCCAGCGCAACCAGGTCATATACCATTGCGCTTGATTCCCAATTATGTTTTCTGTCGCCGGCAGTCATGGTGGTGATGAAGTTCACAAATATGAAAGAATTTATTCAGCGGCAAAATATTTTTTGGCAAGTGTTTCAATCCATGGTGCTAACTTGCAGCAACTTTCAGAAATCGAAAATATGAAGCACTTATCCCTGCTGGCTATTGCATGCATGCTCCGGCTTTTCTCTGAAGCGCAGGTGGCCCCACCCAATGTCCTCATCGTTATTGCGCATCCTGATGATGAGAGCGGGATTGACGCCACCGTATACAAGATTACCCATGAGCTTCACGGTAACGTCGACCTTGCCTTGATCACGAATGGAGAAGGCGGATACAAGTATTCCACCCTTGCCGAAGCCTATTATAACCTGGAGCTGACAGATGAAAAAGTGGGCAGGGCCAACCTCCCACGCATTCGCAAACAGGAGCTGATGAATGCCGGAAAGATCATCGGTATCAGGAATTATTTTTTCATGGACCAATGGGACCGCAAGTACACCACTGATGAACGTGACCCGCTGGATACGGCCTGGGACGTAGGCCTGGTAATGGTGCAGCTCAGGCGGATCATGATGAATGTAAAATATGATTACGTCTTCTGCCTCTTGCCCCTCCCCGAAACACATGGCCATCACAAAGCTGCTACCATACTTGCGCTGCAAACAGTGGAGCAATTGCCGGAAGAGCAAAAACCCATTATCCTTGGCAATTCCACTTCAAATAAAAGCGATACTGCCCGGACGGTATTTGAACAATTGAAGGATTATAAAGAAACTGCGATCAATAAAAATGCGCCCGTGTTCATGCTGGACAGGACGGTGAAGTTCGGTTACAAAAACACGCTTGATTACATGACGATTTTGAACTGGTGCATTGCTGAACATAAGTCGCAGGGCACGATGCAAGGTCAATACAACAAAGGCGACTTCGAAAATTTCTGGTACTTCAACATCAACAGCGAAAAAGGCATTGAGAAAACACGGTTGCTTTTTGAAGAATTAAAAAAAGTCCCCTATCCCTCAAAAACGTATTAAGACTATTGGCTGGATCATAAATGATCAACGGCACTCATCAAATTCGTAAATTGGTATCGATTCGTATTCGTTGATGGCTAAACTTACGCGCTCTCTAGGCCTCACCCAGTCCACGGCCATCAACATGATCGACATGGTGGGCATTGGCCCTTTTGTGACGATACCGTTTGTGATCGGCGCCATGAATGGTCCGGCCTGCATCGTGGCATGGCTGCTTGGTGCCTTGCTTTCTTTTTGCGACGGCATGGTGTGGAGTGAGCTCGGCGCGAAGTGGCCGGAGGCCGGCGGAAGCTACCAGTTCCTCAAAAAACTTTTCGGAGAAAAAAAACAAGGTGCGCTGTTTTCGTTTCTCTATATCTGGCAGACCTCTATCCAGGCACCATTGGTAATAGCATCCGGCGCCATCGGCTTCGCCCAATATTTTTCTTACCTCGTTCCGCTGGAACCCTGGCAGCAGAAAATGATTTCCGGAACGCTTGTTATTCTTTTGACGTTTATGCTCTACCGCAGGATTGCCGACGTGGGCAAAATTTCTGTTGCGCTTTGGATCGGTGTACTGATTACGCTGGTGTGGCTCATCTTCGCTGGACTCACGCATTTCAACGCCGCGCAGGCATTTGATTTTTCCTCTTCACCCTCCTGGTTTTCGGCGTTGTTTTTCGCAGGGCTTGGACAGGCCACCATAAAAACGGTGTACTGTTTTCTAGGGTATTACAATGTATGTCACATCGGTGCTGAGATCAAAGATCCTGAAAGAAACATTCCGCGCAGCATCATGATTTCGATTACAGGTATTGCAATAATTTATTTGCTGATGCAGATCGTAGTGCTTGGTGTGATTCCCTGGCAGGAAGCAAAAGACTCGCAATTTATTGTAAGCACTTTTTTCGAGCGCATCTACGGCCATCCTGCTGCCGTCTTTGCAACCGTGCTGATCTTGTGGATTGCGCTGGCATCTTTATTTGCGGTGATGCTGGGCTATTCCCGCGTTCCCTATGCGGCGGCGGCAGACGGAAATTATTTCAAGGTCTTCGCAAAGGTTCATCCCGAAAAAAATTTCCCTCACGTTTCCTTGCTCATACTTGCCGCAACTGCATTTGTCTTCAGCCTTCTTTTCAAGCTGAAGGAAGTGATCACGGCCATCATTGTGATGCGCATACTGATACAGTTTGTGAGTCAGAGCGTGGGCGTGATTTTACTGCATAGAAGAAAAGAAGCATTGCCTTACAAAATGCTTTTATTTCCCCTGCCCGCCATTATCGCCATTGTTGTCTGGATGTTTATTTTTTTCTCTTCCGGTTTGCCATACATCTTTGGGGCGCTCGGCGTAATCGCCAGTGGCATGGTGGTTTTTTATTTTTTTAAGAGATAGAATCCGTTGTTCATTTACGAACCGCGATAAAGGAACTTTTTTTATCTTTCAACAATAAAATTTTTCAGGTGAAAAAACTGACCTTTCTGATCCTGTCGCTGATACCATTTTTTGTGTCGGGACAAATCACTTTTCAGAAAATATTTACGCTAAGCGATAAGAATTTCGGTAATACAATTTGCAATGTTCCCGCAAACCGGTATGCAATTGCCGGCCAAGTGAGTATCTATCCCGGTAAGACTAGAATGTTTGTGTTGTTGGTTGATGAAGCGGGCGATACACTATGGACAAAAATGCTCCAGGATACTGTTGATGTCTTCGCGATTAAAATTATATTGACCCCTGATACTAATCTCGTATTAATGGGGCTTCGCAGGAATACAGAAATCATTTTTTTAAAACTTGATCTGTTAGGAAACATCCTCCTTTCAAAAAGTATAGTTTCGTCATCCCCTTATCATCTTGGGTGCAGCCAAATAATAAATGCAACTGATTCTGGGTATTTAATTTTAGGAACAATTGCAGATTTTCAGGGCATTGGAAATACAATCCTGGTCAAAACAAATACGCTTGGAAATGTTGAATGGACGAAAGTATTCTACAGTGGTCTTTCTGGGTGGCAATTGATAAAAAAAGACTCCTTTTATCTTCTTTCAGCAACATCTCCTAAATCGGTTCTCCTAAAAATTGATTCGCAAGGAAATATTATATGGGGACATTCCTATGATTACTCAATGGGTTCAATAATAACTTCCATACATGAAACCAATGACAATGGTTATATTTTGGGAGGCTTTATAGATCATTATCCAACTATGGATTGGCTGGAAGCAACGCTTTTAAAAGTTGATTCTGTGGGTAACAATCAATGGTCAATGGGTTACGGATTTCCTGGTGGATCAGACACGAAAATATTTGATGTTGTTCCCAAAGCCAACGGCAATTATGTTTTTACTTTCAGCAATTTAATTGCGTTTTATTATGGTGCCGGATTGGTTGAAACGGATTCTGCAGGCAACCCCTTATGGTATCGCGCTTATGAAACGAGTGGTGATCAAATTAAAGCAGTGCGGACATCTGACGATGGTTTTATGATAGCGAGTACAGGATTGAAGTGGGCACAAGGATATAATTTGCTTTCACTAATTTTAATCAAAACAGATAGTACGGGAAACAGCGGATGCTACGATACAACAGCAGCAATGGTCTATCATGCATTAAACCCCGTTCTGGATACAATTATGCTGGGAGATTCATCGGTATCACTTGCGTCAGCCAACTTATTTCTTTTACAGGATTCTTTGTTTTCAATTCATGATTTTTGTTTTTCGGTCAATACGGATAATGAATCTCGGCTTCTTGGATCGCAGATAGTGCTGTACCCCAACCCAACGAATGACAAGTTGACGATTTCCAATTTACAATCATCCATCAACCAAATTGTAATCTATAGCATGCTTGGAGAAAAAATCTTCCCGGCTGTTTATCTGCAAACCACGAACTCTCAACTCCGAACCGAAATCGACATTTCCTCTCTGACGAATGGAATCTATATTCTTCAAATAAGCGATGGAGAAAAAACCTGGCGGGGGAAAGTAATAAAAGAATAATGCACAATGCACTCCAGCAGCGCCGTCGGCAGCGCCTCCGCTAAAGCTTCGGCGGCACGGGGATGGCGGCCGATGGATAGCTATCGGGATCACAGTGCACGATTTAAAATCGTAACACCATAAGGCTGTTTCCTTGTGACTTTTGAATTGTGACTTGTAACTTATTTATCGAACAGCGCTTTCAACTCCGTTGCATGTTCCGGTTTCATCTTCCCGGCAAGTATCAATGCCAGTTGTCTTCTTCGCAGCGCGCCGCCATACCGTTTTATTTCTTCTTCTGATTCCGGAATAAGTTCGGGCACAGGTAACGGAGAGCCGTGCTGGTCGACCGCTACAAAAGTATAAATGGCCTCGTTGCATTTTTTTCGTTCGCCTGTCACACGGTCCTCCACCCACACATCGATATACACTTCCATACTCGTCGTAAATGCCCGCGAAACTTTTGCCTGGATCGTTACGATACTTCCCAGCTTGATTGGCTGATCGAATGAAACGTTGTTTACGGAAGCTGTCACCACCACGCGCCGGCAATGACGTTGCGCAGCCATCGCACTGCAGATATCCATCCAGTGCAGCAGCCGTCCGCCCATCAGGTTGCCAAGTGCATTGGTATCGTTCGGCAATACGATCTCTGTCATGACAGTTAGTGATTCGCTTGCTTTTTTTGGATTCAGAGACATGAATGTTTATTTGATTGGTTGACTTGTCAATTGGTTAATTAGAAACAACCCGACAAGTATTTAAATGTTTCAATCTTCTTATACGATTGTTTCACGCATGACAGTTACGCGATGATCAGAACAATTAATGCTGATAAATTTTTTCCTCTGTCTCCATCGGTTAACTTTGCATCGTGGAATCGAAATATGATGTCATAGTTGTTGGTGCCGGACATGCGGGGTGCGAAGCCGCCGCCGCTGCTGCAAACATGGGTTCAAAAGTTCTTTTGATCACTATGAATATGCAGACCATTGCCCAGATGAGCTGCAATCCAGCAATGGGAGGAATAGCTAAAGGTCAGATTGTCAGAGAGATAGATGCGATCGGAGGGTATTCAGGCATTGTCAGTGATAAGACAATGATACAATTTCGAATGCTCAACAGGTCGAAAGGTCCTGCTGTCTGGAGTCCGCGCTCACAGAACGACAGAATGCTTTTCGCTGCTGAGTGGAGAACGATGCTAGAGCAGACTCCCAATGTTGACTTCTGGCAGGACATGGCCAAAGAAATCACTGTAAGAAATGGAAGGGTGACCGGTGTGAAGACTTCAATGGGGATTGAGTTTTCTGCCGAAGCAGTCGTGCTCACCAATGGAACTTTTCTGAATGGTATTATTCATATCGGTGAAAAACAATTCGGCGGAGGAAGAGCCGGTGAAAAAGCATCGCAGGGAATCACGGAACAACTGGTATCGCTGGGTTTCAGAAGCGGCAGAATGAAAACCGGAACACCTCCGCGCCTGGATGGACGCTCACTTGATTATTCTAAAATGGAAATACAAGAGGGTGATAAAGACCCGGGTAAATTTTCCTTTACTGATACGCCGGCATTACAGAAACAGCTTCCATGTTATATTACCTATACGAACCAGGATGTACATGATACTTTGAAGGAAGGATTTGAGCAATCCCCTATGTTCACAGGGCGGATTCAAGGTATAGGTCCCAGGTATTGTCCCTCAATAGAAGACAAAATCAATCGCTTTGCCGAGCGCGACCGGCACCAGCTATTCGTGGAGCCTGAAGGTTGGAATACTGTCGAGATCTACCTGAATGGCTTCAGCACCTCATTGCCCGAAAACATACAATACAAAGCATTGAGACTTATTCCGGGATTGGAGAATGCAAAAATGTTCCGTCCGGGTTATGCAATTGAATACGACTATTTTCCGCCTGATCAACTATCTCTTTCCCTGGAGACGAAGCAAATTGCCAACCTCTATTTCGCCGGACAGATTAATGGCACGACGGGTTATGAAGAAGCAGCTTGCCAGGGATTGATGGCTGGTATCAATGCTCATTTGAGAATTAATGATAAGGAAGAGTTTATTCTGAAAAGATCTGACGCTTATATAGGAGTACTTATTGATGATCTTGTAACGAAGGGAACTGATGAGCCTTACCGGATGTTTACCTCCAGAGCTGAGTTCAGGACCTTGCTGCGCCAGGACAACGCCGATATCCGGCTTACTGAAACCTCTCATAAACTTGGACTTGCAAGCAGCGACCGATACGAAAAAGTAAATGCAAAAATTAGTGAAACAAGCCAGGTTATAGAGTTTTTGAAATCAACATCTGTTGAGCCCGATGAAATAAATGATTTTCTTGTTTCACGTGAAACAGAACCTATCAGGCAGAGGCAAAAATTATATAACCTTTTGCTGCGTCCGCAAATAAACATCGGGGATTTTGAGCAAATTTCTGCATTCAGGCGCTTTATTGAAAATACCTATATAGAACGTGAGTCAATGGAACAAGTTGAAATTCAGGTTAAATATGAAATTTATTTGGAAAAAGAGGTGGAAATGGCTGAACGCGTTGCCAAGAATGAAAGTTTTATTCTGCGAGATGACTTCGATTATCATACGATCAAATCGCTTTCTATGGAGGCCCGCAAAAAGCTTACCCTGATCAGGCCGCGCACCCTCGGACAAGCTTCCCGGATTAGCGGAGTTTCGCCTTCGGATATTTCAATCCTGATGATTCACCTGAAGGATTAATGTTTCATGTGAAACATTTTATTTGAACCAGGTAAAGATAAACTTCGTTCCTATTCCAAATTCTGATTCAACCCAGACTTTTCCGCCCTGCTGCTCTACTATTTTTTTCACGATCGTTAATCCTATTCCCGTACTTTCCTGCTTGTCCTTGGATTGTAAAGTTTGAAATACCCCGAAGATCTTTTCGAAGTGTTCCGGCTTAATGCCTATTCCATTATCGGCTATGGTAAATTCAAAGTGGTTTCCTTTGTCCTTAAAAGAAATACTCACATTAGCCTTTTCTTTATTGTTGTAGTTAATTGCGTTCGAAATGAGGTTTTGAAATACTTCATGCAATTTAATTTTTTCGTTAAACAGAACGGGAAGATTGTCAGGGTATTCTATTCGTACATTGCCAGGAACTAAAAGCATGTCCACTATATTGGCAATCACGTCCATCAGCTTAACGGTTTCTCGTTCAGTCTTATTATTGGCCATCCTGGAATAGTGAAGGATACCATCGATCAGGCTTTGCATTCTTGTGGTCCGGCTCTTAACCATTTCGAGCAAATCCCTGACTTCAGGCTTTAAGTCGCTTCCAAGCTCGTCTTCAAGAAAACTGGTTACACTTGACAATCCTCTCAGCGGCGCTTTCAGATCATGTGATACGATGTAGACGAACTCATCAAGTTGCTTATTGATCTGTTGTGTTTTCTCCACGTATATTTTCAGTTCCTGTTTGGAACGATAGAGTTTTTCAAACACCGCAACTTTTGCTTTGACAATATTAACGTCCAGCGGTTTGTGCAGGTAATCTACAGCGCCTTCTTCATAGCCTTGCAGCGTATACTTTTCTTCTTTGCTGATGGCAGTCACAAAGATCACTGCAATATCTTTTGTTTTCGGATTCTCCTTTAAAATCCTGGCAACTTCAAAACCATCCATCTCAGGCATCTGCACGTCAAGCAGTATGACAGCAATGTCTTCTTCAAAGGCAATCTTCAAAGCCTCATTTCCACTATGTGCCTTGATAAGATTTCTCTTGGGATCATCCAGGATGCTCTCCAGGGATATCAGGTTATCCTCTTTATCATCCACCATGAGTATGTTCAGAATAGCCAGGTCTGCAGCACCGGCTTCATTCTTTTTATTCGTAGTAATATTCATTATATATTGTTGATTTTCAAATGTTTAACCAGACTTCAAGCAAATTTACAAGTTGTTCAGAATTCACCGGCTTACTTAAATATTCGTTCGCGCCAAACGCAATGCATTTTTCTCTTGTACCGGGCAATGCATTCGCCGACAAAGCAATTACAGGCAGAGATTTCCACCTTGCATCTTTCCTGATTTCCCTGAGCACATCATATCCATCCATCACCGGCATCATAATATCCATCAGGACGATTTCAACATGGGGGTTCACGCTCAGTTTCTTAATCGCCTCTTTTCCATTGCCGGCAATAATTACATTCATTTCCTTCTCCTCCAGCACAGCGCTGAGTGAATAAGTGTTTCGCATATCGTCGTCGGTGATTAATACCGTTCGTCCTCTCAGGATATTTTCTTTCTCATTCGGTTGAACGGCCGTCTCGTCTAACTGATGCAACTGTCCGATAAAGCGGCTGAAGGCTGCCTCGCTTTGAGATTCGCTGAGATTCGCTATGAAAACAGAAGAAGTATTTTCCTCCAGAAAAATTTTTTGTTCAACATTCAACTCATGGGTATAATAAATACCAAAGGAAATATGGCCAAGGTGTTTTTCATTCCTTGTCCAGCTGATAAAATCCTTCAGGTCATTCCACTGGCACTCATCATGCAATCCCAAAAACACGCAATCAAAAAATTCCTTGCTGTGAAGCATTGATTTCGCCTGTACAATTGTTTCTACCTCTTTAAATTTATAGTTGAATTTTTTAACTTCTAATTTTTCTTTTAACAGGCGTGCCTGATTTTGATTATTTTCGATGACCAGGAAGTTCTTCGCTCTTCCCAGGACGGACTTTTCGATGTCCTCAAATGCTTTATCGATGTCCCTTTTATCAAGGGGCTTGCGCAGGTATGACAATGCTCCGAGTTTCAAACCCAGGTTCCCTTTGTCTATCGCTGACATCACATGCACAGGGATCCGGCAGAGCATAGCGTCCTCTTTCAGCTTTTTCAACATTGTCCAGCCATCCATCACAGGCAACTGCATATCCATGAGGATTGCCGAAGGGCTGTATTGGGCAGCGTACTTCAATGCTATGTCGCCCTGGTTGGTAACTACTGCCTTGAAGTTTTTATCGTGTGAAATATCAACGAGCAACTTTGCAAAATTCAAATCGTCTTCAACGATGAGTAATATCCTGTCATTGACATCCAGGTTCTCTTTGTCATCCTGCACGAGGAAAACGGCTTTACCCGGGATTGCAAGACCTCCGTCAATTTGCTGGGGAGGCTTTGCTTTTGTAATTTCTGTTTCTGTAATTTCTTTCTTTGTCTTTCCAGGTCCGCCCGGCACCAGTGGCAGGAAAACATAAAATGCGCTTCCTTTTCCCGCCTCGCTTTCCAGTTTCATTTCTCCTCCAAGCAGACCCACCAGCATTTTCGAGATTGACAGTCCAAGCCCTGTTCCGCCATACTTGCGGCTTGTAGAGCCGTCGGCCTGTTGGAAGGCTTCAAAAATATCATTTTGCTTCTCCTTAGGAATTCCGATGCCGGTATCCCGAACAGAAAATTCAATTATGTTTTTGGCGCCCTGAAGTGAGGCGGAGTTAAATTCAAATTTTGAATCGGCCTGCCTGATGCAAAGGGTCACTGTTCCTTCTGCGCCGGTAAATTTCAGTGCGTTGCTCAGCAGGTTTTTAAGAACCTGTTCCAGCCTGAACTGGTCCGTAATAAATTCTTCAGGCAGGTTCGAATGCAGTTCCGTTTGAAGTTCAATTTTCTTTTCTCCGGCAATGGGCGAGAAAAGATCGAGCATGTTATCTTTAATCTGGCGGATGCCTGCGCTTTGAAGTACCAGCTCGATTTTACCGGCTTCAATTTTAGAAAGGTCCAGGATGTCATTGATCAGTGAGAGAAGATCGGTGCCGGATTTATGAATAACCTTGGCATATTCCGTTTCCTTTTCTGAAAGTGTTTTGTTCCGGTTTTCAGCCAGCAGCTTTGCAAGGATCAGGACGCTGTTCAGAGGCGTCCTTAGTTCATGCGACATGTTAGCAAGGAACTCCGATTTGTACTTATTATTCTCCTCAAGTTCCCTGGCTTTGATTTCAAGTGCTCCCGTGGCTTCCTCGAGGCGTTCGTTTTGAGACTGGAGCAGCTCGGCTTTGATTTTCAGATCTTCATTTCGGGATTTTAATTCCTCCTTTGACGCACGCAGGAGCTCTCCCTGCACAGAGAGTTCATCATTTGTTTTCCTTAGTTTTTCTTCCTGTAATTTCAATTGCTCTGCCTGGAACTGTGTTTCTTCCAAAAGATTTTTCGTGATGGAGTTTGCAATTGATGACGCCATGGCGGAACCGATAATTTCCCCGATGCGTGACATAAACGAGACGTGGTGGGGAAGAAATTTTCCGAATGAACTGAATTCAATCGCGCCGTATGCTTTTCCCTGGTGAATGATCGGCACCACCAGTAACTGTGTGGTCGCAAACTCACCGATCCCGGAAGCAACTTTAAAATTTTCCTGCGGGATATCTTTTACGTGTATGACCTGTTCATTCCTGATCGCCTGGCCAACGAACCCTTCTCCCAGTTCAAGCGAGTTTTTATGTACTGCGGGCAAGGCATAACCGCCAATGAGTTTTATTTTCCTTTGCCTGGCGGCCGCATTTTCTTCGAAGAGGTAGAACCCGCCACAGCTGGCTTCGATATACTGGGCAAGCGATTTCAGGATCTCCCCTGAAAGCTTTTCAATGGCGTCAGAGTTTTCGCGCAACACTTCGTTGACCTCGGCAATTCCTGTAGCTTCCCAGTTCCTCAGTTTATTTTCCCTGTCTGCTTCCAGCAAACTGTCGCGCATCTGCACCAGCGCATTTCCCAATTCATCCTTTCTGCTCAACGGCTGGAATTCCGCCTTAAAGTCTCCTTCCCCGATGCTGTTGGCGAACTGTGCTGTCCGTTCCACGCTGTCCACAAGGGTTTTCACAGCCTGTGTCATCTGGCCCACGGCATTCTTTTTCTCCACAATATTTATTTCCGGAATTTCGCCCTTACCCATCTGCTGGATATAATTTTTCAGCTTCATCACTGGAACGATGATGCTGTTCGACAGGTAAAAACCTGCCAGCAAAACAACGATCACAATCATGATCGCAATGCCAAGTACGCTCCACATCAGGTTTCGGGAAGACTGGATCATGAGGTTATGAGAGGCGTCGGCCTGCATCCTTCGGCTCGTAATCACTTTGTTGAGTGTGGAGATAATCTCCGTGCTGCGTGGCAAAATCTGTGTTTCAAGAATTTCTTCCGCGCCGAATTTCTTTACGGGGTCTTCATAGTCGTCAAACTTTACCAGCGAGTTCATGATCTGCTTTTCATAGACAATAAGCTCGTCAAAGTTTTTGAAAACCGATTTCAACGTATCCTGCTGCGTGTTGTTATCCCAAAGGGTCATGGTAGCAAGCAGGTCTCCTTTGAGTTGAGGGTACTCGGATTCATGCACCGACTTCAGCTTTTCTTTGTCTTCGCGGTCGCTCTGGAGATAAACCCAGTTGGTGGTATACATCTTTGAACGGATGGCGAGGAGGTTGACGTTTTCAAGCATTTGAAGCGAGGGCACGTCTACCGTCATGATCCGGGTAGAGACGTCCTGGTTCCTGGAAATAATTACGGTACTGTAAATGGCGTTAAAGACCGACACTCCGATGAGGACGATAAAAACGAGATAGATCTCTATGTCAATCCTGGTAGATTCCTTTTTCATAGTGCCGGGCTAATGAATGGATACTGCCAGGGAAAGGAGTTGACTGGATATTTTAACTCCTCCGCCCTTTGCCAGCGACTGATTTATTTCAAACCTGATTTTATTATCCCGGGTAACAAGGTTGATAGCCGCCGACCTGGGCGACTCATCAGAAATAACAAGGACACCTTTACCCTGGTATTTTTTCTCAATGAAGTCAAGCTTATTCGTCCGCGATCTTGAAACGATTACAATGTTGCAGTATTCGTTATCCTCCAGTGTTAATTTCTTAATGATAATTTTTTTGTCTCCTACCTTCTTTTGGGCGGCAATTCTTTCCAACGGACCCATGATTTCAGATTCACCAATTAAGCCTATGGTAAAGACGTCTGCGGGACTGTCATCCGGCCATTCCACATACTTCGTGAAATTAAAAACAAACATGGCCTTGATCTGGTATTCATTTCCTTCCGGCGCCGGACTGGCGGCACCCAATACAAAAGCTGCCAGGAGCATGACAAGCATGCTTCTGCGCAATGAAAACTTTTGTATCGCTGTTCCTAACATTTCCGTTTATTTTATTCCGACGTCATACCTTAAGGTAATTCTGAATTCCCTCGAGCGTCCCGGCAATGGCGCATGATTACTATTATATGGCTGAATAAATTCTGTTTTTTCGTTCAGGACGTTTGCACATCCTACGGAAGCACTAAGTCCTTTTATTTTAAGATGGTTCAGACCTGCAAAAATGTTTGCCAGCAATTCCGGCTTGTGCACTTTATAGGTGTTGTTTCCTTCCGCGTCAATACCCGTGATATCATAGCGCATCCCGCACCAGGATACAGATGGATTGATGTCTATTACTTTATTGATCCTCAGATTCAACAACCAGTTGACGGTAAGCCCCGGAAATGCCAGGAGCAGGTCGTCATTTGTATTTACTCCGTAGTTTTCTGATTTACTTTTTCCGCGCGCAGTGTAATAAGCAACATTGAAATCATTGTAGCCGAAGTTGCTTTTGATTTTATAATCCAACTCAAAGCCACGCGTACCGGTTTTTCCGGAATTATGATAACCCTCGCTTCCATTGTTGTAGAAATAAACGATGGCTTCATAGGTTGTGATGTCAAAAAAATTAGCCGTGAGGTAGGAATTGTCACTGAACTGGTAACCCGTTTCGAATTCCGCCACGTTCGTTTTCTCGGGCTGGATATCCTTTCCAAGACGTATATTTTCTATAGAAGGGGTACGGTATGCGGCGCTGTAAAGTAATTTGAAGTGTGCCTTCCTGATCACCTTGGTAATGCCGATCCGCGGCACAAAACTAGGATCATAAGAATTATTTAAATGGTAGCGCGCTCCCAATGTCACGTTTACAATCTTATTGCTCCAGAGACCTTGAATGTGATAGGCAGAGTTGTAATACTGAATTTCATTTTTCCCGTTGCTGAACACACCGCCTACGGCATGATCACATGCGTCATCAATATAATATTCTGCTCCTCCATCCAAACTCAAATTATTTCCCGGTAGATAATGGAGGGTAAGTCCGCCCAATGGTTTTTTGCTTTCCTTGTTATATTCAATATCGTCAGGTGAAACATTTTCATGATTGAGCCAAGGGCGCTGGCGGTTGTATTTCAGTTGTGGAGTCAGAGAAAATTTTTCACTGATTTTCCAATCGTATTTCAAGTCAAAAAAAATGGAATTGAAACGTACCGGTTCGCTATGAACCAATACCTGGTCATAGCCGTCACGATTTTCA
>Ga0134121_10001959_pt1 | contig 18380 bp, 11 predicted proteins | sample KB301_FD_96463 | JGI IMG/M metagenome (GOLD analysis project Ga0134121, IMG submission 96463) | Terrestrial soil microbial communities without Nitrogen fertilizer from Kellogg Biological Station, Michigan, USA - KB3-0-1 | ecosystem: Environmental > Terrestrial > Soil > Unclassified ... | reverse complement strand
TGGCGCCTGCCTTAGGTGTAACTGCAACCCATACCGAGCCATCGTAATAGTAGAATCCGGGAGTGCTGTTGGTTTGGTAGATGAGAAGACCGGCAGTTATTGGTGTCGGAATGGCATCACGCTGTGTTTTGGTCATCCGCGGAATGAGGATTCCCTTGGTGGTAGATTTTATTTCGAGCAAGGCATCGGGATCTGCTGCACCTGCCGTTCCAACGCTTACGCCGCCAATGTTAGAATTATAAATGTCGCTGCCACTGGTATTCCATTGTGCAGTTGCGGCTAAGGATACGATCATCAAAGCGATGATGATGGTAAAGAGTTTTTGTTTTTTCATCTCTGAGAATTTTCGACAAAGATGAAGTAGTGAGGAAGGCGAATCAATCACATGATCGTGTGGTGGGTGGTTTGTCATTGCTTCGAGGAGGACAAAAATTAATTGCGGGAACCTTGATGAACATTGTTCAATTCTTCAAAAAGAATTCAACACATTCTTCCTTAAGTTTGTAGAATCAGCGCAGCATGAAAACCCATCATCAAATAGTAAATGGCGACAGCAGGCGAATGACTGAATTGAGAAGTGATTCAGTTCATCTTGTAATTACCTCGCCTCCTTATTGGCAGCTCAAAGATTATGGGTCAAAAAATCAAATCGGGTTTCACGATAGTTATGAGAGCTACATCAACAACCTGAATCTTGTTTGGCAGGAATGCTATCGCGTGTTGTACAATGGCTGTCGTCTTTGCGTGAATATCGGAGATCAGTTTGCGCGCGCTGTTTACTATGGTCGTTACAAAGTAATTCCCATCAGGGAAGAGATCATCAAATTCTGTGAGCGCGCCGGATTCGATTATATGGGTGCTGTTATCTGGCAGAAGGTCACCACTTCGAATACTACCGGTGGTGGTGTGCAGATGGGTTCCTATCCATACCCGCGTAATGGAATTTTGAAACTCGATTATGAGTTCATTCTTCTCTTCAAAAAATTAGGCGATGCGCCTAAGCCAGCGAAAGAGCAAAAGGAACTTTCAAAAATGACAGCGGAAGAATGGAATACATTCTTCGCAGGACATTGGAATTTTGCAGGAGCAAAACAGGACGGGCACATTGCCATGTTTCCGGAAGAACTTCCGAGGAGATTGATCAAAATGTTTTCATTCGTGGGTGACAACGTGCTTGATCCTTTTGCAGGAAGCGGCACAACCAATCTCGCTGCAAAAAATCTGGGAAGAAATTCTATTGGCTATGAGATCAATGATGAATTCCTTCCGGTGATTAAAGAAAAACTGGGAGCATCACAATCCGATATTCACGGAACTACTTTTCAGTTTCTGAAACAACATCAGCAAGCAGAAAATTTTGAAGAGGAAATTCAGAACCTTCCTTACATATTTAAAGACCCACACAAGCTCGATAAGAAAATTGATGTGAAGAAATTGCAGTTTGGTTCGAAGCTCGATAAGAATGGCAGTACCGAACGCGAAGAATATTTTACCGTGAAAGAAATCATCAGTGCTGAAAAAATAAAACTGAGTAATGGATTAACGGTAAGGCTAATTGGCGTGAAAGAGGATTCAACAATTAACGCAGAAGCCACAAAATTTCTGATTGAAAAAACGAAAGGCAAAAAAGTATTCATGAAGTTCGACAGTCAGAAGTATGATGCTGAAAACAATTTGCTCTGCTATCTCTATCTTGAAAATAAAACATTCATCAACGCTCACCTAATCAGGAGTGGATTGGTGAAGGTGAGTGATGAAATTGATTTTAAGTACAAGGGCAAATTTACGAACCTGCTCCACGAAGTTTGATGAATGAAAACAATAAAAATCACCAATAGCGATATCCTCTCGTTGCTTGAAGCAGATACTTCTTCCTTTCCAAAGTATGCAACGCAAATTCTTAACCTCGCCAATCAGAATGCACAAGGAACAAGACCTTCAGTGGTTGGACAAATGAGCAATTTGATCCAGGAGTTTGATGGAAAGAAATTAAAGGAATGGGAAGAATGGTATCTGAAGAAACATCCGGAAGCAATATCAATAGCTGCAAACAAAGTTTTTGAAATGGTAACTCATTTCAAAGATGTAATGACTCAGATTGATCATGATATGGTGGAGAGATGGGTAAAGGACTTGGTGATTGTAAAAACTTTCATTGGACTAAAATTTCAGGAAGCAATTTTGAAAAGTGTGGCAGCATACTTCAAAACAACTTATCGCCTTGCTGATCCAGCAGAAGAATCAGGAGGAATTGACGGATTGATTGGGAATAAACCAGTAAGCATCAAACCCTCCTCTTACGAAGTGAAGAAAGCACTTGCAGAAAACATAGAAGCACCTATCTTGTTTTATGAGAAAGTAAAAGACGGAATCAAAATCACTTTTGATGAAGTGTTGATTCAGTAGCATCACATTGACGAATTAGTTTATCGGCACTCTCAAAGTAATCTCAGTGCCTTTACCGATGGAAGAATGAATTTCAATCTGCGCATGAATTTTTTCCGAGCGGCTTTTAAAATTCTTCATCCCGTTACCCGAAGAAATTTTAGTCACATCGAATCCTTTTCCATCATCAGCTACTTTCAGGATGAGGAATCCACTATCTGAAAATATTTTTATTTCAGCATGATGACAATCAGAATATTTTGCAAGGTTATTCACTGCTTCTTTGAAGATGAGATAAAAATCACGGCGGATGCTGAGCGGCAATTTTGTTTTCATGACTGATTCATCTGCTGAAAATGTGAAGTCAATATTTTTTGCTTCGAGCACATCGGCAGCAAATTCCTTCATGCGCACAATGATGTTTTCTATCAGATCATTTTCAGGATTGATGCTCCACACAATGTCGCTCATGTTCTCCATCATCTTTTCTGAACTGCTTCCGATTTTTTCCAGCAGTTGCTTCACTCGGGGCTGATCTGTTTCTGTTTTCGATTGCGCCAATCGTGTGAGCATGTTGATGCTGCTTAGCGTGCTGCCCACATCATCGTGCAGGTCGGTAGCAATTTTATTTCGCATCCGCTGCAATGCAAGCAGGCGATTCACGCGAACGCGATAGACGCTGTAAAGAATTGCTGCAAAGGCAAGAGCGCACAAAAGATAAAACCACCACCTCATAAAAAATGGTGTGATGATATGAATGGGAATGGAAACTTCATCACTCCAAATGCCGTCACCATTCCCCGCTTTCACTTTGAATAAATAATTTCCGGGTGAAAGATTCGTGTAGCTGGCAAAATTTCTTTTGCCTGTGATCCAATCTTTATCTACTCCTTCGAGAAGAAAGGAATATTGAATGTCACTGGCGCCGCGAAATGCCAGCGCCGAAAATTCGAACGAGAAATAATTTTCGCTGTATTTGAGTGAGAGTTTTTTTGTTTGCTGTAAAGCATATCCCGAAAGAATTGTTTTATCAAACACACTAAACTTGTTGAGAAGCAACTTCGGTTTTTCGGCATTGGATTTTATTTTCGAAGGATCAAAAGAAATGTAACCTGCCTGACATGTGATGTACATTTTTCCATCGGGCGCTGCATAGATATCTTCAATGAGGAATGAAGAAGGAAGTCCGTTCAATTCACTGAAGCGCGACACGGCTAACGTTTGCGGATTCAGCCGGTACAAGCCATCGTTGGAGGTGAACCATAGATTTCCTTCTTCATCCTTCACCATGTTTTGAATCACTGTCGCATTAAGTCCAATGTTGTTTGAGAAATATTGTCTCGAAAATTTTCCACTCTCATCTCTCTTCATTTTCACTGCCCCCTGAAGCCACATAGCAATCCAGTAATTACCCTCTTCATCCTGCGCAATATCCCGAACGTGCTGTTGCCCCAACTCCGGTTTCTTCCCTTCCATAGGCAAAATGATTTCCCGTTTGTCTGTTGCCGCATCCACCCTGCACATCCCGTATTCAAAACTTCCGAAAAAATAATTTCCGCTTTTGTCTTTGAACACACACGACAGCGGGGCGGAAAAAAAAGGATACTTCAAATCGGCATCGTTGTAAAATTTTTTCACAGACCAATCTTCTTTGTGGATGGAATACAGCGTATCATTTAAGTGAAACCAAAACCTATCCTGCTCGTCGCCAATTATTCCCATGTCATTCTTAGAAAGCTGATCCCTCATGGGAAATGTTTCAGGTAACTCAGAAAATTTTCGTTCTGCTAATGAAAAAATTTTCATTCCATCAATCGTGGTAACGAGTAGATCATTGCCGTCCAATGCAATTACATTCCTGATGACAGAGAAAGGAGTTCTCCTTTTATAATCATGCGCGATCATGCTGTCGTTTTTCAATTCATAAAGTCCATCACCCTGGTGACCTGCAATAAATAAGGAGTGTGAACTCGTGTCAAAATAAAATCCGTTTGACTTGAAGTACGGCTCATAGTGATTCGATTTTGCAGGTAAAGGATGAAAAGAAAAATACTCCAATCCAAGATCAAGCTTCACTAAGTTGCCTAAAACTGAAAACCACCACACATCATGACTGGCTTTGTAGATTTTTGAACTTCCTCCACCCTCCGGCAGGGGAGCCGCGAAGGGTTGGTTTCTTTCTTTATTGAAGAAATAAAACTGATGAGAGTTAGAATTAAAAATACCAAGACCAACTTCAGTCGAAATCCAGAGTTCATTACTGGATTTCTTTGCAATGTCATAAACAATATCTTTCGAACCCGGCTTTACGATTTTCTCGGGACTGAAAGTGTAGTTCGAAAAAGTTTTTTCTTCCTTATCAAATTCCACTATACCCTGACCATAAGAGGCAAGCCAGACTTTATTCTCATCAAGACACATCGAAATAAATTGAGGATTACTCCTGTCAATTTCGAAAGCATATTTGAAAAATTGTTTCGTGCCGGGATTGAAGTGAACCAATCCTTTGTGAGTCGAAAGCCAGAACCATCCGTCTCTGTCTTCCTCAATACGAGTTACCGTGTTGAAAGAATAATTCACATCGGGAGGATTTTGATCAAAGAGGTACGAATGAAATTCACCGGGCTTAGTCATTTCAATCAAGCCACCGCCGAATGTTGCAATCCATTTTCTTCCTTTGGAATCGAAGAAAAAATCTTTGGTAGTTGTTCCGGCAAACGGAAACGATACTGCATCATCTTTTGAATATCCTTTAATGGAATCAGTTTTCAAATCAATGATGCACATGCCCTGCTGATTGGTGCCTACCCAAAGATTTCCTTCTGCATCCTGGTTGATAGCAGTGATCCAGTTTTCAGGCAAAGAATTTTTTTTGCCGAATTCACTTCTGTAAATCTTAAACTGTTGTCCATCAAAGCGGCACAACCCTCCCTGTGTTCCAAACCACATGAAACCATCGCGGTCTTTGAAAATAGCAGTCACATTTTCATTGGGCAATCCATCGGCAGTGGTGAGTTGCTGGAAACGGTAGTTAAGGTAGCTGGTGTTTTGTGAAAAGCAGCGGCAGGAAAAAAGCAATAAGAAAATTGTCGCCGGTATAAATGCAACAATCAAATTGTGAGAAGCGCGGAAGAACTGTTTCAGTTTTAAACCATGGTAGCCCAATACTGAACGGGTCGCAAACCGGTTATCACTTCCGTCACACTGAGCTTGTCGAAGGGTAACTAATGGACGCGCCGCAGATCGTTCGACAGGCTCACCATGACAAGCGCAATACGACAATTTGGTATGCTCCCTATGGTTCGACAGGCTCACCATGACAAGCACAATGCGACAATTTGTATGGTCCCTATGGTTCGACAGGCTCACCATGACAAGCGCAATGCGACAATTTGTATGCTCCCTATGTTTCGACAGGCTCACCATGACAAAGCGCAATGCGATAATTTGGTATGCTCCCTATTAAGCTGCGATACAAAGTAAGAGATTAGGGTTGGAGGCGCTTAAACAATTTTTTCATTGAGTGCTTTGGAGACGGCCTCAGTAGCGCTGTTCACGTGGAGCTTTTCATAAATTTTTTTGATGTGCGAGCGAACCGTATCAATGCTGATGGATAATTCATTTGCAATCATCTTATATGAATTGCCTTTCACCAGCCAACTTAAAATTTCCATTTCGCGTGCCGATAAATGATTAGTCTCGTCTTTAGTTGATGACCTGGGAAAGAAGGAAAGCACTCTGCGTGCTACGCTTGCCGTCATGGGTGCACCACCATTTATCACTTCTTTGATCGAGTCAATAATTTTTTCGGGCGAAGATTTTTTAAGGAGATAACCGGTTGCTCCGTTGCAGATGGCTTCGAAAATATTTTTATCGTCCTCAAAAACGGTAAGCATGATTACGGGGAGAGCAGGAAAATTCTGAGAAATTATCTTCACGCCCTGCAATCCATTCACTACCGGCATATCAATATCCATCAGCACCACATCGGGCTTGTAAACCTCGACATGCTCTTTCACAAATTCACAGTTGGGAAATGCTGTCAGCAATTCCAAACCCTTCGCCTCTTCAAGAGTTTGTGACAAGCTATCGCGCAGGTCGTCGTTGTCTTCGTATATGATTACTTTGATGGGCACAAAATTATTTTGATGCGAAAATAAGCAGAGATACCAGGGACTTCATCACATAATCATGTGAGGTGATTGTTGAATTTCCTTTTAACAATTGATTTAGTTCCGGCAATCTCTAAATGGAAAAGGATTTCACTTTGAGAATCCGAATGCCGCGTACGCCTGCGATTGCAGAGAAAGTTTTGCAGTTTGATGCTTCTTAGTGCCCCTCTCCTCTTTCTATAAATAAAAAACAAGCAGCGCGTTTGGCACTGCTTGTTTTGTTCTTAAAGAATTAGAAATTAGTAATTAATCATACCATTGAAGCTGATGCTGGCAGTTCCTAGTGGTACGTTATCAATGAGATCGGCGCTAATGCTTCCTGTTGCACTGGTGAAGCGGCCTGTGCCGCCCGCAATGATGGCTTGTGCCGTGCCTGTACCAATGCCCTGCGCATTCAGCATGACGTCATACGGAGGAACGTTAAAATTCAGAATGTCTCCGTTCGCAGCAACAATGGAAAGACATTGGCTTGCTACATGAAAGCCAATCACCGTTTGTCCGCTAAAGATCGGCGCATAACAAACCTGTGACCGTGATGTGGAGGTACCCATGTGGGATATCTCTCCACCGCCATCGAAAATAGCCCGACCGTAAGGACCACAGTCGCAATCAACCGTTAATGAATCATTACGTACATAGTCAATCGAACCCGTGAAAGGAGAAGATTGTCTTGCGGCCGCTTCATTCTGCGCTGCAAGATTTACATGCGACAAATCGTCGGTTTTGCTGCACGATGCAAAGATCACTACAGCGCTGATGATTAGAATCAGATTTGCTTTCATTGTTTTTGGTTTTTGTTTTTGTTTAGGAATGAATTTTTAGTACGATGCAAAAGTAGATTCACAGTGTGCCCGCGTCAATCACATGAAAGTAGATTAGTGAGTAGGGTTTCCATAAAAGAAAACTGCCGGTGAAAAATGAATCTCACCGGCAGTGAAGAATAATTTTGATAAGGAAGAATTCTAAATCACTTCGTCAATATCATTTGTTTTGTGTCAATCTTATTTCCATCAATGATCAGTGTGTATTGATAAGTACCAGCAGCTAATGTTCCTGCTGCAATATTTACAGTACAGAAACCAATTGCTAAACTGTTGAATTGCTTAACCGCTGTTCCGTTAATGTCACTCACAACAATCATTGCTGATTTCGCTGATGAAGGAATGTAGAACTTGATATAACTCGTTTGCATAAATGGATTAGGAACATTCTGCTCGAGCTTTGGCGCATCGTTGTCATTCTCACTCTTAAATTCTGATTGTCCGCTTTGATAACTCGTGCAGCACTGTGAAAGAGCTGATTCAAAATTCTTCATCTCATTGGCAAGGGCATCGTACTTGGTTTGAAGATCGGAGATGGTTTGGTCTTTTTCATTAACTTCTGTTGACAGCTCTTGCACGGCTTTCACAAGAGGGACTACAAACTCAGCATAACGCAAGCCATAATAATCTTTATCATTCTTAGGTGCATCAACCCCGCTGAAGTTGAAGTTTACTTTTTTAGCAGCTTGCTCAACTTCCTGTGCAATGAAACCGGTAGTGGTATTGCTCATCATTTCTCCCTCATAGCTACCTTTAACTCCTATAAAGTCATTCACCTTTTGGCGATTTACCTGATAAGTAATGGGGCGAAGCTGATTAATAAAACTTAATCCCGGCACGTTTTCGTTTACATTTTCTTTAAATCTACCATCGCTCAAAGTTGTCCATCCTACTTGACCGCCAATTGAATTAACATAGACGTTGCCGATTCTTACCGTATTGGTAGCCGTGGCAGCAGCATCAGTGCCTAAGCAAGTGGTGTTGCTATAATTCGTTGAAACGGGCCCTGTATTTTCACCAATGGCAGTATTATAAGAACCAGTTGTGTTAAAAAGTAAAGAGTTCACTCCCATTGAGGTGTTCAGAATTCCAGTGCTATTATTATATAGAGAATTCATTCCGGTTGCGGTGTTGGAAATGCCAGTAGTGTTTAAATAAAGTGCTTGCAATCCGATGGAGGTATTGTTGTAGCCCGTAGTATTCGCCCGCATAGAAAAATTCCCAACGGCCGTATTATCAATACCATTGTTCTGTGCGGTCGATTGATTTGAATAGAGGGCTTCAGTGCCAATGGCAACATTATCACTATTCCAGGCGCTTCCATTGTCATATGATTGAGTTTTTAATGCATCCATACCAATTGCCGTATTCTGGCTTGCCATGGTATTAGAATAGAGAGCATTCGTTCCACAAGCAGTGTTTGAATACCCGGTTGTATTCGAATATAGAGCAACCGTTCCAACAGCCGAATTATGTTCGCCACTTGTATTGGCATATAGAGCACTTACACCCATGGCAGTATTTCTTGTTCCTATATTATTGGAATAAAGCGCCTGGTATCCACTCGCCGTATTGTAGCTTCCTAAAGTATTGCCATTTAAAGCCCACTTTCCTACAGCTACGTTTTGGGTACCTGATGAATTATTAAAAAGTGCATTGGAGCCAATGGCCGTGTTTCCATCAGCAGTATTATTATAAAGGGCCGTAAAACCGAGAGCGGTATTATCTGAACCCGCTGAGTTATAAAAAAGCGTAAAAGGTCCCATAGCACTATTGTTATTTCCTGTGGTGTTAGTATAAAGTGCAGCAAGTCCGTTGGCAGTATTATAGATACCACTTGTATTACTATGAAGTGCTGAAGAACCAGTAGCAGTATTATTAGAACCAGTGTTGGTAGTATTTCCCGTAGCGCCCACCCAGGTATTTGAGATGCCGCTGTTGTCGAGAAACACACCGCCATCTATATATAATTTGCCAGTAAGGTACTGGTTTCTCCAACCAAGTGAAGGAGAGCCCAGATCAAGACTACCCGTTATATTAGGCAATAACGTGGAATTAATTGCAGTGGTAGTAACCAGATTTGACAACGATGTGTTAGCTCCTTTAGCGGAAATTGCAGTCCACGCTGTTCCGCTGTAATAATAAAATCCCGTTGTGTTGTTTGTTTGATAAATGAGCAAACCTGTCGCGGGCGTTGCTATTGCATCACGTTGTGTTTTAGTCATGCGAGGCACAAGCATTCCTTTAGTAGTACTTGTGATGTCGAGTAATGAAGATGCATTAGGTGTAGTAGTGCCAATGCCTCCGGCGCCGGTTGTCGGGAAAGTATTGGTTTGTGCCATTACCGGGTTGATTGAAAAAAGTCCGATGGCAATGGTGATGAATGCGATGAGCTTAAATGATTGTGTTTTCATTTTGTTTTGGTTTTTAGATGAGTTAATGTGAATTAATTTTTATTACTGCACAAAAGTAGATTCACATCAAGCCCACGTCAATCACATGAAAGTAGATAAGTGAAAGGAGAGGAGAGTTTTATAACTGTCCTATAAAAAAATACTATGGAGAAATAAATCTCCCTATCATAACTTGCTGTAGAATTCTATTTATTCAAAGCCCTTTGGAAAAACTTTATTCAGTGCTTCCACTTTAGAGTGCACTTGAAGGTTCTCATAAATTTTGCGCAGGTAAGTACGAACTGTTTCAATGCTTATCAGGAGCCTGTCAGCAATTTCTTTATATGAATAACCTTTAGCGAGCGCGGTGAGAATTTCCTGCTCGCGCGTAGTAAAAGTTTCAAACAGCTTTTGATTCTTATTCTTATCAATAAAAGAATTTGTCACGAGCCGCGCAATCGGCGCTGACATCGGTGAGCCACCGTTAAACACATCGCGGATCGCATCAAACAATTCCTGTGGCGAAGAATTTTTCAGAAGATAGCCCGTGGCGCCTGCACACAATGAGTCGAAAGTTTTTTCAGCATCACCGTGTGATGTGCACATGAGAAATTGAACTTGCGGCTTAATGGGTTTTAGCTGCGTCACACATTGAATTCCACTCATGCCGGGGAGTGTAATGTCCATTACAACCACGTCAACATTTAGTCCTCTAAATTCCTTTACAATGTCTTCAGCGTTTGCAAATGCCGCAACACAATAGAGATCATTGGTAGTGCTGAGAAATTCCTGCATGGAATTTCTGATCTCATCGTCGTCTTCTACAATCGCAACATTGATTAATGATGGTTTCATAATTTCCCAAAATTAGATTTCGCTCATTCGAACAAACATCACATGAAAGTAGATAAATAAAACCTCGGTTAGTATAGTTGCCCCTCGAGAATAATTTTTGTCCCGATCTCTTTTCCGGTTTCCACTTCAAATTTACCCCTAATGTTTTCCATTCTCTTGCGCATGTTAATCATGCCATTGCCGCTGCCGTGAATTACATTTTCTTCTATTCCCTTTCCATCATCGGTAATGGTGAAAACATAACTTCTTTCTTCACAACAAAACTTTACATTAATGTTTTTTGCGGTCGAGTATTTCACAGCGTTGTGCAATGCTTCTTTCAAAACAAGAAAAAGATTTCGCTTGATCTCAGGATTTATTTCTGCATTCAGATTTTGTTCAGGGAAATCAACCGTTGTATGAAACGCTGTGTCTTCAAAAAACTTTGAGATGTACGCTCTCATATAGGCAAGCATGCTGTCGAGATTATCATTCTCAGGATTTACGCTCCAGATTATTTCAATCAATTTATTTACAGTTTCACGTGATGCTGAAATTATTTTCTCCAAAGCCGGTTCAATTTCATTCATTTTATTTTTCTGCGCTTTCGCTTTTACCAGTTCACTCATCCATGAAATTTTATTCAGCCCGGAGCTGATGTCATCATGAATATCCTGCGAAATGCGGCTGCGTATTTTTTCTGTTTCGGTTTGCTTTGCAATCTCTATCAACTGTGCCTGAGCTTCTTTCAAATCACGGGTGCGCTCCTCTACTTTTTGCTCGAGCATAATGTTTTGATTTGTCACAAGCAATTCTCTTTCCTTTTGCTCCTTCGCTCTCTTTTTTCTTAGAATGTATAATTGATTTACCATTCCGAGGAAAAGTATGATTCCGCTTAAGAGAGTTCCAATCTGTCCTGTTAAAAGACTGGAAGCAGTTTCAGCTCTGATTCCCCAACCCAAAATTCCCCACATGCCACAACCGATTATCAAAGGCAAGGAAGAGATAAGAGAGAACAATGCACCTCTTACTCCATTGCGCCATCCATCAATCATAATGACCACAAGGAAAATATAATAGCTTAGAAACACAATGCCGGTCACAATCGCATTGTGTTTCCAATTGAGAAACAGCAGACATACAGGTGCTGAGATAAGAAGAATAAAAACGAACCCAAAGAATAAGAATAATATGCCCGGATGATTTTGTTTCACTTCTAATAACTTCAGCAACCCGAATCCAATGCTGATATCAAGGAGCGGAAACCAGATAAACACATTTCCATATTTTGAAATGGAGTACAAGGGGTAGGAATAAAAAAATATTGAGGTGAGAATATTATTCAAGTCAAGAAAAAACATCATGGGGGTAAAGGCCATGAAAGCCAAATAGAGATATTGCACTTTGCGAGAAAGAAAATAATTGATGATCCAAAATAAAATGCCGAGGATGTAGATGCCTGCAAAAAATCCGTTGAATAAAAAATGATCTTCAATGATCTGTTGAAAATCACCGGATGAAATCAATTCACTTTCTACCGAAGAAAATCTTGCCCATTTTACATCAGCATGAATGTGCAGATAAACAGTAACAGCTTCATTGCTCTCTATTGATACTTTAAAAATATTTTCAGGACTGTAAACGCTGCGGTCTTTTAATTGCAACGACCAGCCGCTTTGCTGTGAGATGATTTTGCCATCGGGATAAACAATGTAGCAGGCGACTTCTGAATAATATTTGGAAGTCTTAAGAATCCAGTCAGAGCGTTCAGAAAGAGTTGATTTGATTCTTATTTGTGCCCAGGCATAAAGGTTGCGCTCGCCTGTTTCTTCAATTTCATTTTTTGAAAAAAGACGATCAAGCTTGCCTGATGAAATTTCTTCGAAGGAATATTTTTGATTTTTTTCTTCGAGAACCGAAATCGAACTGCTGATATCAGATGGAGAAATGGAATCTTTTAAAATGATTGTCTCACTTGCAAACAAGCTGTATCCTGAAAACAGAATGAAACAAAAAGATAGTATAGCAATATTGAGTTTCAAGTCAGGAGCAATTTTGAAAACAAGAATCTTATTGGTGTGTGCAATAGAGAGAACAGAAAAAATTTGTGCCTATCCGAAATTGTGTTTGTTATCGTGGTTGAATCCTCAGCACAAGATTGAAAGCAGAGTCATCATTGGCGGGAAAAGAAACAAAGCAATTCGTAAGGGCTCTCAATGTCTCAAGCTGATGCGTATCAAATGTAGGGATGATTCCGAACTATAAAACCTTCCTGAACCTAAATCAATTGTTTGCAACTTCAGGTAAGCAATTAACGATCTTGATTTCATGGTCAGAAAATTTCATCCCATCATCGGTAAATTTCAGTTCCACAACCAGTGCTTCACTTCCCGGATAATCCTGGTCGAATACAAAATTTCCGATGCTGAAATAAATTGGCTTGCCTTTATACGTCATGCGATCCTGGATCACATGCGGGTGTACTCCAATGATGGCATCAGCACCGGCGTCAATTAGTGCCTGCGCTTGAATTCGCTGCGATAGCATGGGCGATGTTTGAAATTCAATTCCCCAATGCAGTATAACCACGATGTAATCATTATTTAGTTCGGCTTTGTGACTGCGAATTTTTTCTTCGAGGTCTCGGGCGCTTGCCTGGCAAATTCCGGGTGAGTCAGGCAGGTAACTCCAGTTTTCAAGAGGCACAAGTGCTGATGAAAAGAGTGCAACCCGAATTCCATTCTTTTCAATGATCACAGGATCGCAGGCTGAAGTTTGATTTTCACCATAACCAACCGCTGTCATTCCATGCTGACTGATATTATTGTAGGTATCCACAATTCCTTTTCTTCCCTGGTCATTGGTGTGATTGTTTGCCATTTCAAGATGTGTGATACCGGCATCATGAACTGCGGTTAACCACTCAGGTTCACCGCGAAAAATAAATTGTTTGTTAATCGGCGAAACTTGTTTTGTAACCGGGCACTCCAGATTTGCAACGACAAAATCTGCATCGGAGAACAGCGGTTTGATTTTAGTAAAGAGTGAATCTGCATTGCTGTGCTCAATTCGTTGCCGCACACCACGGTCTAACAAGAGGTCTCCTGCAAATAATATTTTGACGGAATTTTTTTCAGCAGGATGAGAGCATGAGACTGCAAAACAAGCAGCAATAAGCCACCAATGAATTTTTTTTAGCATCCTGTACTGTAATAAATGCGCTCATCAAACTTAGGCATGTATTCACCGGGAACAATGAGCTCTTTGATCCAATCAGGTAGGGGTGGTGCATGATTGGTCTCCAACATCTTCTGCCAGTCTTCATCAGTCAATCGCTTTCCGAGCGGCTGCACAAATTCATGGTAGGTATATGTTGCTCCCTTTGTGAGATAGAGGTATCCTTCTATTTCAACCACTGCGTACAGATCGTAAACGTAGCCGGTTGCCTCATGCAGGATTCCATTCTTTTCACAATTCATAATATTTCTTGTGAAAACATCTGCCACTACTGCAATTGATTTATCGGGTCCCTGTACCAATGACCACGAATCAAGATTTTTATCAGGATCAAGAACGGAGAGGGTGAGGTACTCCACTGTGCTGCCTGCAATCTCAATCTCCTTGTACTCCTGCTCATTCAGCTTCGTTCCGCTCAATTCTTTCCCGCTGATATTTTTCAACATGGTGATGTGCTCTTTCAGATGATCTGTTTTGTTTTTAATATCATCGGTCATCAGGTTATTCCCGTTTAAAACTTTCGATGTGAGATCAATAAGCTCAATCATTTTATTCCAGAAAGCAAGGTTTGGTTCAACATAACCAACTGTGATCGGATCGGGAGGTCCGCCATCCCCGCATTCTGCAGCTTCAGGTTGTTCGCCGTACAGGATTGCATCGTGCTTCAACTGCGACCATGATGCAAGAGCGGTATTCAAATTCTTCATTGCCCACTCTTTTGTCTGCATCAGAGGAGGATAATTTTTATCCGGCTGCTGCAGAGCTATCAACATCTCTAACCATTTATTGTAGACTGAAGCTTCCCACTCTTTGTAATCAGTAAATTTTTCTTTCAGCTTTTTAATTTCCGGGACAAACTCTTTCCACTTCGCACCATCATCATCTTCATTCATCACCACTTCATTCGCAATCGGAGAGCCCATTGCTGCAAAAACGTGTGTCCCTTTCGGATAAGCCAGGGGCGCATTGGCTGTTGGGTCAAAAGTGGTATTGAGTACTTCATTATCCGGCAAATAACGCTGAGGCATGAAATTGATCTTGTCAACGCACGACATTCCCACTTTGGGCTTGATGCGGTTTTTCTCTTTCGTCAATTCTATCATCTCCGAATTTATTTTTCTTAATGTCTTCGGTTGGAAAACCTGGTCGGTTGTGGTCCAGTTATTTTTTTTCAGGATATCGCAGATGTCAAGCACTGAAAGATTATCGGGCACACCAATCAGAAAAACAATCGGCTCATACACGGAACGGTATTGCTGCATTAAGCCGGCATCCGAGTTGAGAAGGTATGCCATGAAACAGGCCCTGTTAAATTGCTGAACGCTGTCGCGGCACATCACTGCCGTTTGCAGCCACATCATGGCTTTGAAATATTTTTTCAATTCTTCCTTGCGAGTGTAATGTCCGCGTGGCTTGTAAAGCGAATAAGGAAAATAGGCTTGCTTAAAATTCAGAAAATCAGAGAGGGTATCCCTTTCGCTTTTTATGTTTTTAATTTCTGCTGCATACATCTCCTTCCATGAGGGAGGAATGGGTTTCCCGGTTCCGGTCAGCAGCTCATTGGGAATGGCGAAAAAAGCTGCGTTAAATTCTGCCAGCGATTTGACTTCACTGTTCGATGATGCGCCGGCGGCTTGCATGCACTTCATGTAAAGGCCATTTGTCAAATCAGTAAGGATGGGAATAAACTTCTTTTCTTCCAATGATTTCAGCACATAGGAGAAATACATGTGGAACAACTGCAGATACATATCCGTGGTGATGAAGTTTGGTATCTGGTAATAATCGTTCTGTTCATATACATGAAAGAGCTGAATATTATTATTCGGTACGATTACAAAATTGTTCTTGAAAAGCTTGTCGTAGAATTCGGGTGAATATGATTTAAGCTGAAAAAGATTGATGATGTTGCTCGCATTGGCGAGCTTGCGTCCGTTGACAGTGATATAATTCTGCTGCAGCCTGATCTTCATGAAAGAATCAATCCTCGCTATGAATTGCTGCTGCTCTTTGGTAAAGGTTATGGCGGGATACTTTTCTTTGGCGTCTTCTGCCCAAAAGCGTTCTTTCATTTTCTTATCATAGTCGGGAAGATGCGCCGAGAAATATCCTCTCAGGTCAGCTTCCATGAATAAGTAACCTTGCTCCGCGGAGAATGTATTTTTTAACAATCGCAAATCCTGCAATGATAGTTTCGACAAATCCTGGTTCATATCCATGTTGAGCAATGTATCAGCATTGAGTTGTGATAACTGCTGAACCCTCGAAGTATCAATGGTGGGTTGAAATACACTTTGCGAATTTTCCGATGCAGCGGGTGGATTTGCTTCTGTTTCTTGCTTCTTATTTTCCTGCTTGCACGATGAGAAGATGAGACTACAGGTTGCAAATGCAATGAACAGTGAAAACCATTTCATGGAGTAGAGTTTAATATTTTAAGTGCTTGTTCTTTTGAAATGTTGCGGTCAAGATAATTCACGAATTCCAATCCGAAGCTTTTCCACCGGTATTCAGCAACGAGGAAATTTCTGTTCTCTTCCCATTCAACAGTTCGCACAAAATTTTCACCGTCATGATGAACAATTCTGAAATCCTCCAGCGGCTGACCAACTCTTGATCCAAGCCACAATGGACGAATGTACCCCTCCACCAATTTGAAAATGAAAATTCTTTTGCGAACCACAGAATCAAACCGCGTTGGCTTAATCACTCCCACTAAGATATCTTCCTGACTATCTCCATTGATGTCAGCACATTCAAAATGATAAGCCGGAAAGTTGAGTTTCCATTTATCGGATAAGATCAGGTTTTTATCAGAATAAGAATCGGCATGAATAATATTTAAGCTGTCACTTTTTCTTTCAAGGTAAACTTTCACCCGCTTGCCATCAATATCAAGCACATAAACGTGATCATTACTGCGTGAATAGTTAGTACATGAAATGAAATATGCAAGAAGAAAAAAAGGGGATGAATTTTTAAGGATGTGTATCATTCCTGTTCTACAGGGTAATGAATTCTTTTTGATCCGTAATTAACCTCCCGCTGTAACCTGCAAATTCTGCAACAGCCTTTTTGCACTCAGCACATCTTCTGTTTCCATGTCAGGAGGAAACCAATCCAAAGTCTCAGAGAGAATTTTCAATCCGGCATCGCGCCTGCCTTGCCTTAGCTTCAACTTTGCTAAATCACCGGCAGCACGCAGCTCATAATTTTTTGCGGATTGTTTTTGGGCAATATCAAGTGCCCTCATCAGATTTTTTTCAATCTCTTCATCGGCTGCCTTTCCCGACTTCTCAAGAAGAAATCCTTTGACGCGATACAGCTCGGCAGCATAAAACAAGTCATCATTTTTCTCTGACATTTCAATCGCTTCACAAATAATCTCCAAACCTTTTTCAGGCTGATTAATTTTCCCATAAGCTTCAGCAATCAAAGCCAATGGATTCGATACCCACAATTGCTGTCCGCGTGCTCTTGCTTCTTTCACTGTAAGTTCCATTTTCTTCAGGGCATCTCCATCGCCACGTTCCATGAGCGCCCAGTTCTTCAGAATGGTTCCCATAGTTTGCCAGAATGCAAAACCGTATTTCGCGCCGAGCTCTTCTGCTTCCGTGGCTATGCTCAGCGTATTTGCAACATCTCTGTTCAATTGATAGGTGACTGCTGCAAAACCCAATGCATACGCGATGGTAAAGGGATGATTTAATTTTCTCGCATAGGAAATTGCAAGTGTTGCTGATTCAATTGCACGATCAGCATAACCAAGTGACCACAGCGTGTATGCCTGGTATGTGAGACAAGAAACAACAGGATGTTCAGAATAGAGATAGATGTGTTTGTAGTGAACCTCAGGATCAAATTTTTTCAGGGTGGCTTCTAATTTATTTTTCGCTTTCAAAAATTCACCTCTCCAGAAAAGACTGCCGGCCGTTGCTTTTCCAGCTTCAAACCAAATGAGCACATCATCCACCTGTTCTGAAATTTTTTCTAATCGCTTCGCAAGCCGTGTTGCTTCTTTGTGATTTGCTTTCACTGTGTACTGCGACCAAAGTCCTCGAATGATGAGGGCAAGCTGCGGTTGATCTGAAATGAATTCACTGAGTTCTGCTGCTCGCGCATACGTGGTTTCAACTTCTTTATCAGTGTATCCTTTTGTAGTGAGCAGGGCAGGCGCTTTTCCTGACTGCAGAAAAAATTCCAACTCATCACGCTCACGGCTTTCAGGAAGATTACTCAACAGGGCTAACCCCTTGTTGAAAAAAATGATCGCTTCCTGGTTTGCTGATTTCTCTAATGATGCGCGGCCCGCTTTTATCCAATACTCAATCGCTTCTTTGTTTTTGCCGGCTATTGAAAAATGATGTGCAAGAAACTCAGGACTCGCTTTCGCAAACTCCGGAAAATTTTTCTCCAGCACTTCAGCAATGATTGCATGATATTGTTGCCTCTTGCTTTTCAGTAACAGTTCATACGCTTTCTCCTGAACCAGTGCATGCTTGAAGCTGTAGTGTGCTTCCGGCGGCGTGCCGCGGCGC
>Ga0134121_10001958_pt1 | contig 18396 bp, 16 predicted proteins | sample KB301_FD_96463 | JGI IMG/M metagenome (GOLD analysis project Ga0134121, IMG submission 96463) | Terrestrial soil microbial communities without Nitrogen fertilizer from Kellogg Biological Station, Michigan, USA - KB3-0-1 | ecosystem: Environmental > Terrestrial > Soil > Unclassified ... | reverse complement strand
TGTGCGGCGTGCTCGACATGCCGCCCGAGCTGCCCGACGCGCCGCCCATCGGCATGGACCCGCCGCCGCTCGCCCAGACCGCTCCGGCGGAGAGCATCGTCGTGGTCGCCAGGATCAGAATCGATTTCGACATCGGTGGCCTCCCTGCTGGATCGCCGTCCGGAGCGTCCCCCAATCGAGCCCGCGGCGGCTCACGAGAGTACCACGGGGTCTGCGGAGGATGCCACCGACGGCCACGGGAGGTGGGGGGCTCGTCGCGCCGTTGCACAGGTACAATCGGTCGAGCCAGTAGGGGCCGGAGGAATCCCATGAGCATCTCGAACCACGGTCTGGCGCGTGCAGCTCTCGTGCTCCTGTGCCTGATCGTCACCGTGCCGATGGCACGGGCGTATGACGATCTTGTCGTGACGCCTTCCATCCTGTCCTCGGACGCTCTGGGCGCATACACCGGCACTGAGAGGATCGTCCTCGGCGAGATCGTCGACGAGATCTTCGCCCAGAATCCCGCCCGTGTGGGGATGGGCCCCCAGGCCGAGTACGCCGTCGATCTCGCGGTGAGCCGCGTCGACTATGCGAAGCAGTCGCTCGCCGAGTCGTTCCGGCGGGCCGGGCTGCTGGCCGGGACACCGGATCCGTCTGCGCACGTGATGGACGTGCGGATCCTGCGTGATCGCCTGCACACGCACCAGACCGGGGGTCGGTTCCGCCTGCGGACCGAGGTATTCCTGGAAGTCACGTTCCGGAAGGGCGAGACCATGGAGGGCCGGGTGCTCGCCTGCGGCAATGCCGAGACTCACGCCCAGGTCGCAAGCGAGGCAAAGATCACGCAGACCTTCCAGATCGGCTTCAACGATGCCGTCCACAAGATCCTGAACAGCCGGACGCTGGCCCGTCTCCTCGGCGACGGGTGGAGCCCGGCGCCCGCGCCCGAGAAGTGGGGCGATTACGACACGACGCACATCCACAGGGACGAGTTCTACGGCCCGACCGATGGCATCCAGTCCGAGATCGAAAAGGCCATGACATCGATCGCCGGCGCCGGTCCCTTCACACGTCTGGCTTTGCCGGATTTTCAGATCGCGGATGTGGCGGGCAAGAAGGACGACGAGATGCACGACATGGCGGCGGCGCAAGCGGTCATCCCCGAGAAGATCCGCGAGCACTTGAACGCCTTCTTCCCAGGGGCCTTCGAGAGCATCGAGCGCGGCCGCCCCGGGCCTGGAAGCATCGTCGTGGGCGGCCGGCTCGACAAGTTCCGCGTCGGGAGCTTCACGACGCGTGTCCTGGTGGGGTTTGGCGCCGGCAAGGACAAGCTCGAGGGTCAGATCTCCATCAACGACGCTGCGGGGCATGCCCTCGCCGGGTTCCCTATCCTGACCTCGAACTGGGGTGCGGTACAGCAAATGAAGCAGGGGCAGATTCGCGACATGATCGATCAGCTCGCCCGCGACCTGGCCTATTTCCTCGTGAAGACCTGCCGCCCCGGCTACAAGCCGCCCGAGGACCTGGAAATTCTGTTCGACGGCACCCCCTACCCTCTGCCGAACAAATCCTGACGGACGCCGAGTCGGGGAAAAGGCCTGGCTTGGAATCCTTTTCGTCGTCCCCCGACTACCGCGTGGACGTCGGGACCCTGGACCCGGCTCACTGGAAATCAAGAGTCCCGAGCGTCGCCTGATAGTCGGCCGGCGCGCCCGTGGAGGACAACGAGTAGGCGACGTAGGCCCGCGTCCCGGCCGATGTCACGGTCAGGAAGTCGTTGAATCCTCCATAGAGCGCCCCCTGCGACACCGGCGAGAGGCGCAGGTTCGCCGACCAGGTCACCCCGAAGTCGAGCGAGTAGGCGTAGTAGACGTCGGCTAGCTGTCCGTTCGCGATGGCGCGCGTGGGCGAGGAGTTGCGGTAGTCGAACCAGGCGACGTCGAGGCGTCCGCTCGAGGAGACCGACAAGGACGGCCGGTAGTGATCCACCACGTCTCCGGGGAGGACCGCGTCGATTCTGACCGGCGCGCTCCAGGTGTTGCCGCCGTCCGTGGAGCGGATCGCGTAGACGTGCACCGAGCCGCCGAGCGACGCGGCCGCCGCGTCGAAGACCACGTAGACCCGGGCGGCGGAGGAGGGATCGGCCGCCGGCCAGGTGCGCACCGGCGTCAGGTCGCCGGAGGCATTGTAGGCGCAGGTGGGCGCGCCGAACGTGGCGCCCCCATCGATCGAGCGCTTCAGGGCGATTCCTTTCGACGCCGGGCACGGGGCGCCGTTCGTCGCGGCGGCGTGGTAGACCGTGCCGTCCGCGCCGACGCCGAGCGCGCTGGTGAATCCCAGGGTCGAGAGCGCCTGGGCCGAGGTCCACGAGCCGCCACCGTCCGTCGAGCGCGCGAAGACGGTGTAGTGCGACTCGCAGACGGCGTCGCCGTCCTGGTCGAACGGCACGTTGTGGGCGATGGCGTAGAGGTTCCCGGAGTAGGGCGACGCCAGCCCCTTGTCCGACGCGATCTTGGGGTAGTCGAAGAACAGGTCATCGAAATCCGACGGCTGCATGCAGGGATAGTTGGCGCGCTTGCCGCAGACGGCGCGGCTCGAGCCGTCGGGAAGCAGGAACAGGGTGTTCTCGTGGAACGCGTAGCCGGCGCGCTGGAACTCCGCGCCGCCGTTGGTGCTCAGGTCGATCTGCATCCCCTGCAGGTTGCCGTCGCAGGCGGTGTCGTCGAGGCTCATCAGGACGGCCGTCCCGCCCGGCGTGAACTCGATGCCCGGGTCGGCGCACCGGTTCGAGTCATGACCGACGCTCTGCGTCCAGCTCGCGCCAGAGTTCTGGGTGAAGAACGCCGGGTCTGAGATGTTCAAGCCGCTGCCGCCGCTCGTCGCGACCGAGACAACGATGTTGGTGGAGCTGGTCGGATTGATATCGACGTCGGGCTCGCGCGAAGTCGGTCCGACGGAGAGCCGGCCGACGAGGGGGATCACCTGGACGACGCGCGTGGTCGTACCCGTGGCGCCCTGCTGGTCCTGAACCTGGAGAGCGATCGTCTTCTGCCCCACGCCGGGGTAGGCGTGGGTCGCGGTCTTCACGGTCGTGTACGCGGTGTCCCAGGTGCCATCGTTCTCCCAATCCCAGCGGACCAGGAGCTTGGAGACGGCGGTGTGATCGTCGGTGCTGCCCGAGGCGTCGACGGAGAAGCTCTGGCCGATCGCCGCCTGGGCCGGAGTGACGACGAAGCTCGCCACCGGCGGCTGGTTGGCCGCCTGCGCGAGGGTCCATCCCGAAAGGCCGACGACGACGATGCTCGCAAGCGATGACTTCCTCATGGCGAGTCCTCCTCTGGAAAGCCGCACGCGGGCCGGCAGGGCCCCGGGTCGATTCGGGGCGCCGCCAGAACGGCCGCGTGGCCGGATTGGCTGCGGTGCTGGACCTGTCTATTGTGTCGGGAGGGGCTCGAAGGTTGCGTACCGGCTCGTCTTTCCTGACGAGCGTCTTCTCAGGACGATGAGGACCGGGACGACGCTGTCGCCGCCGAGCCCCCCGCGGCCGCGGTGCCTGGCTCGGCGGTGGGGCCGGGCGCCGAAGAGGACGCCGGCGCGGCGGCCGGCCTGGGGACCACCGCCAGCACCAGGCGCTCCGCGTGCTGGCTGATGTCGAGGCCGACGATCTCGTCTTCGGCGGAGACCCGCACCGAGACCAGCATGTCGGTGATCCAGAAGAGCATGTACGACACGGCGAAGGAGAAGGTGCTGACGATGACGAGCGCCGCGAGGTGGTGCACGAAGGTCGAGGTCTTGCCCGCCAGGAGCCCGACGTCGCGCGCCAGGACGCCGGTCAGGACCATCCCGACGATGCCGCCGACGCCGTGACACGGGAAGACGTCGAGCGTGTCGTCGACGGCCGATCGGGTCTTGAGATGGACCGCGACGTTGCTCAGCAGGCTGGCGACGACGCCTATCAGGATGCTGTGCGGCACGCTGACGTAGGCGGCCGCGGGGGTGATGGCGACCAGGCCGACGACGGCGCCGATGCAGGCTCCGGTGGCCGACGGACGGCGGCCTTTGAGACCGTCGAAGAACATCCAGGCGAGCATCGCGGCGGCGGAGGCGGTGTTCGTCGTCGCGAAGGCCTGCGCGGCCACGGCGTCCGCCGCCAGCGCCGAGCCCGCGTTGAAACCGAACCAGCCGAACCAGAGCATGCCGGTGCCGAGAAGGACGTAGGGTGCATTCGACGGCGGTGGCGCCCCGGCCGGCCGCGCCTGCTTCATCCGCGGCCCGAGAAAGATGGCCCCCGCCAGCGCCGCGAATCCGGCGGACATGTGCACCACCGTCCCGCCGGCGAAATCGAGCACGCCCCAGCGGTGCAGGAATCCCTCCGGGTGCCAGGTCCAGTGGGCCAGCGGCGCGTAGACGAAGATGCTGAACAGGCACATGAACAGCAGGTACGCCGAGAAGCGGACGCGCTCGGCGAACGATCCACTGACCAGCGCCGGCGTGATCACGGCGAACTTCAGCTGGAACATCGCGAACAGGAGCAGCGGGATGGTCGGCGCGAGCGCCGAGCTGGTGCCGGTGCCGACGCCCCGGAACATCGCGTATGTGAATGGGTTTCCGATGAAGCCGCCGATGTCGTCGCCGAACGCCAGGCTGAACCCGACCGCGACCCACAGGAGGCTGATCACCCCGAGCGCCACGAAGCTCTGCAGCATGGTCGAGATGACGCTCTTGGGGCTGACCATCCCGCCATAGAAGAACGACAGGCCGGGCGTCATCAGGAGAACCAGACCCGTCGCGGTCAGCATCCACGCGACGTCGCCAGGATTGGGCGAGCCTCCCCCCTTCCCCGGCTGACCCTCGTGCGTGACGAGGGAGAAGGCGGCCAATGCGAGCAGCAACCCCATCGGGATGATCCAGCGACGATTCATTGACGCTCCCCTCCCCGCTTGCGCCGCATCAACTTAGTACCCGGTCGGCCTGGGAGCCAGCCGCCGCCTTGCCGGTCAGGTCACGGAACCTATATTTCGCAGGCGGGAGGGGTCTGCCCCCGCGATCGGGTGATACGGATGGCTTTGATGGACTTCGCCTCGCCGAAGGCGGTCAGGACGGCCGGACTGGTGTTCGCCGCGGTCGGGGCGGTGCAGGGATTCTTCTTCCTGTTCGGAATGCGCTCCGGGTCGCCGCATGCGCTGCACGACGGGGTGATGCTGGCGGGCGGGATCGCGCTGCTCGCGGCGGGGTTCGCGCTCCTGCACCAGAAGCGCGCCATCGAGAACACGCCGTGCTCGCGCGTCCGGTCGGTCGCCATGGGGTTCGCCGAGCTCACGGGCTGCGCGCGCGCCCGGACGCCGGTGATCGCGCCGCTGAGCGGCACCTCCTGCGTCTTCTACAGGTTCCGCATCGAAGAGGAGCAGTCGAGCAGCCGCGGCGGCAGCTCGTGGAAGACGGTCGACCAGGGGCAGTCGGCCGACTGGTTCGACCTCGACGACGGCACCGGGACGATCACGGTCGATCCGGACGGGGTCGAGGCGGAGCTGGGCCGCGACTACTACACCATCGGGCGCAGCGACGGGTTCCTCGCGCGCCGGCAGCGGTGCAGCGAGTGGCGCGTGCAGATCGGCGAGACGATCACGGTCGTCGGCACGGTGCGCGCGTTGCGCAGCCTGGCGCGCGAGCGCCAGGAGGCGATCCACGATCGGTTAGTCGCGCTGAAGCGCGACCCTGCGAAGCTGCGCGCCTTCGACGCCAACCATGACGGGCAGATCAGCACCGAGGAGTGGGGCAACGCGGTGCGGGTCGTGCAGGACGACGTCCTGCGCGCCGCGGTGGCGGCGAAGCCCGGACCGCCCCAGGACGACCTCATCGTCGCCCGCGGCGACGCCGAAACGACCTTCGTCATCTCCGATCAGGGCCAGCGGGCGATCGTCCGCACCCTGTCGATCAAAGCGGGAATCGCACTCGCCGCCGGCGCCGCGCTGACGGTGGCGGGGGCGGCCTCGTTGTTCGCCCGACCCGGCGCCGGCGGCACCGGCATCCCCTGGTAACGATGGGAGGCTTCGATGGCGTTCATGGTCCTCTTGCTGTTCGTCGTGAGCATCGTGGTGGCCCTGGCCTACTCGGCGGGGATCTACAACCAGATGATCGGCGTGAAGGTGAACGTCGAGAAGTCCTGGTCGAACATCGAGGTGCTGGAGAAGCAGCGCTACGATGAGATCCCGCGCCTGGTGAAGGTCTGCGAGGGGTACATGCAGTACGAGCGCGACACGCTCCAGAAGGTGATCGCGGCGCGCACGAAATACCTCGCGGCGCGCGGTCCGGCCGCCCAGGCCACCGCCGGCACCGAGATGGCGACGGCCCTGAAGAGCCTGTTCGCCGTGGCGGAGAACTACCCCGACCTGAAGGCGAACCAGAATTTCACCGCGCTGCAGAACCGGATCACGGCGCTGGAGAACGAGATCGCCGACCGCCGCGAGTTCTACAACGACTCGGTCGGCATCTTCAACGCGCGTCTCGAGCAGGTCCCCTACGTCTTCTTCGCGCGCATGCTCGACTACCACGCCCGCGAGATGTACAAGGTGGCCGCCGCCGAGACCGCGCCTCCCGACGTCAAGTTCGAGATGCCTAAACCGGCCGGCCGGACCGCCGCCTGAGGGGCGCCGCCGGTGCCGCGGCCCGCGCCCGCGCCGCAACCGGCGCCGCAACGTGCGCCGGCGCCGGGATGTCGGGGGCGAGCGCCTCCGCGAGGTGCGCGCCGATCATCCGCTGCCCCTCCTCGTAGAGGTGCACCGAGTCGAAGAAATGATCGGCGCGCGGCTCGAGCGCCTTCCGGCCCCACGCGTCGAGATCGACCAGTTGAAGGTGGCGCGTGCGCGCCATCTCGCGCAGGCACTCGTTGTAGCGCCCGGCCATGCGCGCCAGGACGTAGGGATTGTCGGTGAACGGCGGCAGGTGACCCTTCTCGAGGGTGCGCAGGTCGGGCGTCTCGTCCATGGCGTACAGGCCGGGCAGGGTGATCAGGACGACCCGGCTGCCGCTCGCGATCAATCCGTCGACGACTCGCTCCAGTTGCGGCAGGAACGACGGCGTGTACTCGTCGAGCGCCGCCACCTCGGGGGCGCTCCGATCGGGATGCTTCGGCTTCTCGTAGGCGACCAGGGCCTGGTGCTGCGGGTCGTCGAGGCGCGCGGTGGCCTGGTTGTAGGCGTCACTGAGGATCCGGAACGCCGACGAATGCCCCAGCAGCCCCCGCCCCTCTTTCATGAAGGTCTCGGAGTAGAGCGCGTTCCAGCCGATGTAGAGGGTCGTCAGCTCGGGTCGGAGCGCCTCGAGCTCATCGAGGCGGGCGAGGACGTTCGCCGGACCATACCCTTCGACCCCGGCGTTGATCACCTCGACATCGCGGCCCAGGCGGCGAAGCTCGTTCTGCATCGCCCGCGGGTACGGGTACGCCTCCCCGAGCGTGGTTCCGAAGGTGCAGGAATCGCCGATCGCCAGGATCCGGAAGCGCCCGTGGGAATGGTCCACCTCGGGTCCGCGATATCCGTCCCGGTCGATGGAGACGACGGTGTCCTCGCGCCGCACGCCGAGCGCCGGCGCGCGCGCTTCAAGGTATTTCACCGCCAGCACGTGGCCGTCCCGGCGCTTGCTGTCGATGACGTCGGCGAGCGTCATCCGGAGACCCGGCCGGAGCCGCCAGTTCGACGGGTCGCGCGGGTCGATCATCTCGTACGGGTCGAGACCGAGCGCCTTGGCGGCCGCCTCGGGGTCGAGCGTCCCGCCGGCGGCCGGACGCTGGTCGACGTGCGCGCGCGCCCGGAGGAGCGCTCGTGCCGCGGTCTCGGTGAACAGCACCAGCGCGACCACATAAATAAGGATAAAGGCGGCCCGGCGGGCGCGGGAGGGTGGCTGCCTGGGATCGGCCGCGGTCGGCATGAACCGCAATATAGGGCCCGAGGCAAGGCGGGTCGCCTGGACAGCTCGCGGACCGATCACTATATTGAATCCGCCCGCACTTTGGGCATGACCCGCTTCCCGGGTCCGGCCCCCAAGATGAGCATGGAAGCGATCGATCTCGACAAGGCGCGCGACCAGGTCCGGCAGGCCTACACGGCCACGGCGGTGCGGGTCTCCGAGCGCGGGTTCCGCGACAATCCGACCTACATCGCCACCAAGGCGCTGGTCGACTGGGACCTTTTGGAGGGGATCGACCTGCGCGGCCGCGAGGTCCTCAACGTCGGCTGCCTCGAGCCGATCGACGAGATGCATTTCGTCCGCCATGTGCGCCGCTGGGTCGCGATCGACGTCCACCCCGACGTGGTGCGGATGGCGGACAAGATCGCGCGCGAGGAGCTGCCGGCCGACCTGTACGCGCGGCTCGCTTTCCAGGTGGAGGACGCGACGCGCCTGTCGTTCGCCGACGGATCGTTCGACGTCGCGCTCTCCTATTCCACCATCGAGCACATCCCGGGCGTCGACGAGCGGCGCGCGGCGCTCAAGGAGATGGCGCGCGTTCTGCGGCCCGGCGGGCACATGGTCGTGACCGTGCCGAACAAGTTCAGCACCTTCCTGTTCGCGCACCGGCGCAACAAGGCCGGGTCGAGCGACTATGGCTACTGCCACCTCTACGCGCCGGGCGAGCTGAAGGACGACCTGCGCGCCTGCGGTCTCGAGGTGCTGCGCTTCTCCTCGGAGTGGCACGGCATCCTGACCCTGCCGTCGTTCCTCCCGGGCCCGATGAAGAACCTCCTGTTCCCTCTCGTCTACTTCGGCGAGCGGATCGGCTGCCTCGCCCGCAAGCCGGGATGACGCCGGGCGCGGCCGCGCGACGCGAGGACGCGGCGCCGGCGACCGCCGGCGATCGGGGGCGCGACGCGCGGCCGTCGATCCGCGAGAACGTCTACGGACACCGCAAACGTCTCGAGTTCATCGCCGCGCGGCTGCGCGAGCACCAAGCGGCCGTCGCCGCGGAGCGGCCGCTGCGCGTGCTCGACATCGGGTGCGGCACCGGCGTGATGATCACGCGGCCGCTGGCGCTGCGCGGACACGATATGACCGGTCTCGACCTCGATCCGGTGTCGATCCGCCAGGCGGGCCGCCTCAACGTGGCGCCGGCGCTTCCGAACCTGACCTACGTCGTCGGCCGGCTGGAGGAGCAGGGCTGGGACGGCCGTTTCGACGCCGTCGTCGCCTCGGAGGTCCTGGAGCACCTGCCCGATCCCGACACCCTCGTCGCCGCGCTGCGGCGCTGCCTGAAGCCGGAGGGCATTCTCCTGATGACCGTGCCGAACGGGTACGGTCCGTTCGAGATCGACAGCCACCTCTGGGAGGCCGCGCACAGGATCCCCGGCTTCTGGCGTCTCGAGTCGGGCTGGATCAAGATGAAGGCCGCGCTCCTCGCGCTGGGCGGGCACGCCGCTGCAGCCAAAGCGGCGGCCGAGGAGGAGGACCGCCCCGAGAGCATGGCGACCCTGAACGAGAACTCGCCGCACTGCCAGCGCTTCACGCGCGGCCGCGTGGTGCGGCTGATGGAGCGGCACGGGCTGCGCGTCGTCGCCTGGGGGAAGAGCGCCGTCTGGTCGGGGCCGTTCGCGCATACGCTCCTGCGCGACTTCGGCGCGGCGATCAGGCTGAACTGCTCCCTCGCCGACCGGCTGCCGGCCTGGATGACCTCCGGCCTCTATTTCTGCTTCGCCCGCGTTCCCACTGCAGAAGACGCCCCGCCCGGCGCTCAATGAGATCGGCGCGGCGCAGCAGGTTGCGCCGCCGGCCGTCGATCATCGAATGATGCCGTGACACGTCGAGCGCGTACTGCAGCTCCCACTGCGGCTCGCGGCTGGTCACCCAGTCGCCCTTCCAGCGGCGCAGGTCGAAGACGTCGGAGTAGCTCGCCAGCGTCTTGATCCCCTTGCCCGTCCAGTACTCGTGGAAATAGGACATCGCCAGCTCGCGGACGCTCAGGTAGACCGGGTCGCGATAACGCAGGACGGAATGGTTCGTCTTGCTGATCGCTCCCCAGCGCCCGCGCAGCCGGAAGGGCGTCACCACGTGATCGGGATCGCGGTCGGTGGCCTTGAGATCGAGCAGGAGCGGCGGGCGGCCGTGGAACCAGAGCGCCGCCGCGGCGAGCATCGCCCCCTCGATGCAGTGCGCCGTCCGGGTCCGCAGCACCTCGCGCGGCGACTTGCAGGTCTCGCCGTGCGGCTCGAAGTTGGCCGGGATGGTCTCGAGGAAATCCTGGATGCGGCGCGGCGTGTCGAGCCGCCGGAAGATCCTGCGCTCGCTCTCGGTCAGGCGGGTCCGATGGAAGACCATGCGGCCGGCATCATAGGCCAGGTCGGGCCGCCGATCGCGGCCTCAGAACAGCCACCCCAGCCCGAGGCTGTACCGATCGACGCCCGTGCCGGCCGAGTTGCCCTGATCCTGCCAGTCGAGCTTCAGGGCGATGTTCGGGATCGGCCGGTAGTGGAGGCCGACCGTGAGGTCGCGCCGGTCGTTGGCGGGATCGGCGGTCAGGCCCGACGGAACCGCGGCCTGCGTGTCGAAGGCCTCGTAGCGCACGAACGGGCTCAGCTCCTGCGAGGTCGTCGTCCGCCCGTCGAAGATGTTGTACCCCGCCTCGACGTAGTAGCCGACCTGGCTCGATCCGATCACCTGGCCGGTGAGCGCCGAGACCTCCGCCGCGTCGTCCAGGTGATTGCGCGCCAGAAGGGCGCGCGCTTTCAGCCCCCGCCAGCGATACTCGGCGTGCGCCTCCCAGGCCAGCAGGCGGGCGCCGTCGACGCCGGACGCATCCTGCGCCGTGTCGCCCGTGAAGGCGCCGGCGCCGAGGAGCAGCCCCTGCACCGGCACCCAGTCGACGCGCGCCGTCAGGGCCAGGTCGTTGGCCGTGGCCTCGGCCCCCTCCTGACGCCCCTCGCGGATCCCCTCGTCGGCGGAGAATCCCGAGGCGTCGAGGCTGTTCAGCAGATACGCCTTCCAGGAGACCGGCCCGGCCTGGCCATAGACGCCGCCGCCGAGCTCGCGCCAGGTGGTCGGGATGATCACCTGCTCCACCTCGGGTCGCTCGACGCCGAAGAAGATCGGCGGCTCGTGCAGCTCGTTCAGGAAGCCCATCGGCACCAGGAGAAGACCGCCGCGGGCCCCGAGGGTCTGCTTCCTGTGGTAATCGACGTAGGCGAACTCCACCTCGACCTCGCCCTTCTCTCCCTCGCCCGCCACGGCGTGCTCGAACTCGATCTCGGAGTTGAACAGCCAGCGATCGTCGAACTTGTAGCCGAAGTAGAGGACGGCGCGCTGCAGGTCGGCGGTCGTCGACTCGCCTGAGGGCGCGCCATCGTCGGTCTTCGAGGACGGGTCCTGGTAGACCACCTCGCCATAGCCGCCGATCGAGACGCCGCGACCGGCGTGATAGACCTTCGACGCTGCCGGCCCGAGGCCGCCGACGCTCTGGCCGGCCTGGGTGGTCGCCGCCGCGGCGCCGATGCGCAGCCGCTCGACCTCCTTCGAGAGTGCCTCGATGCGCCGCTCGAGGTCGGCCGTCGAAACGGCGGGCGCACCTGTGGCCCTCAGGATGGCGATCTCCGCCTCGAGGGCCGCCACTTCCTTCTCCAGGGCGGCGAGCCGCGCGCGCAGGTCGTCCGCCGCCGCTTCCGCCGGCGTTGCGGCAGGCGCCGGGGTGCTCGTGGCGGCGCCCGCGGCCTCGGCCGCGCTCGACGCCCCGTCCGCGGCGCGGGCGGGCACGCCGCCGCACCAGATGAACACCACGCAGGCCGCCGCCACCCCCCACAGACCCACGGCCCGCGCGGGACGGGACCCGCCCGGCCTCACACACGCCATTCCGTCCATCATGCCCGCTCCTCCGTATTGATATTGAGACTCCGTCTCAGTACTGTGGGAACGATATGACAGCCCGCCAAAGCCTGTCAAGCGCCGCGGACGGGAGGGGCCGGGGTTAACATAGCCGCCGCCCCAGGCCCGCGTCCGTCGTTCCGGACGTTCAAGGAGGGAGACGCCATGGTGCTCATCGAGGACCGGATCCAGGCGCTGGACGCCGCGTGACCGACGCACGCTTCGCGAAGGACAACCCGCGCACCATCTTCGGGTGGTGCATGTACGACTGGGCGAACTCCGCCTACGTCACGACGGTCGCGGTCGGCCTGCTGCCACGCTACTTCGCTGACGTGATCGTCCCGCCTCAAGGCGCCACCTTCTTCGGAATCCGCTTCGCCGCCGACTCGTTGTGGGCGATCGCCGTGGGCGCCTCGACCTTGATCGCCTTCCTGACCTCGCCGATCCTCGGCGCCATCGCCGACTTCTCCGGGGCCAAGAAGCGGTTCCTCCTGGCCTTCGCTTACAGCGGCAGCCTGTTCGCCATGCTCCTCGACTTCTGCCGGTCCGGGGACGTCGTCAGGACGCTGACCTTCTTCCTGCTCGCGCAGGTCGGGTTCATCGGCGCCAACGTCTTCTACGACGCCTTCCTGCCGAACATCGCGAGCGACGAGCGGATGGACTGGGTGTCGGGGAAGGGATACTCGTACGGCTACGTCGGGGGCGGACTGCAATTCGCGCTGGCGCTCGGCCTGGTGCTCGGGCACGACCGGATGGGGATGTCCCTCGAGCAGGCGGTGCGCGCGGGGATCGTGATGGCAGGCGCCTGGTGGGCGGGCTTCACGCTGTTCACCGCGCGTTATCTCGTGGAGCCGCCTCCGAAGGCCCCGGCGCCCGGCGTCTCCGGCGGCGCCTTGGGGCGGTCCGGCCCGCGGCCGGGGATCCTCGCCTACGCGGCCATCGGCGTGCGCCGCACCTGGGCGACGACCCGCAAGGTCCGGCAGTTCCGGCAGCTCCTGCTCTTCCTCGTCGCTTTCATGCTGTACGACGACGCCATCCAGACGGTGATCAGCATGGCGACCATTTACGGCACCGTCGAGCTGAAGCTCAGCGCCACGACGCTGATGCTGACGCTGCTGCTGATCCAGGCGATCGCCACCTTCGGCGCGCTGATCTTCGGGCGGCTCGCCGGCTGGATCGGCGCCAAGGCGACCATCATGGTGAGCCTGGTGATGTGGTCGGGCGTGGTGATCTACGCCTATTTCATCCAGACCGCGGCGGAGTTCCTGGCGCTCGGAGGCATCGTGGGACTCGTGCTTGGCGGCTCGCAGGCGCTGAGCCGATCGTTCTACGGCTCGATGATCCCCGAGGAGGCGAGCGCCGAGTTCTACGGCTTCTACACCGTGTTCAGCAAGTTCTCGGCGATGTGGGGGCCCTGGGTCTTCGCCATCGTCAAGCAGGTGACCGGCTCGTCACGTCTGGCGATCCTGTCGATCGTCGTCCTGTTCGTGGCCGGGCTGGGGCTCCTGGCGATGGTGAACGTTGAGAAGGCGCGCGAGGCGAGAAAAGCCGGCGCCTTCTAGTCGGCCGCCTCGTCACCGGGCGTGAAGACGCTCGTGTCCGGATGATAGGTCTTCCAGTCGAACCAGAAGTCCTTCAGGCATGGCAGGCGGGCGAGTCGGCGTCCGGCGAGCGGACCCGACGCCGCCTGTCCGCTGAAGTCCCACCGGCTGCCGGTCCGGCCGTCGAGGAGCCTCGGCGGATCCGATCCGGGCTCGAGGAACAGCTCGAGCGCCTCGCCGTCGAGCCGGCGATCGAAGCAGCGCAGCGAACGCCCGTCGGGATGGAGCAGGATGAGAATCGGCGTCCCGCCCACGCCGTCCGCGATCGGGCTCGCCGCCGCAATCCGATCGAACGGGTAGGCGGTCGCCGCGCCGCCGGCCACGATACCGACGATCAGATCGCGCGGCTTCAGCGGATCGCCGGCGGCGCCCGGGGTGACCGTCGGGTATTCGGCGATCTCCTTCTCCCAGTCGGCGGTGGCGTAGTCGTCCTTGAACTCCGGCGCCGGCTTCAGCACCTGCGTCTCCGGATGCTCCTGTTTCCAAAGAGCGAACGTCACCTCGTCCCAGTCGATCGACGCCAGGCAGCGGCCGGCGAGAGGGCCGCGGATCCCGCACCCGGTGACCTGCTGCCACCAGGTCCCGGTCTCCTCGTCGCGCATGATGAAGTTCTGGTTGTTGATGCCGGCGAGATGGAACAGAAGCCGCTTCCCGTCGAGGCTTGATTTCCACACCAGACCGGTGTGGCAGAGCGTTCAATACGTCGCGACGATCGGTTCTCCGGCCACCACGTCGTTGACGACGTGGTGATAGGCGAGGGCCCGCACCGGATAGGCGCGCGCCTCGCTCCCTTCCGCGACGCCCAGGACGAGATCGTCCGGCGCGACGCCGTCCGCGTCGCCGGCCGCGAGGAACTCCGGGCGTGGCAGCGGGTGGAACATCCACTCGAAGTGATTCTGCCGCGCCAGCCAGGCGGAGCCGCCGAGAAGCAGCACCGCGACGGCCACCAGCACCCGTCCCGACCGCGATGCGAGGCGCCGCCACAGGGCGACGACGGCGACGACGCCGAGCCCCAGGAGCGCCAGCGTCAGGGGCGCGCTCCGGGCGCGCAGGGCATAGGACAACGCCAGGCCGCGCGAGGTCTGGGGACCGAAGGGGCGGATGAGCACGATCGGCGTCGCCACCCAGGCGAGACTGACGATCGTCAGACCCGCGAGGGCCGCGGCCAGCGCGCGTTTCACGCGGGCGCCCCGCCGGAGCGACTAGCGGCCGACGCCGAGGGCGTCGGCGACCCGGTTGATGTAGTTGAACCAGGAGGCGATGAGGGTGATCTGCAGAATGCCGCGGTCGTCGAAGCCGTGGGCGCGGAGACGTTCGTGATCGTCCGGGCCGATGCGCGTCGCGTCGCGTGTGATCGCACCGACGTAGTCGAGCATGACGCGATCCGTATCCGAGATGGGCGCATGCTCGTAGTCGGTCTGGAGGGCCCGGACCAGGCCGTCATCCAACGTCACGCGACGCAGAAACTCTGCGTGGGCGGTGATTCAGTAATGACATCGATTGAGAACCGAGACACGCGTCGTGATCATCTCGTGCTGACGGCGGGTCAGCGGCAGGTCGGGGGACATCAGCGCGCCGAACGTGGCGAACGCGTGGTGCAGCGCCTCCGGGATCAGCGAGTGCGACCCGACGATCCCCGAGACGCCGTCGGCGGTCGGCATCACCGGCTCGGCGTATTCCGCAGGGTAGAGCGTCCGCTGCGCCTCGAGCGCGCGCCGCAGCGCTTCGTCCGCTTCCGGCAGCGGGATGGTCTTGATCCAGGTCATGGTCCGTTCCCCTCCGGCGGCGGCGCGACGGCGGGCGACTCCCCGCCCCGGAGAGAGGGTCTCACATTCGGCGCCGGATGGTCCCCGCCCGGTCCCGCGATGAGCGGCGCGCGCTTCTCGTCCCGCCCGCCGAGCCGGAAGCTCTTCAGGACCAGCGGCGACGCCTGGGCGTCTCCCTCGCGCATCACGTAGCGCTGGTCGAGCGCCAGATTGGTCAGCTTCGACGTGGCGCCGGACGGCCAGATGATGGCGACCCCGCGGATCTGCACGGCGTCGCCCAGCCCGATCTCCTGGCGCAGGGGCGAGGCGCCGAAGCTGCCGCCGCTGCGGACCGTCCTGTAGATCTCTCGCTCGGCCCCCTTGGCCGTGCGCACCCCCACCTGAATCCGCGCCCCGATGGCGGCGCGGTTCGACCGCGTCCCCTCCAGCTTCAGGACGAGAAAGTGATTGCCGTGCCCCGGGTTCTCGAACAGCGAGTTGCGGAAGTGATCGGTCTCGAGCGCGCCGCCGACGACATGGACGATGTCCTGATCGCCGTCGTTGTCGAGGTCTCCGAACGACACGCCATGTCCTTTCTGCAGCTGGCCGAAGCCGCCCGACGTGGTGACGTCCTGAAAGAACTTCCCTCCGGCGTTGCGGAACACCCGGTCGGGGACCAGCATGGCGAGGTCGGGCGCGCCGGTGGCGAGGAACATGTCCAGCCATCCGTCGTTGTCGAGATCGCCGTAATTCGAGCCCATCGTCTCGATCACGTGGCTCAGGCGCGCGCCCAGCGTGACGTTCGTGAAGGTCCCGTTGCCGTTGTTGTGATAGAGACGGGGACGCTCCGCGTCGGTGGGGCGCCCGAGGTAGTCGGCCACCACGTCGCCGACGTCATGGACCATGTAGCCCGAGACGAACAGGTCCTCGCGTCCGTCGTTGTCGTAGTCGAAGAACCAGGTGGGGAAGCTGTAGAACGGCTCGGTCACCCCCGCGGCGCGCGCCCGATCGGTGAAGTGTCCGCCGCACGCCCCGCCTTTGCGACCGTCGTTGTGGAACAGCACGTTGTCGCCGCCACGCACCGAGAGATAGAGATCCGGAAGGCCGTCGTTGTCGTAGTCGGCGCTCGTGACCCCCTTCACGAACGCCGTCACCGCCACGCCCGTCTCGGCGCCGCATTCGGTGAAGGTGCCGTTGTGGTTGTTGTGGAACATCTCGCAGGGATGCGGGTTTCCCTCGGTCGACTCGTTTCCGATGAAGACGTCGAGCCAGCCGTCGCCGTCGTAGTCGAGCCAGGTCGCGGTCTGGGTCGGCGCGAAACGCAGCATCCCGGCCGCCTCGGTCACGTCCGAAAACGCGCCGCCGCCGTCGTTGTGAAGGAGCGAGCTCGGATAGACTCCCCCCTTGCCCATCCAGCCGCCGCGCAGCACCAGGACGTCGGGCCGGCCGTCGTTGTCGTAATCGGTCTGGACGATGTTCAGCCCGCCGACCTCGCCGATCAGACCGGCCTGCTCCGTGCGGTCGCTGAACTTTCCGTTGGCGTCATTGTGGAAGTAGCGCAGCTGCGACCGGAGCCCCATCGCCGAGACCATGATGTCGAGGTTGCCGTCCCCGTCGAAGTCCTCGATGATCGAGCCGCCCGCGTAATCGTCGATGTCCATGCCCAGGCTCGCCGCGATGTCCGGGAACGGCTTGATGTCGTAGTCCGACTCGAACAGCTCCGGCGCCAGCCGCCAGCGCGCCGGCACGGAGTCGGGATACTCGCCCAGCGTCATGTACGCGATGTTCAGGAGCCAGCGCGCCGCCAGGTTGTCGGGATCGTGATCGAGCAGGTCGGTCAGGATCGTGGCCGCCGCCTGGGATCCCCGCGTCTTCATGTGCACCCCGGCGCCGCGGATCGGGAAGAGGCAGGAGCGCGCGTTGTGGTTCATCATGCAGTTCTCTTCCTCGCCCCGGCGCAGCTGCGCGATCGCATCCTGCATGCGGAGCTGGCTCCAGGCCTTCGAACGCACGTCGAGGCCCCGGCTCCGGGCCAGCCCCTCGAGCCGCTCGTATTGAGCGATGGCGTCGGTCGTGCGCCCGGCGTTGAGCAGCTCCTGCCCGAGCTCCATCAGGATCGGAGGGTTGGCGCTGTTGCCCTGGGTCAGGACCACGCCCTCGAGAACCTTCGCCCTGGCCGAGTTCAGGAACGGGTTCGTGGCGGGGTCGGCCGCGTCGGCCAGTCGTCGCAGCCGCGCGACCATGGAGCTGGTCCCGCCCGCGCCGCTCGTGCCGCCGGAGGCGCCCGCGCCGCCGGAGGCGCCGAATGCGCCGGAGGGAGCCCCCCCGGCGGTCAGCGCGATCAACGCCGCGAGCGCGACGACCGCACCCGCCGACCAGGTTTTCGATCTGAATCCGCTTGTGAGGACTCCCGCGCGACGCATCGGCTCTCGCTCCTCGAAGTGGCCGCGTAGAGCAACCCGCGGGCCAGGCACCGGTCGGATCGAGTCTCGCACGCCATCGCCCCGAAACCCAATCGATGCATCTCTATACGCAGGATCGACCGGTTGGTTCCGGCGGCGCGACGCGGGTGGCCTCGCCTAGCCCTTATGAGAACGACGCGGAAGGGGTCCGAATGTCATGCAGCCTATGCAGACGAACGGGAAAAGACCCGGCGTGGCATGTCCGTGAGGGCATGCCACGCCGGCCGGTTCAGGACGAGCGGCGGGAGTACTCGGTGGCGGTCCGCACGAACGAGCGGGCCGATTCAGGCGGAGTGACGGTCTGGGCCACGAGGATCTGCTGCGCCGTCAGCGGCCTGCCGTACAGGTCCTCGGTCGCCTTCTTGCTCTGCTTGATGACCATCCCCTTCAGCGAAGCGCCGAGGAAGAGGCCGCGCGATCGCGACCACGACAGGATCTCGGCGTGTAACTGCGCGTCGGTGGCCGCCTGGGCGTTCCGCCCGACCGGCCCGGCCACCGCCGCGGCTTCGCCGCCGAGGGTGAACTTGTCCTGGAGCAGGCGCTTCACTCCACCCTCGTTCATGACGAGGAGAACGACGTCGGCCTGTTCACCGCCGATCTGCCAGCCGACGCTGCCGCCCCCGATCGAGAAGAAGGCCGGCGCACCCATGGAGCCATCCTTGCGCCGGCAGGTGAAGACGCCGCGGCCGAACTCGCCGCCGACGATGAAGGCTCCCTTCGCCAACCCCGGGAACACACCGATGCACTCGGCCCGCTCCAGGAGAT
>Ga0134121_10001957_pt1 | contig 18404 bp, 18 predicted proteins | sample KB301_FD_96463 | JGI IMG/M metagenome (GOLD analysis project Ga0134121, IMG submission 96463) | Terrestrial soil microbial communities without Nitrogen fertilizer from Kellogg Biological Station, Michigan, USA - KB3-0-1 | ecosystem: Environmental > Terrestrial > Soil > Unclassified ... | reverse complement strand
TCCGGAACCTGCAATAGCGAGGGGCGTTGTCCCGACACGGCTCCCCACTTGGGAGGCGCGTTCTCCCACGCATTAAAACATGGAGGCATGACAATGCGTATTCATCTGTTTGCGGCCGTAGCCGCGCTGGCTCTGGCGCCGGCGCCGGTCTCGATTCGCGAATGGCCGTCGGCACGTCACTCGCCGTTATTGCTTTGAATTCGTCGACAGGGGTCCTTGGCCAGCTTCGCTTCACTACTGTCGATTGGCCGCTGCTCGCCGGGTTTCTCGCGTTTGCGCTTGGCGGCATGGTGGCGGGTGCCATGCTCGCCAGTGGCCTTGCGGAAACGAGACTGCGCCGGCTTTTCGCCTCCACGGTGCTCGTTCTGGGAATTGCCGTTGGCGTGGGGAACCTGCTGCCGTAGGGACACTACGATAGGAGGCTCAGTCGGAGAACCCCGCGATGCGTGCGGACTCTGCCCAGAGCCGTTTTGCGGCCTCATCGTCCTGCGCAGCCGTTGTGGGTGCCTTCGGGGCGCACTTGTCGAAATACTCGCCGCTCATATTGCCTGCTTCGTTTGAAGACGCCAGGAAGATCATCGTCCTCGCTCCTTCTTCGGGCGTCAGTGCAAAATATTTCGCGAGGCGGAAGACGCTTGCGACTATGCCTTTGCCCTCGTCGGCGAATCGCGTTGCGACAAATCCGGGATGGAGACAATTGGCAATGACACCTGTGCCATGAAGCCGTCGCGCTAGTTCCCGGGTGAAAAGAATATTGTAGAGCTTGGATTTGCAATAGGCCTTGAGGGAACCGTAGCCGGTTACCAGTTGAAGATCCTTGAAGTCGACTGTCGCGCGGCGGTGGGCATCGGACGAGGTATTGACGATACGAGCGCCAGGCGTTTCAAGCAGCCGATCGCGAAGAATATGCGTGATGACGAAGTAAGACATGTGGTTGAGCGCGAATGTGCGCTCAAGCCTGTCTTCGGTGACGTAACGCCGGTCGAAGATCGCGCCCGCATTGTTCATCAGGACATCGATGCGTGGTTCGGAGTCGGCGATCTCTTCAGCGACGCGTTTCATCTCGGAGAGACGCGAGAGGTCGGCATAGTGGGCGCGGTGATCGATGCCCGGTCCCGCCTTGCGAAGTTGCGCGAGAGTTGCCGCACCCCGGCTCTGGTCCCGCCCGACGAAGACGATCCGCGCTCCCATCGCGGCGAGCTTGCCGGCGGCGACCGCGCCGATTCCGGAAGTCGCGCCGGAGATAACGACAGTCTTTCCTTGCATGCCGTGGAAGTATAGTCTTTCGCTTCATGTAGTGTGGACTGGTGACTAAACCTTAGGAGAAAACCGATGAAGTGTTTGCTCGTTGCGACAACATTGTTCGGGATGGCTCTTTCCATGAGCTTCGCCCAGGGAACTTCGAGTGTGACTTACGTCGACCACGACAAGGTCGCGGCCGTCATTGCCAATGGCGGGGCGTTGGCCAGCGGACCAGACTTCGCGGCATCAATGGCGAAGCGCACCGGCCCCGGTCAGGTGGAAGTACATGACAAGGAAACAGACATCTTCTACGTTCTCGACGGTGAAGCGACATTCGTGACCGGCGGCACGATGATCGGTGGCCGTGTCAGCAGACCTAACCAACAGTTGGGGACTGAAATTCAGGGCGGACAGACGCATCACCTGAGCAAGGGCGATGTCATTACTATTCCGGCCGGCATACCGCACTGGTTCAAGGAAGTCTCCAAGCCCCCGATCACGTATTACCTGGTGAAGGTCGTCAAGCCGTAAGAGAGGTCCAATTAGCCCACGGAATTCGGGGCCACGTGCGGAATTCGGGGCCGTGCTACTCGAACCCCGATCTCTTGCAGGTCGGACGGGAAATTAGGGACAGAGAGCAATTAAATCAAGTGGCTGTCACAATACTTGAAAATCGGCTTGGTAATTGCTTTCTGTCCCTAATTTCTTATCTGTTCTGTTTGATGAACGCGAGGACCTGGTCGGAAACGGTCTTGTCGACACTGCCGATCGAAAACACCTCGGACATGTGACTTTCGCCCTTGAACCACATCATTGTGGGACAATGGCCGATTCCATCCTTTGCTTTTGGACCATCCAGCTTGCAAAGTTCGTCGTGTATGGCGACGGAACGCGATGGCATGCCTTTGCCTGCCTCAGCGTCAATATCCAGTTCGCCCCAGGCGAGCGCGATGGCCGCTCGGGTTGAATGGAATCCGTCCTGCACAGTGAACGTCGGCGCAGCGGGCGCGGCTCCCGCTCCTGCCGCAGCCTGAGGCGTGGCGCCTCCCAGTCCGCCTCGTCCGCCACCACCTGCACCTATACCACCACCGCGACCGCCGGCTGCCGCGCCAGCGCCACCGCCGCGACCCCCGCCGGCTGCTGCCGCCGCTGGAGGAGCACTGGCCGCACCCGTGGATACCCACATCTTGCCATCCCAGCGCCAGGGCGAAGATCCCGCGAGATCTTGCCTGGCTTTAGCGGCGCCGGCGCCTTGATCCGCCAGTGAACTACTAGGCCCGCGAATAGGACCAGCCTGAACATTGGCATTGGCCAGACACGTGGCCGCATTTGCGTCGGGAGCGCCGCCTGCTGCCGGGCCACCGCGTCCGCCACCACCTCCGGGTGCTCCGCCACGGCCGCCCCCAGCACCAGCGCCGCCAATATTAGGATGGGCGCCCGCGAAGATCGCGCCCTTGACGCCCAAACCATAAAGGTCGGGACGTCCAATATATTGGGTGAGTGGACCGGTGCCCGCCGAGTGAGCCATGATGAACATGTCGCTCGGATTGCCTTTGTATTTCGCGACGTTGGCCTGCAAATAGTCGATCACTAGCGCAATGTTCTGACCCGCCGCGGTACCGCCGCGCTGAATCGTGACGCCAATCATGCCGTTGTCCGCCGCCCATTTCCCAATGTTGTCGTAGAACATGTTGGATTCAACAGATTGCTGTTCGATCTTGTTTCCGGCGCCTCCCGGCACGAAGATGAAAACGGTACGATTCGCCCCGCCTTTCTCCGGCACAAAAATATCGATCAAGTCTTTCGGCTGCGGCCCGTAGGAAACATCCCGCATGACCGTTACGCCCGGGTATAGCTTCGCGTTCTTGTTTGGCCCAGCCGCATCGACAGGCCAATAGGTGTTGTAGTCGCTTTTCCCGAACAACGGTCGATAGAGTTTCCCCGTGCAGCCTGGGTCCACGACTCGCCCCATTTTGACGAGCTCGGCTTCGATCGCCGGCGGCACCTGCGCCTGCAACGTTCCCGCCGACCCTAGCGCCGCCAGGACGGCAACTCCAAAAACACGGCGAAGCCCATTTCTTTGATGGCCGTGATGTTTTATGTCTTCCATGTTTTTCCCCCTAAACTTTAGGCCTGTTTCCAGCGTCGTAGGCTATCACCGGACTGCACCGAACTCACCGGTTTTTGTGGTCCAATAGGCCGCCTATGCATTGTCCGAACTGCAGCGCTGAAATGACCGCGATGATGCTTCGTTTTGCTTGTTGAACGCCCTGATGTCGACGTCCCCGTTGGAGCGAACGACAAGGAGCCGCCTCCAGGCGAAGTCTGACGGGCTCTTTGGAGCAGCCGGCCTCGCGACGATCTCGAGGGCCGCCGAAACAAACTTTGCCGATGTCTGGAGCCTGTCCGCGCTGCCCATCCACGGCGTGTCGTTCTGAACCTGACCATCGATTTTCAGCGTGTGTTGCTCCGTAGTCGTTCTGCCGCGTGAGGTCGCCCTTCGATCGATTCTGATCTGCGAGCAGCCCGTTTGCGTGATCGTGAGCTGAACCTGCCCGTTCTGGTCCTGGATCAAATACTGACCGGAAAAGTTCGGCCATTGGCCCTGGGCGATCGCCGGACTCGCGGCAGTCCCCGGCAGCCACAGGAGTGCTTTGTTCATGGAGGAATTCTATCTATATAATGGCGCCCATGGTGTGTCCTGAATAAAGTTGCACTGACCTAGCGGATGAGAGATCCGCCTGAGTAATCTCCGGAGAGCTCAGTAGCAGGCCCCATTGCAGTGGAGAGATCCAATGCGACGAGCGGGGCGTCAAGAGCCTTCTAGCAAGGAAGGGAGCAAGAAAGCGGGCCGCAACGTTAGTAAACGCTACAGCCTCGTCAGATTATCAGCCGAAAGGTGATTGGGATGGCCGAGCCGGTCATGTCACGGCGAAGGCAGCACACAGATGTCGAAGTAAACCGGAAGGACATCTGGGCATCCCCGGGGTAGAGGCGGCAGCACGTTTTTAAAGGGAAGTGCGAAACAGGAGAGATCCTACCCGTCAGCCAAGTCAGGCAAAGACCGAGCGTATAAGGCGAAATGCTGAAAGCGCGAGGAGACGGGAGGAAGTCCGAGGGGCTGGTAGTACTGGAGAAAATGTGGAAACACATTGGAGGGAAGCAGCCCTGCTTCAGTCACGCTTGAGAAAGAGGTAAGCGCGAGAGCATGACCGAAAGGTCCAAAGACTCCGAAGACAAAGTGCGAGAACTCCAAGGCAAGCTGTGGATGTGTGCCAAGCGGAGTAAGACACGACGATTCCATGCGCTGTATGACCGGATCTGGAGGAGTGACGTCCTGCGGGAAGCATGGGAACGGGTCAGAAGAAACCGAGGCGCGGCAGGGATAGATAAGGAGACGATCGACAGCATCGAAGAGATGGGAGTCGGGCGGTTTCTGGAAGAGATTCAAGCCGTACTGAAGGCAGGCAAATATCGGCCGCAACCGGTAAAGCGGCAATACATACCAAAGAGTGATGGCAAGCAGCGGCCGTTAGGGATACCGACGGTACGAGATCGCGTTGTGCAGATGGCGGCGAAGCTGATCATCGAGCCGATCTTTGAGGCAGATTTTCTAGAGTGCAGTCATGGCTTTCGACCGAAACGAAGCGCGACGGCAGCACTGGAAGAGATCCGAAAAGCAGGCAACCGGGGATTGGACTTTGTCGTTGATGCGGACATTGAGAAGTACTTCGACAGTATCGATCAGGAAAAGCTGATGGGGATGGTCGGAGAACGGATCTCGGATCAGCGGGTTCAAAAGCTGCTGCGGCAATGGCTAAGGGCTGGTGTGATGGAAGATGGAACGGTGAGAGAGACCTTGGCGGGAACACCCCAGGGTGGAGTGATTTCGCCGCTGCTGTCGAACATCTATCTGCACTATCTGGATCGCGTCTGGCAGAACAAGTGTTTACACATTGGGAAGCTAGTGCGATACGCCGATGATCTCGTGTTGATGTGCAATACGGAGGCCAAGGCGAAGGAAGCGCACAGACGTTTGGGTTTGATTATGGAGCGTCTGGGTCTGACGCTGCATCCGGGTAAGACCCGGATCGTGAACATCCGTGGCGGTAAGGAGAGCTTTGAGTTTTTGGGATGTACCATACGCAAGCGGCGGAGCATCTTGCGAAACCCTCGCAAGCACTTCGTGCAGCGGTGGCCGGCCGCGAAAGCGATGAAGCGAATCCGAAAACGCGTCCAAGAACTCACGAATGCCAGCTGCAGCGGGACTCCGGATGTGAAGGATTTGATTGCATCCTTGAATCCTGTGCTGCGGGGTTGGGGCAACTACTTCCGCACCGGAAATGCCGACGCCAAGTTTAATCAGGTGGATGGATACGTCCATTCCCGCATCAAGGCGTGGCTACTTCGCCGTGGTGGCCAACGCACCTCGGTCCGGTTGGCGAAGTGGCCGCAACAGCGCCTCTACGATATGGGCCTGTATCGCTTGCAAGGTCGTGTGTCTTATCCGGCGCAAGCCGCACCCGTAAGACTGTCGTTAAGCCGTGTGCGGGAAACCCGCACGCACGGTTTGAAAGGGGATATTGGAGCCGGGTCCTTCGGGACACCGCGCCAATAAACTACCAATGCGAACACATCTCCGGCACAGGTTCCTGGGTGTCTTGGCGCTTTTCCTTCTGATAGCGGTCAGGGCTAACGCCGCGGAACTTCCGAAGACCATCGGCGACGCGGAATTCTGGCGCCTGGTTACGGGCCTCTCCGAGAAGGGCGGCGCATTTTCGCTGCAGTTCATGTCGAACGAGGATTCCGCACAGTTCGTTATCCCGACATTGAAAGAATCCACGAAAGAGGGCGGCGTCTTCATCGGTGTGGGTTCCGAGCAGAACTTCACGTATATCGCTGCGATCCAGCCCCGTCTGGCCTTCGTTCTCGATATCCGGCGGGACAACATGATCGAGCACCTGATGTACAAGGCTCTATTCGAGGTTTCCCCAGATCGTGCCGACTTGATTTCTCGATTGTTCTCTCGCAGGCGCCCGTCCGGCCTCAACGCGAACTCCAGCGTTAAAGCCCTCTTCGATGCCTATCAAGCTGTTCCGGCTGACGGCGCATACTATGAAGAGAATTTTCGGGCCGTGATCGATCGTCTCACGAAGACCCATGGATTCCCCCTGACGGAGACCGACAAGACCGATGTGGGACGCATGATGAATGCCTTCCGCACGGCGGGCCCGAATTCGCTGAAAGGTTTTGGCGATACAACCAATCCCACGTATGCGCAATTGATGGCTGCTACCGACCTCGCGGGGCACCAGCAGAGCTACCTCTCAACCGAAGAAAACTTCAAGATTGTGAAGGAACTCGAACAGGAGAATCTTATCGTGCCCCTGGTAGGAGATTTTGCGGGAGACCAGGCGATTGCGGGCATCGGGCAGTATCTGAAGGAACACTCCGCCATCGCGAATGTTTTCTATGTTTCGAACGTGGAACGGTATTTGTGGGAACAGGGCGATCATGGCAAGCAGTTTTACGCAAATGTTGCGAAGCTTCCGCTGGATTCTTCGAGTACCTTCGTTCGCGCCGTGACCAGCGACATCAGTATCCGTCTCGGTATTCCCATACCGGAAAGCACGGCGAAATGGCGTACGTTTGTCTTTTCGATTAACGACTGCTTGAATGGTGTGACCAGCGGTCGCATTCAGGGTTATCGCGATCTGTTTGTCGGGGCTCGGTAGAGTTTAACCGCCAAGACGCCAAGAACGCCAAGGAGGACGGACAAATGGTCCTTACATTGCCCTGCGTGGCGTTTTGGCGGTTAAACTCTGCCGAGCCCCGGCATCAATGCGACAGCAACATTGCAATCGCGTCGTGCATTTTTCGTTTCGCCCATTCCAGCGGCTGCGCCCACGGCTCATCTTCGGGTATATTTCGATTCGCGCCCTTCGCAAGCAACCAGTCCACCATTTCTCTCTTGCCGGTCCGTGCAGCGGCAGCAAGCGGTGTGCAGCAGGAGTCAGTCTCGACGGCATCGATATCCGCGCCGGCGTTCAGGAAGACTTCAGCCATAGCGATGTCGCCTTTCGCGGCGCAGCGATGAAGCATCGTGATGCCCAGCCAGTTGGGGCGATTGGGATCGAGTCCGCGTTCGATGAGCCAATGAGCGAAATCGGGGGTCTTGGGTGTAGCAAGGCTCCACCACGGTGTCGGGTCCGGTGTGCGCTTAAGGAAATCCGGTTGGTGGCGAAGGATCAACTCCATGATTTGAAGATCTCCGAGTCGTTCAGCCACGTCGAGTGCGGGGTCCTCGTCGAGGAGCTCGCGAACCCGGTCGAGATCGCCGAGCTTTGTGGCTGTGGCGATGTCGTAGTGGGCGCCTCGGGCGAGGAGGTATCCGATCAGAATCTCGTGTTGTTGAATCGCTGTCGAAGGAAGATCGCGCCAGCCGCGATAGTTGTAATCGCCGTTCGTGAGGTGGATTGGCCTGGTGCCGTTCGGCCGCGCAGCGTTGATGTCCGCCCCTCGTTCCAATAAGTAGTCGATCAATTCCAACTGGCGTGTCATGACCGCCCAGTGGAGGGGTTGACTGCCGAATTCATCGGCGGCGTGGAGCAGGTCGGGCTGTTTCTCCAGCAGCGTCCGTACCTGGCCCACATCGCGGCCTTTGATCGCCGCCACAACGGCGTCCGCTTCGGGAACCACGTGATACTGCTCTTTGCGTTTCGCTTCCAGCAGCAACACCAGGTCTTCAAAGCCACGCTCGCGGCCAATCGTCACGAACTCGTTGCCGGTTTCATAGCCTGGATTGGCGCCGTTTTCGAGAAGGAAATCCACGACTGCCCGCTGGTTTTCGCGAATGGCGAAGCGCAAAGGTTTGAAGTATTCGTACTCGCATTCGATCAGCTTCGGATCGTGGGCAACGAGGCTCCGGACAGCTTTCAGATCACCGGTGATCGACGCGCATAACATGGCCCACACGTCGACTCCGCGTCCGCGGGACCATGGTTGGTACTCCTCGCTACGGAGCCGCGCCGGTTGAATCATGCGCTCTAGTTTTGCCTGTGGTGTCATCGTCGATTTAGCCGGCGAGCCGGGCAGAATCAGTCAAAGGGCTGTTGTCCGCACTTCCCGCAGACCAGGGCTTCCGGCTCCAATAGTGCATGACAATGCAGGCAGCGATACCCATCATCGACGGAGCTGCCTTCTTCTTCGCCTGCATCTTGCGCGGGTCGGTCGCGATACTCGTTGAGTATTTCGAGGGCCAGCTCTTCCTGATCCCTAGGAACAACGACCTTCATTCCACCAATCACGATGGAAAGGGGAGTCTCCACTCTCGATAAATTCTCATCGAGGACCGCTGCGTCCACGCCGCTACCTTCAAGCACGCTCTGAACGAGAGACGCTTCGCTCGGATTCAAGGTCACCAACACTGTGGCGAGATTGGCATACTCCGGGCCGCGTTCGGTTACGGCGTTCGGTAGTTGAGCGACAAGATCCACGTCACAGTCCGGACAGTGTCTGAAACCGGGACGATACTCGGATTTGCATTCAGGGCAGAACATTCGTTGACGGCTGCGCCCTGCCGGGCTTGCGTTCGCTCCGCTCATTCGTTGAGGGCTGCGCCCTGCGCCTATGGTTTCGCGCTATCGCGCTCACGCTTAGCGCGGGGCTTGCATTCGCTCCGCTCACTCTTAATCGAGAATTCCGGTCACTCGCTCGAGGTCAGGCAGCTTTTGTTCCTGCGGCCTTCCATTTCCATTCCCGAGGTTGGCCCGATTTTCGTGTTGGATGGAGAACTCTCGAATCGATCAGCTCGAGAATCACGCGCTCTTCCTCCTTCGATGCAGGCCGCAGAGGTTCGATCATGGCTACCGGTACGCCTTCCTCGGTTAGAACCACTTGTTTGCCGGCTTTCATCGCTCGAATTGCCCGCGCGAAATCCTCAGTCAGTTCATGAAAATAAGTACGCATAATCCCAGTATTATTCAGGCACCACACGGAAGGCAATCTTTCGGCGGACGGCCTCGAAGTTTTCGCCGAAAATGTTGAAGCTGAGCGTGAACTCGCCGGGAATCGGACCGTGCAAATCGAGTTGCAAGGCATAGTCTTCCTGGGCCTGGGCGGACGGACGGATGTCGGAGATCATCGTCTCGAACCGATGGTGGCTTCGTCTCTCGGCGACCCGGCCCTCGGCGCGATCGACCAGGATGGTCGGTGGATCTGCGATGACAACGACAATTCCTTTCTGCGCCGGAGCGTCCCCGTTGTTCCTGATGCTCAGGGTGATCCTCGTGAACTCTGCTCCTCGGTGAATTTCGATGGGATTTGCCAGGTCGTTTACCGCAGATCCGCCGTACAACAATTCCACCACGGGCTTGCGAGCCAGACGCTGTTCCTCGCGTTGCGTCTGTTTCGCGATCAGATCGGACTGGGCCTTCGACACAGACAGGTTATGTTCAAGGAGCGCCTGCTGTGCCTGTGCCGTCGCGACGACGGCTTCCAACGCCTTCCGCGAGACCTCCAACTCCTGCTGTTGTTTCTGACCTGATTCCCTGTTGTCCTTAGAGCTGGCAGCAGCCATCTGAATAGCGCCCACGGCGATGGCAAGCGCGACAATGTTCAGGACAACGCCCGCGAGTTGGACGACATCACGGATGGTCCACACGTTGCTGCCCGATGGCTCCAAACGATTTTTCAGGAGAAATACTATGAGCAGCAGGCCGCTGGCGAGGAACATCACCGCCAGGAGCCACATTCCCATTTGGGTCATATCGAGTTCACGAGATCGACTTTGAGTCTTCACGGCGAAAGGCGTCTATCAGAAGCCATCATTCTCACGACTGTCAAATGAATGCTTCTGCCACGCCCGCCATCAGCGCTCTACTGGCAGCCGACTGTGCACGAACACGCGGTCTAAACAGGTCCCGGCCAATCTCCTGAGACTAATGACCCAAGCGGCGCCCCGCCTGACTGGGGCCTTCCATTACCACCGCTCTCATCTAGAGCGGAACATCCGGGATTCCCCAGTCGATCTCAGGTTTCCGAGCTGCGCGCAACGCGCTGTTGATGGCAGAGAAAGGACGTGTGCCGAAGAAGTCCCTGCACGAAAGCGGCGAGGGATGGGCGGACTGGACGATGACGTGGCGCTCGGTGTCGATGAGTTTGATCTTCGATTGCGCAGGTTTGCCCCACAGGACAAACACGACAGGATCGCTTTTGGCGCTCACCTGGCGAATGATCTCGTCGGTGAAAATCTCCCAGCCGTGTCCCTTGTGTGAAAGGGGCTCGCCGGCACGCAAGGTAAGAATCGTATTGAGCATCAGCACGCCCTGCTGCGCCCATGGAACGAGATAGCCGTTGTTGGGGGCGGGAATCCCGATGTCGCTTTCGAGTTCCTTGAAGATGTTCTTCAGCGAAGCCGGGAGTTTGCGGACCGTTTTTTCCACCGAGAAACACAATCCGTGCGCCATGCCCTCGCCGGGGTAGGGATCCTGGCCGAGGAGCAGCACGTTCACCTCGTCGAGTGGAGTGAACTGCAGGGCAGCGAAGACCTGGTTTGCTGCGGGATAGATTCCCAAAGGAAAAGCCTGGCGTTCGTCATCTACGAATTTCGCCAGGTTTTTGAAGTACGGTTTGTCGAATTCTGAGCCGATTGCGTCGCGCCAGGACTGGGGGAGGTCTAGATTCAAAAATTGTCCTCCCTTGACCACCCGGTCTGCGCTTCGCGCAGCCACCCCTCCTCAAGCGGAGGGGACAGCGTTCCTACTTGGCCGCCGTCTTCTTGATCAAGTCTTCAAGCAATTTTGCGGTGTCTTCATGGACATCGACTCGCGCACCGCCGCGGCTGTTGCCGCCATTGCGGCCCATGGCCGAGTCGATAGGCGTTTTGCCGCCGCGGTCCTTAACGTTAAGGTCCGCTCCGCGATCCACAAGGAATTGGACGGCTGCGTTCCAGCCCCAGAATGCGGCGGCGTGAAGCGGCGTTTTTCCCTGGGGGTCCCTGGCATTCACGTCCGCTCCCGCATCGAGCAAAATCTTGAGCGTATCCACAGAGCGTTGCGCGGTGTCGTCGGTGGTGTAGTAGCCACGTGTGTCGGCGTCCACGGAGCCCAACCCGGCAGCGGCCTGCACAGGGATGATGCCGCGGTTGTTGGGAATGTCGAGCTTGGCGCCATGCTGCACAAGCAGCTTGACGGCCGGAGCATCGAGAGCCTTCGCGGCTCGCAGCAAGGGCGTTGTTCCGATCGTCAACATTCCATCCACGCCGCGGTCCGAACCGGTGTTGCGATAGGGAGGCAGAAGCTTCAGTTGAAGATTCGGATTTGCCCCTGCATCGAGCAGCATGCGGATGACGTCGAGTCCTGTTGTTTCATCCAGCGAAGGGCGATCGGCGCGACCGCCGTGCGGAATCGTGTTCACATCGACGGTGAGGTACAGCGCGCTGCGTCCCCAAAGATCCCAGCGATTTACATCGGCTCCCGCCTTGATCAGAACGGCGGCAGTGTCGAACTGCAGGTTCTGGGCAGCCATCATCAGGGGCGTCACGCCTTCCGGGTCTGTCATGTTGATGTCCACTTTTCCCGCGATGAGAGACTTTACACACGAAGCGCAACCTTCGCGCGCGGCATACAGCAATGCCGTGAATCCGCCTGCGGCTCGAGGACCGGCCCGGGGTTCTGTGCTGACGTTGGATGGCCATTCCATGAAACCCGCCGGGTTGTAGCTGGCCGTTGCCGTATTGTTGACCATGGCTCGCGCATTGACATCCGCGCCGCGCTTTACCAGCTCCGCAACCATTTCCGGATGGCTCTGCGCATTGGCCCACATGAGCGCGGTCTGTTGTCTCTGAGATTCCTTCGCGTTCACGTTCGCGGCGTGATCCAAAAGAGCCCGCGCGGCGGCGACGTTGGTGCTCCGGGCAATAATCATCAGGGGGGTCATGCCGTCGACTCCCGGTGCATTGGCATCGGCGCCGGCTTTCAGCAGGCTTTCAATAACCGAAGTGTTGCCGACATTAGCTGCTTCGATCATCGGAGTGAGGCCGAATTCATTCTTGACGTTGACGTTGGCGCCAGCCTTGATAAGCCGATCCACCAGGTCGGTGTCCGCATTGTGGACGGCCCAATGAAGAGCCGTCGTGCCGTCGGCCGTGGTGCCGTTCACATTGACTTTCTGGTCGATGAGCTTGATGGCCGCGGCAGCGTTGCCCGCCTGGACCGCATCGATCAAGTCCGCCGGGCCTGCGGCAAAGGCAGTCGAGGCCGCCATCGCCAGAACAAGAGCCAGTGAAAGAGCTTTGCGCATGTTAGATCTCCGAGAGCGGCTTCGTGCCATCGTCGCCGATTTTGCTGACTTCAACGCCGGCTCGCTGAACGACCGTGAGCAGCAGGTTTGAAAGCGGTGTCTGATCGGGATACTTCAGGTGCTGTCCGCCCTTCACTTTGCCGTTCGCGCCTCCGAGAATTGTCATCGGCAGCGGCGAATGGTTGTGGCGGTCGCTGTTGCTCATGTTGCTGCCTCAGACGAAGAGGGCGTGATCCAGCATGTTCCCGTCGCCATCCGGAATCGACTTGAGCTTGTTGAGGAACTTCGCCATGACCGTGCTGTAGTAGGTCTGGATCTTGATGCACTTTTCCTGTTTCGTCTTGTCGACGCCGTAATGCGAAATCGGATGGTAGGCGTCGGGGACGCCGACGACGTTATAAGTCAGGCCGCTGACCTCTCCCGCCATCATCAGGCTGAAGACCCGCGTCAGGTTGCCCTGGTAGGCCAGCGTTATCAAGTCGATCATTAAATTCAGGTGAGCATCCGGATTTGCCTGTTGGCTGGCCGGCGCCGATGTGGGGATATCGAGCTTCGACAGGTCGCGGGCTTCCATCTTTTCGATCTGGTGTTCGATCTGACGAACCGTGGAGAGGTAATCGCTGAGCACTGCCTTGTCCGCCGGCCCGAGGGAACGTTGCAAGTCTGCGGCCTCTTTCGACACGAGATCCAGAACGCTGGAATACTGTCCCTGGATTCGCTTGCGTTCCACAGCATTGTCGCCTCGCCCGAACAGGCGCTGGTAGAGCTTGCGCGGATCGGTTTCCACGGGAAGAGGCTGGTTCGGTGCGCGAAATGAGATGGTGCCCGAGTAGCTGCACCCGTAGTCGCGATCGCATGAACCGCCGCCGCCCCGGCCTTCAATGCCGACTTCCAGCGATGCGAACGGACTGTCCTGCCCGATTTTTTCAGCAATCATTTGATCGATGGTCTTGCCGCCCCAGGGATCCGCACTCTTGCGGGGAGCAACACCGCTCAGCCACGTGCCCGGGCTCAAGGCGTGAACGGGCGGTGCGATCGCAGCCTTGTTCTCCAGCCCGCTGACGATCGTGAGCTGCCTTTTGAATGGCTCGAGCGCCTTGAGGATTGGCGTGAATTCAAAGTCTGTGCCGGTTTTTTTCGGAGTCCAATGCGTCATCACGGCGCCGTGAGGCATGTAGATGAACCCCGCCCGCAACGTGGGAGCTGCGGCCGTCTGCGCCAGCGCCGTACTTGCCGGGATCATGGCGTCCAGCAAAGGCAGAGCCATTGTGACGCCCATACCTTTGAGGAACGTGCGGCGGGGCAGATGTTTCTTCGTGATGAACATAGGTCTCCTTATCTCACTGCGACTTTGTTGTCGCTATCCGGTGCTCGTTGCGACTGGAACGCCATACTCTTTACGATACCCATAACAATGGATGAAAATTTGTAGTTGTCTTTTGCGGAATCGCGCACGATCTTGCGCACCGTCGGCATGTCGAAATACTCGGTGCTGCGCCCCAAACTGTAAGTCATCAGCTTCTGCGTCATCGTTTGAACGAACTGATCGGGCTTTTTGGTCAGCGCCTTTCGCAAGTCCTCGGGCCCGGATAACGGTGTTCCATCGGGAAGGACTCCGCTCGGATCGATGACTGATCCCGCGAAACGATCCTTGGTTCGAAACTCCCCAATCGCATCGAACGTTTCCAGTGCAAATCCCATCGGATCGATGATGCCGTGACAGGAGTTGCATGTCGGGTTTTCACGATGAGCTTGCATGATCGCGCGGACCGTTTTCGGTTTTTCGCCTTCCTTGGTTTCCTTGAAGGCTTCGACTCCAGGAGGCGGCGCGGCGGGCGGTGTTCCGGTAATCGTTTCGAGAACGAACGCGCCGCGAAGCACAGTCGAAGTGCGATTCGGGTATGACGTGACGAGAAGCACGCTGCCCTTGCCGAGCAGTCCCCAACGATTGCGATCGCTAAGCGTTACACGCCGGAACTGAGGTCCGCGGATATCCGGAATCCCGTAATGGGCGGCCAGACGCTCATTCACGAACGTGTAGTTCGCGGTCATGAGATCCATAACGCTGCGGTCTTCTTCGAAGACGCTGCCGACGAAGAGTTCCATCTCTTTGCGGAAGGCATTCTTCAGGCCGGCGTCGAAGTTCGGGAAGATGAAGGAGTCCGGATCGATCTTGTCGAGATCGCGAACGCGCAGCCACTGGAAGGCAAAGTTGTTGACGAGTGCCTTGGCTCGCGGATCGGCGAGCATACGTTTGACTTGCTGCTCCAGCACGACAGGATCGGTCAATCGTCCCTTCACCGCGAGGTCGAGCAGCGCGTCATCCGGTCCCTGGCTCCACAGGAAAAACGACAGACGCGAAGCCAATTCGAGGTTGCTGATTTTGTAGATGCTGCCGGGTGCGACCGTCTTTGGCGTGGGCTCGGCGCGATAGAGGAACTTCGGGCTCGACAGAATGGCTGTCATCCCGTACTGAATGCCGGTTTCGAAATCTTTGTAGATGTCGCGGCCCTGCTTGAAGAACTCGAGAGGTCCGGCCACATCGGCATCCGTTACAGGCCGGCGGTATGCGCGGCGCGCCAGGTTCTTGAGAATGTCCGAAGCGCACGTCAGTTCCTGGCTCGCGTTCGGCGGGTGGCACACGAAAATGCGCTGCCGGCTCGGCGTGTCGAGCACTTCGGTCGTCGGACTGAATGGGCCCACGATCTGGATTCCACCACCACCACCGCCGCCGCGGCCACCCCGGCCACCGCCGCCGCCGAATCCACCGCCTCCGCCCACACCCGGAGTAAACGACTGCAACATGGTGTCGGATTCGGTAATTCCGTTTGGCGTGGTCGCTGTGCCGACTTTGTGAACGCCGCCCTTTACGGCCATGCGGACGTTGGGCGTGATGCGCACACCATCAAGCAGAATCGTGCCATTGCCGCGAATCTCATACTCACCGTCAGCCGGAAACTTATGTTCAACGACGGTTCCCGTCATTCCCAGCGGAATGCCGCCCGGCACATAGGGATTCAGATCGTTGCTGCCGGCGCGCAGCGTCACGCTTCGGGCTTCCTCCTTCATTGGTGTGCCGATCGCCTGAATCGCGACGGTGCGGCCGGCAAAGATGTACTGGTCCAGGAACGAGGGCGAGACCTTCAGCACATTCGAGATGTTGTCGAAGCCGTCGCTCGTGTCGTCCGCTGGAAGCAGGGTTGTCGCATCGATATCGATGTCGAGGAGTTCCTTGATCGAGGCGGAATACTCAGAACGGTTCAAGCGGTGAAGAGAAACGCTTCCAGGGTTCGGCTTTGCGGCTGCCGCTTGATCGAGCGTGTTCTCAAGCCAGGTAACGAGAGACTCTGCCGCAATGGGCTCCGGCTGTTTTGCGTTGGGAGGCGGCATCAGATGGCCGCGCAGTTTCATGATGGCTTTTTCCCAGATATCGGCATGCTCGGGCAGTTTCGTCAAGTCCATCATATCGAGCGCGAGCCCGGCGGTTTTGGCGCGCTGGTTGTGGCAGGTCACGCAGTACTGATCGATGGTCGCTTTGTACGGGGCGATTGCTGCGGGCACGGCGGCGGGCGCGGCGGCCTGGGAGTTCGTCTGGAAGGCAGCGGCTCGCAATCCCGTGGAGCCCGTCGAAACGAGTGCCAGCGCGACTGCGGTGGCTGCCAGAACATAGCGCTTCATCATCATTTTGTTGATGGCTCCTTAAACAATTCCACCGAGTTCGCGAACGTGATTCCACATGCCCGGGTAAGCGTTCGCTATGAACTGCTGCGGATCGCCGTACTTGGCGTCGAAGTCCTTGGTCGGAGCCGAGCGGAACATGTCACCGGCGCTCATGCCTTTTCTCATCATGTCACGGAAACGCTGGGCCATCGTGGTGCACATGTCCGTGTGGGCCTGAAAGTCGGGCCTGGACTGCACCGGGCCCCTGCCCGGAATGACGCGTGTTTGTAAGTCACCGATCTTGGCAAGCGTGTAGCAGGCTTCTGCCACGCCGCCTACCGGTTGCTTGGTGGTGTCATTGTAAGAGCCCATCCAGCCGCCTGTAGACCAGTCCAGAACGGGGTATTTGCCCACAGTGAAAACATCGCCTGTCACGAGAATGTTCGGGCCGGGAAAGAAGACGAAGATGTCGCCGTCGGTGTTGGCTTGTCCGAGCCAGCCGTACTGGATTTCCTCTTTGCCGAAATTCATTTTCGTGGTGGTGTAGAACGTGTCGTTAGGACGCGCCTCTTTGGCGCGGGGCTTGTAGGTTTTGTTTTGCCATTGGACGTGAAACTCCGTGCTCATCCAGAGTTTCGTGTTCTCGTGCGCGACGATCTTTATGCCCGCTTTACCCAGCGTGTCGTTTGAGCCGGTGTTGTCCATGTGCCAGCACGTATTGAACAGCGCCTGTACGGGCTTGCCTCCAGACAGGTCGGCGACGGTCTTTAACAAGTCGGCCGAACGTTCAGCCGTTCCACCATCAACCAGTAGTGCGCCCTCGGGTTGTGTCAGCAGCAGAACGTTCGATCCGGCACCGGTAAGCAGCGTGAAGGTGTCCGTGATCTTGGCGACGGAAATCGTCGAAGCGGCACCCTGCACTGGTTGCCCGAAAGCGTTGGGCAAGCGATAAGCAAGCGATAGCCCTGCCGCCCCGCCCGCAAGCGTGCGACAAAAATCCCGGCGGTTGGACCGTCTCATTCCAGCTGTCTCCTCTGACCCCAAGCGATTGGCGACATTATCCTTTTCGGACTGTAAGCTCGTCAATTCTTTCAGCTGGATATACGTATCCCGGCAGAGCGTGGCTACAGATGGGAGCTGGAAACTTTATCGTGGAACGTAAGTCCACTTAATCAGCAGCACGTCACCGGTGACGTCGCCGGCTGTCAAAGTCCCCTTAATCTCGAAGTTGTTCAGCTTGCCATCGACCTTGTATAGCTTTCCCGATTTTGGATCGGTCGCTTCCAATGTGACTTTGCCGGTTTTGGAATCGTATTCCGCTTTGCTGTAATTCATCGGTACGGGAGTGCGAAAGCTCCCCACCAGTTTCCCATTCTCCTCGTGGAACTCCACGGTTACCGCATCGATCACGCCGCCTTTCGGCGTCCAGCTCCCCGACCACGTCCCCTTAAGAGTTTCCAGATCGATGGACAGGCAGGTCAAAGGCAGCACAACCAGAATAGCGGCCACTAAAGAAAATGATCTCATACACGCCTCCCTTAAGAAAGTTAACGGCCTTCGATAGCAGTGTATTTCGACATCATCTCAAGTTAAAAAGTTTATAAAAAGTTTTATTTCAATGTAAAGTGGCGATAATGACCAATAAGGAAGAGATCTTCGACGCGATCCAAAGCCACCCTGAGGGGTTAGACGACGACGACCTTTCGATGATGACCGGCATTAAGCCACGCCAACAGGTCCAGCAATTGTGCAATCAACTGGCATCGACCAGGCGTATCCGGCGAGAGTCGGTAGACAAGGCGGGAAAGCGGCGCAAGATTCACAACTTTCCAGCCGATGAAGCGGAGAACGTAGTTCTGCGTTCCCCCATCGTCGAAAACTGGCAACGCCGCTTGTCCGCGTTAGTTGCTGCAACGGGGCGGGCAGAGTCGGAGTTGCTCGAGGAAGCGATTCAGCTGTTAGCCCTGCAAGTATTGCGAAACGAAGAATAGAGATTAGCCACGGGATGACGCAATTCGGGGGAATTCGGGGGATTCGGGAGTAATTCGGGGCCGTGCTACTCGAACCCCGATCTCTTGCAGTGCCGAGATCGGGTTCGAGTAGCACGGCCCCGAATTACTCCCGAATCCCCGAGATCGGGGTTCGAGTAGCACGGCCCCGAATTACTCCCGAATCCCCGAGATCGGGGTTCGAGTAGCACG
>Ga0134121_10001955_pt1 | contig 18412 bp, 10 predicted proteins | sample KB301_FD_96463 | JGI IMG/M metagenome (GOLD analysis project Ga0134121, IMG submission 96463) | Terrestrial soil microbial communities without Nitrogen fertilizer from Kellogg Biological Station, Michigan, USA - KB3-0-1 | ecosystem: Environmental > Terrestrial > Soil > Unclassified ... | reverse complement strand
GCCTGCTCGCCGCCGATCGCCGCGGCGAGGCCCAGCAGGCGTTCGGGCGCGCGCTCGAGCGCTGCACCCGCGGCATCTTCCTGGCGCTGCTCCGGCCGCTGGCGCACGACGTCGAGACCGCGGTGCTCGAGGCCGCGAAGAAGGAGGTCGACGCCGCGCTCGCCGACGGCCGGTTCCGCGACGCGTTCTCGCGGATCGCCGAGCGCATGGCCTCGGTCGCGCGGCCCGAACCCTACCTCCTCGAGCTCGCGCGCACCCAGCTCGCCGCGCTGCTGCCATCGATCGGCACGAGCGAGGCGCCGGTCGCGCCAGCGCCGATCCGCGTCGAGGCGGCGTGGGGCAGCGAGCTCACCCAGGCGCTCCAGCTCGCCGACGTCCCGGCCCGGATCCGCGCGCTGTGCGGGCTCGCCACGCGCGTTCACGAGCCGAGCGCCCGCGACGCCGCGGCGCTGGCGCGCAAGCTCGACGATCTCGCCGAGCAGCTGGTGGTCGCCGGCGCGCTCGATGCGTCGACCAAGCTCGCCGCGGGTGGCGACTTCACGGGCGCGCTCGCCGCGCTGGCCGGTCTTGCCGCTTTGGGCCCGGCCGGCGCCACCAACGCTCGCGTGCTGCGCCACAAGGCGATCGTCCACCTGCGCCTCGAGCAGTTCGCCGAGGCCGACGCCGCGATCGGCGTGCTCGCCACGCTGCCCGATCCGCTGGCCCGCGAATTTTTTGCGCGTTATCCGGGGCTCAAGGTTCGCCAGCAGATCGCGACGGCGAGCACGCTGGTTCGCGGCCAGGAGTTCGCGCGCGCCCGCGCGGTGCTCGACGAGGCGGTGGCCACCGCGCCCGATCAGCAGGTCGAGCTCGCGTACTGCCGCGCGTATTGCGCCGCCGACGAGGGCTATCGCGCGCTGAGTGCCGGCGACCGCGCCGCGGCGCGCCGGCTGTTGTTCGAGGCGCTCGCCGTGGTCGAATCGAAGCTCGCCGACGCGCGCACGATCCGCCACGAGCGGCTGCTCGAGCTCCACAAAAAGCTCGAGGCCGACATCGGCATGGTCGAAGGAGCGCACGCATGACCGCTCAACGGCCACGCCCGAAGACCCGGCTGGCGATCGATCCGGACAACGCGTACGGAAAGCTCGGCGCATCGCCGCTGGCGTCGACCGACGAGATCAAGAAGCTGCTGTCCGACAAGCGCGGCCAGGCGATGGCGGCCCGGCGGGCGCGCGGGCAGCAAGCGTTCGGCGACGAAGAGCAAGCGATCATCGAGCTCCAGGCGATCGAGAAGCAGATCGGCACACCGGCGGCGCGCGCGGCCTACGATCGCGAGCACCCGCAGAACGCGCTGCTCACCGTGCAGGCGGCGCCGCGCGACAAGGTGTTCGAGCCGGCGCGGATCGCGTCGCTCGTCACCGCGTGGCTGGTCGACGAGCTCGGCCCCGAGGCCATGGTGCTCCACCCCGACGCGTACTGGCTGTGGCTGCCCGGTGGGCTCGACCCCGAGCTCGCCGCGCAGCTCGCGCCGTTCGCGGCGCCGGCGCCCGGGGCCGCCGATCAATCACCTTCTACCCTCGACGTCAAAGACCTCGGCGACCCCGGCAGCCCACGAGCCACGGAGACATGACATGGCGGAGTACCACAAGGTGATCGGCATCGACCTCGGGACCACCTACTCGGCGGTCGCGGCCTACAGCTACGCGAAGAGCGATGTCCGGATCATCCCGAATCGCCAGAACGAACCGACGACGCCGTCGGTGGTCTACGTCGGGAGCGGCGGGCAGATCAGCGTCGGCAAGGCCGCGAAGGAGAAGCTGTCGCGCGAGCCCGGCAGCGTGATCTTCGAGGTCAAGCGCATCATGGGCGAGCGCAACCCGCTCGGTCACAAGGCGATGGCGCGCGCTGGCGGCCGCGATCTCGATCCCGAGTTCGTCAGCGCGTGCATCCTGAAGGAGCTCAAGGCGTGCGCCGAGAAGCTGATCGGCGAGCCGATCCACGACGCGGTGATCACCGTGCCGGCGTACTTCAAGGAGCCGCAGAAGAACGCGACCGCCGAGGCCGCGAAGATCGCGCGCCTCAACCCGCTGGCGATCATCAACGAGCCGACCGCGGCGGCGATCGCGTACGGCCTCGACAAGGGCGAACCGCAGACCTTCGTGGTCTATGATTTCGGCGGCGGCACGTTCGACGTCTCGGTCGTGCGCATCGAGGACGAGCGGACGGCGACCGTGCTCGGCACCGGCGGCGACGCGCACCTCGGCGGCGGCGACATCGACCAGCAGATCGTCGAGTGGGCGCTGGGCAAGCTGAAGCAGCAGCACGGCCGCGACTTCTCGCAGGACGCCAAGCTCGTCGGCAAGCTCCGGCTGCGCGCCGAGGCGGTGAAGATCAACATCTGCAACGAGAACCAGCCGCAGGAGTTCGTGGTCGAGAACCCGACCGCGGGCATCGACGAGCTCAACTACACGCTGACGCCCGGCGAGTTCGATCTGATGGTGAAGCCGATCATCGACAAGACGCTGCGCCAGTGCGACGTCGCGATCGAGAGCGCGGCGAAGACCGCGGGGCTCGGGCATGACGAGATCGACGCGTTCGTGCTGGTCGGCGGGTCGTCGAAGATCCCCGCGGTGGCGCGCACGCTCAAGGAGCGTTACAAGAAGCCCGTCAAGGCGGATCTCAACCCCGACGAGATCGTCGCGCTCGGTGCGGCGCGGTTCGCCGCGTCGTTCACGCCGAGCCTCGCGCCCGAGATCTCCGACGCGGCGCCGGCCGTGGATAGTTCGATCACCGTCTCCGCGGAGCTCGCGAACACCAACATCAAGGACGTGGTCAGCCACACGCTCGGCATCGGCCTGATCGACGATCTCTACGATCCGCTGATCCCCAAAGATCACGTGATCCCACACCGGGTGACGCGCACCGGCTACACGACCGCGCGCGACAACCAGATGAGCATCTTCGTCCCGGTGTTTCAGGGCGAGAACCCCAAGGCGTCGCAGAACAGCCAGATCGGCACGGTCGTGATCAGCGGGCTCACGCCGGAGCCCAAGGGCACCCACCAGTTCCACATCACGTTCGCGCTCGACGCCAACGGGATCTTCGAGGGCTCGATCCTGCACGTCCAGAAGGGCTCGGTGACGCCGATCAAGCTCGATCGCGCCGACGTCGGGCTGACCGCGAAGAAGCGCGTCGAGCTCGCGGCGGTGCTCGATGCCGGGCAGGTGCCCGCGGCGTCGCCACAGGCCACCCCATCGGCCGCTGCCGCGGCCCCGGCCGCCGCGGCGGATCCGGTCGAGACGCTGGTCCAGCAGGCGAGCGACCTGGTGTCGACGCTCCCGGCGGACCGCCAGCGCGAGATGCTCGACGCGATCCACAAGGTGCTCGCCGCCCGCGGCTCCGGGATCAACGTCGCCGGCGCGGTGGCGACCCTGACCGCGCTCGTCATGCGGAGCCGTAACTGACGGCATGTCCGCGTATCGCCACATCCCAGCGTCACCGCCGGTCCGCGTCGCGCTGCCGGTCGGGACGCTGACCGAGACGCCGGGTCACGGCGTCCGCGTCGCGATGCCGCACAACGCGCGCACGCGCGGGGTGGTGCGCACGATCCTCGAGCGGCTCGATGGCGACGCGGCCGAATGGTTCTGGGTCCCGACGACCGTCGATGAGGCGGGCGACGAGCTCGTGCTCGACTACGCGCTCGAGACGACCGAGTCGCTGGCGTTCTCGGCGGCGCTGCCTCGGTTCCTGCAAGCACCCGCGGTGCACCTGCCGGAGCTCGTCGGGCTCGCGCGTTACCTGGCGGGCTGCGCGCACGTGCTGGGCCGCGTCGGGCTGTCCGCCATGATCGCGCCGGCATGCCTGCGCTACGCGCCGGCGCGCGAGGGCGCGTGGCGGCTGATGGTGGTGCCGCTGGTCGACGTGTCGCTCACCGACTGGGCGAAGGCGTCGCCGGAGGCATGGGGGTGGACGCCCGCGGCGATGCTGCTCGGCCGGCCGGCGCCCCACGAGGGTGCTTATGCGATCGGCGCCGCGCTGTGCACCGCGCTGGCCGGCGATGTGTTCCCGCCGCACCTGCCGGCGAGCGCGCGGTTTGGTCGTGCGCTGCGTGGCTGGATCGGCCGGCCGGCCCGGCTCGCCGCCGCCGTGACCGCCGCGCTGCCCGCGAGCTTCGCCGAGGAGGCAGCGGCGCTGACCGCGCTGATCGCGGCGCTGATCGAGCCCTCACCGCCGCCGGACTTTCGCGATCGGATCGTCCAGCTCTCCGAGCAGCTCGCGCCGCATCGCACCGCGGTGCGCTGGGAGTACGAGGGCCGGCTCGACGTAGCGCGCGGCATACTAGAGCGGCTCGCGGCGACGACGCCGAAGCAGCACATGCCGTGGGACGTGCTGGCGCGCCTGCGCGGCTCGAGCGAGGAGGTCGACGGCGCGCTCCAGGCGGCGATCGATGCGCTCGGCACCGATGACGGCGCCATCCGCGAGCTCGCGGCGGTGTCGCGCCAGCTCGCCCACGCGCTGCCGCCCGCGCGCCATCGCCCGATGCTCGAGCGCGCGATCTCGGCAATCGACCAGCTCGGTGCTCGGCTCGGCGACCTCGGCCGCCTCCACTTCGCCCACCTCGAGGCGCGCTACCTCGACCGGTTCGCCGAGGCCATGACGCGGCTCGCGCAGCCGGCGGTCGACCCGTGGGACAACGTGCTGCGCGAGATCGTGCTGGCGCGCAGCCATGCCGCGCGCGGCGAGTGGGCGCACGTCGCGCGGCTGTGCAAGCAAGCGCGGGCCGCCACCCGCGAGATGCCGAACGCCGGTGGTCAGCTCGGAGCGTATGCCGTGGCCTATATCGATCATCTCGATGGCGTCGCGCATTGCGGCGCCGTGCGCGTGTACAGCGATGCCGGCTATCTCGCTGACGCCTTCGAGCGCCTGGTGGCGTCGCTCGACGCGGCCCGCCGGGTGTGCGAGCCCGGCGATCCGTTGCTCGACGCGGGCGTCGACTGGCTGTACACCGTCGCGGAGCTCGCGCGCACGTTGAACGTGCCCGGCGCGGCCGCCATCGAGACCGGAATCATCGCGTACCTCGGAGCGTACGGCTTGACGCGCCGGACCTCCGAACCACATCGTCGCGAGACGCCGCCCATCGTCTGGTATGACGCCGGCCGGTTACTCGCTCTTTCAGGAGCGCCCTGAGCATGACCGCGATCATCATCTGGATCCTCGCTGCAGTCGGCCTGGCACAGGCCATCCTCGCGGCGCGCGCGTACCTGCTGGAGCGTCGCGAAGGCCTGCCGCGCAGCTCGCTGCGGCTCGGCGTGAGCGTGGGCCTCGCGGTCGGCCTCGTCGCGCTGGGCGCCTTCCAGGAGCTCCAGCGCCGGCCCTCGGCGGCCGTGTCGTCGCGACCGGCCCACGTGGAGCATGACCCGGCAACTCGGGCCAAGATCGACGCGTTACGCGGCAAGATCGCCGAGCTGGAGACCGAGCTCGCGAAGCAGCGCACCGAGCTCGAGGCGCTGGATCCGTCGGAAGAACTGCCCGTCGTTGCGCCGAGCCAGCCGCCATCATCGTGGCCGCTGCTCGCCGCGGTCGCGCTCGTCCTGGCCGGGTTCGGGGTGCTGACGCTCGGCGATCTGTCGACCTTGCTCCCGCGCCGGCGCGCGGACGGCAAGGCGGCCGAGCCAGCGTCGTCCGAGGCCCCCGGCCAGTCGGGGACGCCCAAGCAGGGTGAGCGGCCCGAGGTTGCCGATCTGCCCACGCTGTCCGCGCACGTCGCGGCGGGCCGCTGGCAGGCGGGCCTTGCATGCGCGTCTCGCATCGCGATCGAGCGCCTCCACAAGCTCGAGGTGCTCGACGCGCTGTTCTTGCGCGCGTACTGCAACGTCTCGTCGGTGATCTCGCCCGAGGACGGCAAGCCCGTCGGCTCGCAGGACAAGGCCGCCCGGCTCGCCGCCGCGGCCAAGGATCTGACGAGCCTGCTCGAGCTCGCGCCCCACATGGCCGAGGCGCGCTGGCTCGCCGGTTACGTGGCAGCCAACGCCGGTGACTGGCAGGTCGGGCTCGACACGATGCGCGCCGGGCGCGCCGGGCTCGGCGACCTCGCCGCCGAGCGTGCGTTCGACCGCGACGACAGCGTGTGCCTGCTGATGCTCGCGGAGGCCCGGCTCGCCGCCGCCGACAACGACGGCGCGACCAAGCTGTTCGACGAGATCACCCGGCTCGGGGTGCTCGCCAACCAGATCCCGGTCGCGATGGTCACGCACCGCATCTTGACCGTGCGCGAGCACATCAAGGGCAGCCGGTTCACCGAGGCCGCCGACGGGCTCGCGCGGATCCGCCAGGTCACCGGCCTCGAAGACGCCGCCCAGCGCGCGGCCGAGGTTGCGTGCGACGTGTACGACGTCGCGATCCAGTTCCGCTCTGGTGAGCACCAGAAGGCGCTCGACGCTACGCACGCGCTGCTCTCCCGCTGGGCGCCGGCCCAGCTGCCCGACGTCGAGGACCAGGCCGCCGACGAGTTCCTGTTGCCGGCGATCGACGTCAAGCAGCTGGCGCTGCCGGCGAGCCTGTACCGCGCGCTGTACTTCCTCGAGGCGGTCGCGCGCGTCGAGCTCGGTGCGCGGCGCGGCCAGGCGCTCACCGCCGAGGACGTCGAGGCGACCGCGACGGCGCTGCTCCGCGCGCTGCAGTTCCAGCCGCGCCACCGCGAGTCGCTCGCCGCCCTGGCGGCGCTGTACCTGGCGTACCGCAAGGAGCGCACCGAGAAGGCGATCGCCTGGCTCGACGCCGCGCTGACCATGGGGGTGCGCAGCTCGCGCGCGCGCGGCCTGCTCGGTGAGGCGCGCCGCGTCGAGCGCGAGCGCAAGGAGCTACTCGGGATGTTCCGCTCGGCCTCCGCGCGGTTCCTGGCCGATCCCGCGGTCGCGCTGGCGGTGCGCGAGGCGCTGATCGAGGAGCTCGGCCGGTTCGACGAGTTTCGCCCCATCGTCCTCGATCTCCAATCATCAGGTGCGCTCGACGCGGCGCCCGCGGGCGATGTGACGGTGACCGCGCTGCGCGAGCGCGCGGCGTTCGTCGTAGGTGTCGCCTCTGAAGTCGTGAGCCGCGCGGATCCGGCGGCCGTGCGTGTACTGGGCGAGCTCCACCGCGAGCTCACCTCGCTGGTCAATAACGTCGATACCTCGGCGACTCGGATCGCCGCGCTCGAGCGCGCGGTGATGGAGCAGCTGGGACGGATCGTGCTGAGGTAACCATGGCGGACGAACCTGAACGTGGAGCTGAGCGTGGTGCCCAAGCCGGTGCCCAAGCTGGTGCCCAGCGGGGCGCTCAACATGGTACGGCGATGCGCCGGAAGCTGATCGCCAAGCTGCCGGCGCTCGAGTACCGCGGGGCCTCCGTGCTCGAGGCGCTGAAGCTGGAGGACGATTCCGACCTGCGCGGCGCGATCGAGCTCGACGCCGAGGCGTTCCTCACGCCGCTCGAGCTCACCACCCGATCGCGGGGAGCTCGCTAGTGGAGCGCGATCTCGCCGGCTGCGACAACTGCGGCAGCCCCTACGACGCCGCCGCGATCATCTGCCCGCTGTGCCGGGCGCCGCGCGGGGTCGCGGGGCTCACGTCGGCCACGCGCCAGGTCGAAGATCGGCTCGACCGGATCGTCACCGAGCAGCTGCTCGCGCGCAGCGACGCCGGCCTGGAAGATCTCCTGGCGCGCGATCTCGCCGGTCCGCTGTCGCCGGGCGATCTGCGCGACGCGCTGGTCCGGGTCGACGAGCGCAGCGACCCCACGGTCGCAGAGCTCGAGGGCTCGCTGACGCTCGACGCCGCGATCGCGCTCGACGGCATCACGCTGTCGGACCTGTTCGACGGCCGCGGCGACGAGAAGAAGCTCGTGAAGCGCGGGCTGGCGTTCCTCAAGAACAAGCGCTGGCGCGAGGCGCTCGAGTGGTGGTCGCTCCACCGCGAGCAGCTCGATCCCGCGAACGAACGGCTCGGCCTGTTGCTCCTGATGATGGAAGGGTTCACGCATCGACTCGCCGGCGATCACCGTCGCGCGGCCGAGGTCCATGCGCGGATCATCGAGCACCCGCTGTACCGGCGGATGCGAGGACTGGAACGCAAGTGAGGCAATTCATGCGTGCTCATCGTGCTCACCGTGCAAAGCGATCGATCGCCGCGATCATCGTCGGCTGTGGCGTCGCCGGTGCCGTCGTTTGTGGCCTTGGGCTTGCCGCGGGCACCGCGAGCGCGAGCCCCGCCTACAGCGTACGGCTCGACGACGACACGCGCGCGCAGGCGCGCGCCGAGCTGCTCAAGCAAGCGCGCACCGCCGACCTCGAGCCGAAGGCCGTCGACGCGATGCTCAAGTTCGACGTGGTCGCGACGTCGAGTGACAAAGGCTGCCCCGACGTGGATGTCGACGTGATCAACGCGACCCCCCAGACGATGTGGAACGTGGAGATCGAGATCGAGCAGAAAGAGAGCCTGGAGCATCGCACCGATCACATTCACCTGCCGTACCTGGTGACCAACACGATGGTGCACGTGCGGGTCCCGTGCATCACCCAGTACCGCTACTCGGCGGGCGGCGGCATCGAGCTGGGTTACTCGGCGAAGTCATCGCGTACGCTCGACGAGGCGCTCTCCAGCCTGCGTACCACCAAAGCCGACTACGCGCGTCAGGGCAGGTACGTGGTGCCGGAGGTCAGCGCCACCGGCCAGACGCTGCTCGCCAACGCGCTGGAGCTCCAGGACGTGGAGGTCGCCAGCGAGCTCGTCCTCGGGATCGCGAAGACCGGCGTCGGGGTCGAGGAGCTCGGTGCCGCGCTGTCGAGCAACGCCGAAGGGGTGATCGCCAACGAGGTCGCCGGCGTGCTGTCGAAGGCGCCGCCCGCCACGCAGGCCGCCCTCGCGCGCGTGCTGCTCGCGTCGCCCTCGGCGGGCGACTGGAAGGACCAGCTGTTGCCGCTGATCAATGGCCGGCTGTGCCGCGGGCGCGCCGAGGCCGTACAGCTCTGGTTGCAAGCCCAGAACGACCGCGAGCTACCGGACGCCGAGCTGCGCGACCGCGTACGCGCGAAGTGCAAGCTCACCGCCGGCGATGCTCCGCTCGTGGTCGCGGCGCTCGCTCGCGAGCCCGGACGTGCCGGCGAGGTGCTCGATGCCGTCGATGCAGCGATGTTCGATCGCGCGATCGCGGCCTGGAAGACCAAGCACGGCGATGATGCGAACGCGCTGTATGCGTACCTTCGCGACGGCAACGACCCTGCGCGGTTCGATCGCGCGGTCGCGGCGATCCCGGCGGCCGATCTGGCACGGGCGATCGCCGAGGTGGCGAAGGCCCAGCCCGGTCAGGTGACGCCGCACAAGGCCGCGTGGATCACCGCGAGCCTCGACAAGGTCGCCGAGCTCGACGCGGTGGTGCGCGGTTTGACCGAGGAGCTCGTCAAGGGAGAGATCGTCGCCGACCCCATGCGCGAGGCGGCACGGCTGTCGCGCGACCGGGCGCCGGCAGCCGCCGGCGCCGTGATGGTTGATTACGCCAACCAGCACTCCACCGTGTTCGCCGCCGACAAGCTCGGCCCGGGCATCGACGCCGGTGAGTTCCTGGCGTTCGCGACCGGCCAGCTCGGCAACTGCAGCGCGTCGCTCGATGCGCTGCGCGCGTGCGCGAATGCGATCGCGGCGTACAAGGGCGGCGCGCTGGCCAAGCTCGCCGGCACGGCCGTACGCCCGGACTTCACGGCGAAGCTGCCCGGGCTGGTCAGCGGCGTGGATGATGTGGAGCTCGCGATCGCGCTCGCCGGCGAGCTGCGCGCGGCCGGTCTGGGAAGCGAGGCCGTCGCGGACCACGCGTGTGACAAGGCCAAGATTCGCAGCGATCCCGAGCCGTGGCTCACCGCCGTGACGAAGATCGATCCAGCCGCGCCGTGCCTCGTGCGCTTGCGCGACGAGCTGGTCGCGCGCCACCACAAGGTGATCTGGCTGACCCTGTTCGCCATCGTCGGGCTCGTGGCGCCGTTCCCCGCCGGCGGCCTGGTGATGCGCCGCCGCTATCGCAAGCTGCAGAGCGACCTGCCCGCGGTCGAGACCGACGAGACCCCCAAGGGCGAGAAGCTCGCCGATCGGCTCGGCGCGCAGGGCCTCGGTCGCGGGCTGCGTGCCGGGGTCGCCGCGGCCGCGCGCGAGCTCGCCGGCAGCGCGGTCGCACAGGCGATCGCAGCTGTCGAGGATCCCGTGCTCGAGGCCGCCGGGGAGGCGGTCGGCCGCGCGGTCCGATCCGGTGATGCCGCCTCGGTGATCATCCGCCGCGCGGAGGACGCGGTGTATGTCGTCGCGCTGCCGGTGCGCCATCCGCGCCCGCAGGTCGTCGAGCGCTACCTCGGCGCGCCGTGGCCGGAGCACCTCGCGTCGATCCAGCGCGCGGCCGGCAGCGCGGTGCTTGCGCTCGTCGTGCTGTGCGGGCCGGAGGCCGGCGAGGCCCAGCTCCTGGTCGGTTTCGCGCCGCCGCCCGGCGATCCACGGCCGGCCTCGGATCCCGAGGCGCTGCTCGATGCCCAGGCGGCCCGCGAGCGCGGTGCGAACCAGTTCCGCCACGTGATGCCGCTCGCCGCCACACCTTCGAATTCGAACGAGGCCTGATATGTCGACCATCGACTACGGAATCGATCTCGGGACCACGAACTCGGCGCTGTGCCGGCAGGACGGCCGCACCAGCCGGCTGATCTCGGGGCCCGAGGGCGAGCTCCTGCCCTCGGCGATCCACATTCGCGCCGACGGCACGATCGAGGTCGGTCAGGCGGCACGCGACCGGCTCGGCAGCCTGCCGCTCGACACCGCGATCGAGTTCAAGCGGCTGATGGGCACGGCAGAGCGCAGGCGGTTCCCGGCGTCCGGACGCGAGATGAGCCCCGAGGAGATGTCGGCCGAGGTGCTGCGCGCGCTGTGCGACCGCTTGCGGGCGAGCGATGGCGAGGCGCCGCGCGCCGCGGTGATCACGGTGCCGGCGATGTTCCAGCTGCCGCAGTGTGATGCGACGCGCCACGCCGCGGGGCTCGCCGGGATCGAGCACGCGCCGCTCCTGCAGGAGCCGATCGCCGCGGCGATCGCACACTCCGGCACGGGCGAGGTTCGCGACGGCTCGTGGCTGGTCTACGATCTCGGCGGCGGCACGTTCGACGTCTCGCTGGTGCGCTGCAAGGACGGCCGCCTCCAGGTGATCGACCACGACGGTGACAACCACCTCGGCGGCCGCGACTTCGATCGCGCGATCGCCCGCAAGGCGACCGAGCTCATCCGCGAGGGCGGCAAGCTCGGCGAGTTCAAGCGGACCGATCCGGCGAACGAGGATGCGTTTGCCCGGATCAAGGTCGAGTCCGAGCGCGTCCGGCTCGCGCTGTCGACCGCCGAGACCGCGCAGTTCTCGATCCCCGAACTCGGGCGCGGTGCGAGCGTCGCGTTCGAGCTCGATCGCGCCGGGCTCGAAGCCCTGCTCGAGCCGCTGGTGGCGCGCACGACCGCGCTGTGCGGCAAGCTGCTCAAGCGCAACCGGATCGAGGCGAGCGAGCTGTCGGGGCTCGTCATGGTGGGCGGGCCGACGCTGACGCCGTGCGTGGCGCGGCAGATCCACTTCGACGTCGGCGTCGACGCCAAGCACTACGTCGATCCGATGACGATCGTCGCGCGCGGCGCGGCGCTGTTCGCATCGACCCAGCGGCTGCCGCCGGCGCTGCGCCGCCGGAAGCAGGGGGCGGCGATCGAGCTGCACCTCGAGTACGAGGCGACCACGACCGATCCGTCGCCGCTCGTCGTCGGCAAGGTCACGTCGCCGGCGCCGCCGCCGCCCGGCCTCAAGATCATGGTGGAGCGCGACGATGCCGGGTTCCGCGCGCCGCCATCGCCGGTGCGGCCGGACGGCGCGTTCGCGGTCGATCTATCGCTGTCACCAAACGCGCTGAACGTGTTCCGGATCGCCGCGGTCGACGGTGCCGGCAACGCGTTGCCGGTCGAGCCGGACACCATCAAGATGCTGCACGGGTTCTCGATCGCGCGGCCGCCGCTGTCGCAGTCGGTCGGCATCATGCTCGCCGACAACACGGTGCACTGGTACCTGCGCAAGGGCGTGGTGTTGCCGGCGCGGCAGACGGTGACCCACTCGACGACGCTGACATTGCGGCGCGGCCAGTCCGGTGAGGCGGTCCACGTGCCGCTCGTGCAGGGCGAATCGGCGCGCGCCGATCGCAACAAGGTGATCGGCGTCCTCCACATCCACGCCGACAAGATCGCGCGCGATCTGCCCGAGGGCTCGACCGTCGAGGTCACGCTCAGCGTCGACGAATCGGCCCAGACGGCCGGCCGCGCGTACGTCCCGGCGCTCGACCAGTGGTTCGAGGAGATCGTCCGCTTCGAGCTCGAGACCAAGCCGGCCGCCGAGGTCGGCAAGTCGCTCGCCGATCAGAAAGACCGGCTGAAGGCGCTCGAGGAGCTCGCCGACGAGCTGGACGCCGCGCCCGAGGCGCAGGATCAGCGCCTCAAGGAGGTCGAGGCGCTGCTCGACGAAGGCGATCGGGATTCGCTCGATCTCGCCGATCAGATGGTGCGGATGATGTCGCAGGACATCGACGCCGCCGAGGACGGTGGCCGCAAGGCCCGGCTCGAGAGCCAGTTCGCGGCGATCCGGGCGCGCGCCAACGAGGTCATCATCGGTGATGGCACGGCCGAGAACACCGGCGACGGCGAGCCCGCCGACCGCCGCCAGCTCGCGATCCTGATCGCGGAGTGCGAGCGGGCGTTCGCGCGCGGCGATCTCGATCTCGCCGAGCGCAAGATCGAGGACATCCGTACCCTCAACCTGAACGTGATGACGCGCCAGCCGTGGTTCTGGGTCGGCTACCTGCAGTACCTCGCGAAGGAGGCGCAGAACCTCGGCGTGTACGGGCTGGTGGCCAAGCACTTCGAGCGCGGCCAGCAGGCGATCGATCGCCGGGAGTACGGCGCCATCCCCGATCTGTGCCGCGAAATCATCCAGATGTTTCCCTCCGAACAGCGCGAGCGCGTGTCCTCGATGATCCGCTCGAACGTGAAGTGAGGTACCCGATGACCGCAGCTCTCGATACCACCCGCACCGAAGCGACCGACCGCGTGCTCCTGCGCTCGCCGGGGCTCGGTCAGTTCCGCAAGTCTCCGTTCCGCCTGTTACGCTTGCCGCCGAACGCGACCGCGAAGCAAGCCGTGTGGCAGAGCGACAAGGCGCTCGCGCGTGCGCGCGTCGGCATGGCGCTGCCCGATCCCGATCCGGTGCCGTGGTTGCCCCAGGGCGATGCGATCGAGATCCAGGAAGCCGCCCAGATCATGGAGAGCCCGCTCGCGCGGATCGTCGAGCAGCTCCTGTGGTTCGACGCGACCGACGACGGCGATGGTGCAGAGCTGGTCGCCGCGCTGGCCGCCGCCGATGGCCGCCGGCTCCACGCATATCTCGAGGCGGAGCACGCGCGGTCGATCGCGGGGCGCATCAACGAAGCGAACCTGAACCTGTTGCTCGGGTTCTCGCTGCTCTACGAGACCGGTCCGGCGCTGGTCGCGGCCGGCGACGCGGCCGAGGCCGTGGCGCTGGCATGGCAGACCACGGGGGCGCTGTCGATCGTCGAGGATCCCCACAAGGCGGTGCGGGTGGCCGCGACCCCGCGCGGCGGGGTAGCGAAGTGGGCCGGGCTACTCGGCGAAGGCGTGAGCGGGTGGGGAGATCTCCTGGCGAGCCCCGAGTTCGCCGATCACGTGCGCGCCAAGATCGCGGCGCTCGGCGACGAGCTCCTGACTGCGGACGATCTCGAGGCCGTGCTGTCCGGCCTGCGCACGCGCGTTGCCGACCTCGTCGTCGGCGAGACCAAGCTCGAGATCACGCAGGGCCGGATCGACAGCGTCTCGCAGCTGTCGGCGATCGCTGGCCGCAGCAAGATCGATGCCGAGACCTGGCTCGTCGCGTTCCGGCCGCTCAAGACGCAATTTCAGTCGGAGCTGGACGAGCTCGCGCCCGACGCCGAGACCGGCCTCGGCGTCGTCGAGGACGTCAACGCGTACCTCGATCGCCTGACCACGCTCGCGAAGCGGTGGCGCCCGATCGACGAAGCGCAGCTGCTCGGCCTGTCGTCGCTGATCGACGATGCCATCCAGGTAGCGTTCGCGCGGCTGCGCGGTGCGTCGCACGAGATCCAGCTCGGCGCGCGGTTTGCCGAGGTGCTCGCGCGGATCGGCCAGGTCGCGCACTCACCGTCGTTCAAGGAGCGCGTCAAGGGCTACAAGGAGCGGCTCGTCGATGTCGCGAAGTCGATGTGTCACTACTGCGGCAAGCGCGAGCTCGAGGCCGCCTATTGCGCCTCGGTGTCGTCGAAGGTGGAGATCAGCCGCGAGCACTTTGGCAACACGATTCGCGTGCAGTACAAGGTGGGCACGCTGCCGATCGCGCGCTGCAAGCGCTGCTCGCTCTTGCACGGCTTCATCCGGAGCACGGGCCGGATCGCCTTCTTCACCCTGGCAGCCTCGGTGCTGCTCGTGGCGCTCGTTCACCCGCCGACCTGGTTCAGCGGCATCGAGCTCGGTGCCGGCGTCATGCTCGCCGGCGTCGGCTTCGTGTTCGCGTACATCTTGTCGCTGATCGGGCCGCAGATCGCCGCCTCGCGCCTCACGCCGAAGGGGGAACGCCCGTTCGGCGACTACCTGAGCTCGTACGCCGTCGAGCGGATGCGCGGCGACGGCTTTCACGACTTCCAGTACGACTCCCGGCCCAACGCCTGGGAGCTCGCCAACGCGAAGAACGCACAGGAGCGCCATTCGAGCGGGGGCAGCGACATCTCCCCACGCTCGCTGCTCTACATCGGGCTGGTCATCCTGGGTATCGCGCTGCGGTTCTGCGGGAGTTAGTGCCGGGGAGACCGCGGACACGCTTGCTGGCAACGCGACCTGGGCCCTCGCTGGCATGAAAGACCCTCCGCGTACCTAGCTCCCGGGAGCCAGCGGACACGCTTGCTACCGCCTTCGCTCGTCGCTCCTGGAGACCGCGGACACGCTTGCTGGCGACGCGGGCTTGGGCTCGCCGCTCGTCCGTTGACCGCCGTATCGAGCATGTACGGCGGCGCCATCTCCACGACCGATCGACGCTGATCGAATCGGCCGTGCAATTTATCTCGCGTCGTAGCCCAGCCCGCGTCGCTGCGCTACGCGTTGCCGCCTCCACGGGGCCAGATGGTTTGGCGCGAATATATGCCAATGCGTAGCCGCTGTGTGGGGCTTACAGGGTCGTGTCAATCAATGCGTTGCAGATCGCGTTGCAAGCGTTGCAGGCGGAACAGCTGGCTGAGCGTCGAAATTATGTCCGGATGATCGCCGCCTTCGAAGATCCTTCCGAGGGTAGCCAGCGCCTGCTGGAGGTTCTCGATAGCGCCAGTGAGATCCCCTGTGGCCACGAGCGCGTTCGCGAGCTCGCGCCGGGTCGTAGCGCCGAAAAGTTGGCCATCATTTCCGAATGTCTTCTGCTGGATCGCAAGTGCTTTCTCCAGGTTCGCTCGCGCACCGTCCAGGTCGCCACTAGCCGCGAGCACGCTAGCCAGCATGACGAGCGTGTTCGCAACCTCCGGATGATCTGATCCGAGAGCGACCTGCTGGATCGCGAGCGCGCGGTCCAGATGGGTGCGGGCCCCTGGCAAGTCCCCTGTGCGCCAATGGACGCTAGCCAGCGCACGCAGCATGGACACGATCATGGGGTGCTCCCCCAACCGCTCGCTGAGCTGGAGCGAACGTTCGAGGTAGGAACGCGCACCGTCCATGTCTCCTTGTGCTACCAGAACACTTCCCAGCAGACCCATCGAGGCTGCCGTGGAGATGTGATCCTCGGGTGCGAAGGCTCTCTGCCTGAGTGAAATCGCTCGCTCGAGGTGCGCGCGCGCGCCGGCCAGATCGCCCTGCCTCATCAGTGCCATCGCGAGCACTTCCAGCAGCATCGCCGTGGTTTGATCGTCGAGCTTCGTGCTCAGGCTCAGTGCCGATTCCAGGTATTCGCGCGCCTGTCCCAGTTCGCCGAGCTCCAAGAGCGTTTTCGCCAGTGTAGCTGCCACCATGCCAATCGTGGGTGTATCCCAGGCCGACGTTGCATCACCTTCGGTCCGTACGATGTGATAGGCCCGCTCCAGGTCCGCGCGCGCAGCGACCAGATCACCCGCGTCCTCATACGCTCGCCCGCGCGCCATGAGGATCGGGAGTTGTGAGCGACTCTCATCCTCAGGAAGCGATCGCAACGCGACGGTCAGCCAGCGGATCGCGACCTCGAAGTCGCCGGCGTCCAGCGCCTTCGTTCCGATCTTGGCCCACGGTTTGGGAGCCGGACCCCGCTTGCGCAGGACCGACACGATTGGATCGTGGTCACGCTCGTAGCTTGCCGCTTCGCTCATGAACGCGTGACGTAGAGCGACGGAGATTTGCCCGAAAGGCTGCTCGGCTAACGCATCCGCCTCCATCCACCCCAGAGGCCGCGCGACGTCCTCCAGCGCTGAGTATGGATCCGAGGTGGTCACGAGCAGATCTTCGAGGTGCGCGGTCTCGCTGCCTTGGCGCAGCAGGAAGAGGGCGGACGCGCAGGCGGCAGGATCGAGCCCTGTCAGGGCCGCTAGTCGGCCCGTGCCTCCCGCCGCGGCGAGCCCGTGCACGGCTTCCGTGATCGGTACGTGTTCCGCGTGCACGGTCCACCAGCCCGGCAAGGTCTGCTCGATCGAGCGCCGGAACACGATGACGCGTCTCCCGGACTCGGCCATTGCCCATCGCAGGCGGCGTAGATGAAACTCGGTGTCGACACCTTCGAGGAACAACCATCCCGGCTCGCGCGAGGTCAGCGCTTCGAGCATCGACTGGTAGCTGGCGACTGGGACCCGGCGGAGTGACCGCCCGGGGCGCACTGCGGCGAGGGTGTCTTCGAGCCCAGGGCCCGCCCACGCGATGCCGCATGCGCGCGCTAGAATCGCAGCCTTGACGTCGGCGACGGCGTACGCCGCAGGTGCGGGTGGGCAATCAACTCGCGCAGAGATCCAGTCGAAGAAGTCGGGGGCGCGCCGCGCGAGAACGGCGGCGGCATCGTCCTCGCACCACAGCACGACATTGTAGCGGCGATCCGACACGATCGGCCGGTTGAGGTTGAGCCAGTCGAGGTCATCGCCGCCGATCGGCGGCTTCAGTGCCAGGATCACAGTCGTGCCGGCGGGTAGATCCGCCAGACGGACAACATCGACGATCACGTCGGTCGCCGGGTCGCGCGCGCGCAGCCGCAGGTACGCCTCGCGCAGTCGCGCCGGCGCCGCGTTGTCGACCAGGGTCAGGACGCCCTGGGCCGACAACTCGATCGCGACGACTAGCTTGTCGAGCCAGTGCGGCTCAACAGGTGACGCGTGAGCAGGGGGTGCGGGTAGAACCATTCCGAGTGATCCGGGTACGGAAGGAGTCGCGACAGGGTCAAAAGCTCCCAGACCAGATCGTCTTTCGGGAGGCGATGGTCGGGGTCACGCATCACGGCTTCGAGGACGTCGATGTGTCCGCGATGCAGGCCGGTCTCGAGGAGACGGCGTTCCTGATCGATGACGCTGTCGACGATGTCGTCGGTCGCCGCATCGACGTCGGCCTGCCAGGCCTCCTGCGCGATCAGGCGGATCATCTTGACGAAGTCGCGCGCTCGGCCGCCGGAGTAGAAGGCGAGGTGATCGAGCAGCGGCTGCGCAACGAGCGATGCTCCATCGAGATCCGTCGTCCGGCGCTGGAACAGCTCGGTGAAGAATGGGAGCCCGGGGCCCGGCTTGGTGGGATCGTGCTGATCGAGCACCGGTTCGTTGACCAGCGGCTGGAACTGGAACCGCGGCACGGCCGACGCCGTCGGGTGGTGGCGCAGCGCGAACGGCCCGCAGAGCACGACACGACACGCCAGCCGCGCGAGCACGTCGGACTCGACGAACAGCTCGCGAGCCCGCTCGATGTCGCGGATCCGATCGAGCCCGTCGATCACCAGCAGCACTGGACGATGGCGGGTCTGGACCTCACCGATCACCCGGTTGACCGTGTTGAGCATGGTCTTTACTTGCTCGTCGTCATCGGGGATGCGAACGCTGGATGCGCCCATCGGAAGATTCCAGTTCGCGCGCACCGCCTCGGCCGCTGCTCCCACCCCGGCCCCGGCCACCGCCGCACCAGGACCTCCGACGATCGCAGCGCCCACGGAGACGAGCGCCTTCGCGAGCTTGCCGAGATCCACCTGAGCTGGTTGCGGTGTGCCCGAGGCGCGCGCCAGTTCGCCCCACGCCGACGCGAGATCCTTCAACACGTCCTTGGGGAACGGGAACCCGAGAAGCTCTTCGGCGGTGCGATAGAGCGCGAGGCCCACCAGGAAACAGACCTCCCACTGGCTTACGTGCTGG
>Ga0134121_10001954_pt1 | contig 18413 bp, 21 predicted proteins | sample KB301_FD_96463 | JGI IMG/M metagenome (GOLD analysis project Ga0134121, IMG submission 96463) | Terrestrial soil microbial communities without Nitrogen fertilizer from Kellogg Biological Station, Michigan, USA - KB3-0-1 | ecosystem: Environmental > Terrestrial > Soil > Unclassified ... | reverse complement strand
TTGGGGTGGCGATGACATGGTCACGAACGCGTCCGCCCCAGACGCGAGCGGATCATCGCGGTAGTGGAATGGGTTTTGGGATCGCCCACAATCTCCACTCGGCCGCCGCAGGCGATCACTTCGTCGCGCTCGGGAACAGTCTCGGCGGTGTAATCCGTGCCTTTCGCATGTACGTCAGGACGGATTTCACGAATGATCGCGCGCACGTCCGATTCAGAGAAAATGACTACGGCGTCTACATCGGCCAACGCAGCCAGAATTTCGGCGCGTTCATCGGCCGCGACCAGCGGACGGCCTTCGCCTTTCAGTGCGCGGACGGAAGCATCTGAGTTAACCGCCACGACCAATCTTCCGCCCAGTTGCTTGGCCGCACGCAGGTAGCGCACGTGTCCGACGTGCAGCAGATCGAAGCCGCCATTGGCCAGAGTGATGGATTCGCCGGCGCGGCGCCATTCCGCCACCTGCGTTTGCAATTCATCGCGTGTGAGGGTCTTTTTTGCGATTGCCTTGTCCCTGGACGCCGTTCCCGCGGGGAAACCTGATTCGAACGTCTCTTTCGCCCCGATGGCTTGGTCTTTTTCGCGTTGAACCCGAGGCTTACACCATGGGCTCCATTCTTGCCACCGCTTCGTTGGCTTGGGCAGTTTGCCCGACTGAGATCTAGATACAGAAATCAGTGCGGCCGTGTCGCTGGCGGCACTTGATCCAGCGCGATTAATAATTCCTGCTGGGATACGGTTGCCGTGCCTCGCTTCATGACTACGATGCCACCGGCATAATTCGCCAAGTGGGCTGCGTCCTCGGCGGCGGCTCCGGCGGCCAGGGCAGCGGTGAACGTGGCAATCACCGTGTCGCCGGCGCCCGTGACATCCGCCACCTGATTGGACCCGAAAATCGGAATGTCGGCCGGCTTGTGACGCTGGGTAAACGCCACCATGCCATCGCGGCCGCGGGTGATGACCAGCGACTTCAGCTTCATCTCATCCATCACTTGCTCGGCCGCGGCGCACAGCGTGCGCCAATCGTGGCCGATCTTGACTCCGAGCGCTGCTTCGACCTCGGGCTCATTGGGCGTGGCCGCAGTCACACCGGAGAACTGGAGCATGCGGTAGCGCGAATCGAGTACCACGGGCACTCCACGCAGCCCGCCCTTGTAGCGGACCGCATTCAGGATTGCCGGAGTGGCTGCGCCGTAACCGTAATCTGAAACAAGCAGGACGTCGGAGGCGCGAGCGTACTCCCGTGCGGCCAGGACCAGTTCGCGTTTCAAGTGACGATTAGGTTCAGCCTCGGGCTCGCGATCCACACGCACGACCTGTTGCCGCGCTGAGTGCGTCGAACCTGCCAGAATGCGGGTCTTGGTCACGGTCGTATATCTCTTGTCTTTCAAAACACCGCTCACGGCGACGTGTTTGTGGCGAAAAGCCTTGAGCAGCAGCCGGCCCGGTTCGTCGTCGCCGACCACGCCGACGGGCAGCACATTGACGCCTAAGTCCGCGAGGTTACAGACGGCGTTGGCGCCTCCTCCCGGCACCACGCTGCGCTCGCGATGTCTGAGGATCAGGACCGGAGCTTCGCGCGAGACGCGGGAAATTTCTCCGAAAATAAATTCGTCGGCTACCAGGTCGCCGAGAACCGTGACCGTGACTTTGGGAAAGTCTTCGACGATCTTCCTTAGGCGCTCGGTTTCTTTGAGATGCTTGCTCATTCGTCTGGTCAGGCCGCAGCGCCGGATGCGAGCCGCCCTCGGGACAGCCGGCGGGACGCCGGTGCTACAAGACCTTTCGATTTTCTCATGGCTGGCGTCTTCTCTCCGCGATCCTGGCCAGCATGGTATCCACAGCGTTAGCTGCGTCGGCCAATTCCATTTTGACGGGGACCACGGCCAGAGGGGCCAGCGCGGACAAATATCCTCCCAGATTGACTGCGTCTTTTTCTGTAGTCACGAAACCGTCTGCCTCGCTGCGCTGACGCAGGTTCAGCAAATCACGGATGTCCTGATCGGTGTAGGCGTGGTGGTCGCGATAAACCGCTTCGGCAACCGGCTCGATGCCGGCGGTCCGCAGTTGCGCGACAAAATTCTTCGGCCGTGCGATGCCGCAGAACACGACCGGCCTGACCGGAACATTGACGGGAACAATTCCGCGACGTGCTTTCCAGACCAGTTGCTGATGCAATGGAAACCCCTCCGGGGACGCCCCGCTGGTAAGCACGGCCGCGTCGGCGCGGCGAAGTGAAGACAGCGGCTCGCGCAGCCTTCCTCCCGGAAGAAGGTGATCGCGAGCGTCTTCGGGAGTCACCAGCACGATGTCGAAATCGCGGGCGAGAGAGCGGTGCTGGAACCCGTCGTCGAGCAGATGGAACTGCGGTCCAAATTTCTGCTCGGCAAATACGCCGGCAGCGTGGCGGGACTCTCCGACAATGACTGGAACGCCCAGACGGCGGGCCATCAGCAGGGGTTCATCGCCGAAATCATGAGGAGAACCGGCGGGGTCGACCAGAGCCACGCCGCGGGTCCTGCGTCCGTAACCGCGCGATAGGATATCGAATTTCAATCCGCGCGCTTTCAGTAAGTCTCCCAAGAGCAAGACAAAGGGCGTCTTGCCCGATCCGCCGACGGAGAGATTTCCGATGCTCACCACCGGTCCGCTGAGTCTCTGGGCGCGTGCGACACCACGGTCATAGAACGCGTTGCGCGCGCGAACCCCGAGCCCGAACAGTGAGCTAAGCGGATTCATCTTTGTTCACTACCACAGGCTCTGTGGGGACGGTGCGGAGCCTGCCCGGAGCGAAGTCGAAGGGCCCCGTCCAGGCCGCGGCCAGCCGCGGCGGCTAAGTTTGGCAGTTTCGCATACATCTCTGCCATGGCTTCGCCATGGCCAGGGCGGGTCAGAGACCCGCCCCCACGCGGTCTGAGGCGGATTCCAGTAGTTTTTCTAAGGCTGCTACGGTTCTGTCCGTTGCACCCAATTGCGATCGCAGCGCTTCGGCTCCGCGGCGCCCCAGCGCGATTCGCTCTCCTTTGTTAGAAAGCAAATCGGTAAGAACCAGGGGAAACTCCGCTGGCCCCACTACCCGAACGGCATCCTGACTCTGAAACCAACTGACAATATCGCGGAAATTTTCCGTGTGGTTGCCAACCAGAATCGGTACGCCATAATGTGCCGGTTCGATGATATTGTGTCCACCGCGAGCGACAAGGCTTCCGCCCACGAAAGCTATGTCGGCCAACGCATAGAACGACGCGAGTTCGCCGATGGTGTCGACCAGAAAGGCGCCGCCTGCGATAGCGTCGCCACTCCACGAGGAACGCCGCCAAAAGCGAATGCCGAGCTGCTGCAGCAGCAGCCCAACTTCGTTGAAACGTTCGGGGCGGCGCGGCGCCAGAATCATTACTGCCCGGGGATGGCTGGCCAGCAGGTTTCCAAAGGCGCGCAACAGCAGTGCTTCTTCGCCTTCCACCGTGCTCCCGCAGACCACCACCGGCCCGGCGCCAGCTTGCTGAAAGTTCATGCGCAAGCTGGCGACAATCGGCGGAGGATCGGGCGCGCTTATATCAAATTTTAGATTGCCGCTGACCTGCACACGATCGGCGGGCGCCCCAATGTCGCGCAGACGGGAGGCGTCCTCGCTGGTTTGTGCCAGAAACAGATCAACGTTTCGGAGAACCCTCTTCAGAATGAAACGGAAGCGACGGTATCCGGGGCGCGAGCGGTCGGAGATACGGGCGTTCACCACGGCAACTCTGGCGCCACTGGCGTGCGCCAGTCGTAAGAAATTTGGCCAGAACTCAGTTTCCGCGATCAGAACCAGCCGAGGCCGCAGTACCGACAAATAAGGTTGAATGGCAAACGCGAAATCCAGGGGAAAGTAGAAAACGTTGTCCTCTCCAAAATGCTTCGTTGCCAGCCTCTGGCCAGTGGCCGTTGTAGTCGAGACCACGACTCGATATTTCGGGAAGCGCCGGCGCAACTCCCGCACCAACTCGCTGATTGCCAACACCTCGCCGACCGAAACCGCGTGCACCCAGATAGCAGGCGCGGGTTGTGCTTGCAGACGCGGCGGGACTTTGCCCAGGCGCTCGCCCAGGCCTTCGCGGTATGTGCCGTGGCGCCTCTTTCCGAAAATCCAGTAGGGCAGGCTGACCAAAAGGCCTGCCGCCAGCAGCGCGCTATAGAGCAAGTACATGAAGGAAGAGATATTCTAACCGCAAGCCGCACCGGGCTTCTTCTGCAAACTCAGGGCACCAGCACGCGGGCCGGGCGCATCCTATAATCGACCATCATGGTAAGAGGGACTTTGCGGATTTTCGTGTTTCCAGCGCTGGCGATGGCTGCCATCGCCCTGGTTCCTTTGCTGTGTCGGGCGGCAAAGGAGTTCGCCATGCCGCAAGCCCAGCCCGCCAAGACTTATCCGGCGCACGACCAGCACCCCCTGGAGGCATTCACGGTCGCGGTGGATCCTTACGATCTGGCGGAGAAGACGACTATCTTTTCCGTTCATTACAGCGAGCTGGGTTTTCTTCCAATCTTCGTGGTCGTCACCAATGACGGCAACCAGCCGGTCGAGTTGGCCGGCATGAAGGCGCAGCTGGTGACGGTGAACCGAACCAAACTTTCTCCCGCGACCCAGGAAGACATCGCCCGCCGTCTCACCCGTCCCTCGGCCAGCACCAGCCGCTATCCGATTCCGTTTCCCACCAAGAAAGTGAAGGGTGGGCTGAGCAGGCAAGCCGTTGAGGAAATACAGAATGCTCAGTTTGTCGCCAAGGCGGTTGAGCCCCATAGCTCGCAGTCTGGATTTCTGTTCTTCGATGTCTCGGGAATTTCCGTGCCTCTAGCCGGCGCGAACTTCTATCTCACGGGCGTCCGCGATTCCAAGGGAAGCGAACTGATGTATTTCGAAATCCCTCTGGAAAAGTATCTGAGCGCGACCCATTGACCGCACGGGTGTGGGGCGGACACTTTGTCCGCCGCTTTTGACATGGACCCGTTCGAAATCGCCTCGTGATCAGACTGAACCGTCAAATACAGAATCAACTTCAAAAGCGGCGGACAAGAGTGTCCGCCCCGCATGGGCCTGCATTTATAATGACGGATTATGGTAGCCACGCCTGAAGTCTCTATAACAGCGGCCTCGAAGTATGAACCGGTGATCGGGCTGGAGGTACACGTCCAGCTCCTGACCGCGACCAAGATTTTCTGCTCCTGTTCTACTCATTTCGGCGATCCCCCCAACACCAACGTTTGTCCCGTGTGCCTGGGCTTGCCGGGAGCCTTGCCTGTGCTGAACCGGAAGGCAGTGGAGTTTGCGGTGCTCGCAGCCATGGCGCTGAATTGCCAGATCAACGAGACTTCGATCTTTGCTCGCAAGAATTACTTTTATCCCGATCTGCCCAAGGGCTACCAGATTTCGCAGTACGACAAGCCGCTTTCCGAGCATGGTTTCATCGATATCAAGGCCGCCAGCGGGACTAAGAAAATCGGCATCACTCGCCTGCATCTGGAAGAGGACGCAGGCAAGAGCCTGCACGAAGGCTTTGTGAATTCTTCGGAGACCACGGGTATTGATCTGAACCGCAGCGGTGTGCCGCTGATCGAAATTGTCAGCGAACCTGATATTGCTTCACCGGAAGAGGCTTACGAATACCTCACGCGCTTGAAGGAGATCATCCTGTACACCGGGGTCAGCGACTGCAACATGGAGGAGGGCTCGCTGCGCTGCGACGGCAATATCAGCGTGCGGCCGCGCGGACAGAAAAAGTTTGGTACGAAAACCGAAGTGAAGAACGTCAATTCGTTCCGCTTCATCCGCGAGGCGCTGGAGTACGAAATCGAGCGCCAGATCGGCGTGATTGAATCGGGCGGCAAGATCACGCAGGAAACTCGCCTCTACAACTCGATCGAAGGCAAGACCTACAGTATGCGGTCGAAGGAACAGGCGCACGACTACCGCTATTTCCCCGAACCCGACCTGCTTCCGCTGGTCGTAGATACGAAATGGCAGAGGGAAATCCGCGACAGGCTGCCCGAACTTCCTGAGGCCCGGCGCAAGCGCATGGTTGCGGACTACGGCATTACCGAGCAGGACGCGCAGGTGCTGACGCTCAACAAGTCCCTGGCCGACCAGTTCGAAGCGGCAGCCAAGGCGGCCAAGAGTCCGAAGCGGGTCGCCAACCTGGTACAGAGCGAGTTGATGGGACGCTTGAAAGCGAAAGGCTTGGAGATCGAGCAGTCGCCGATCTCAATGAAGGGCGTAGCCGCATCGGCGGACCTGGTGGAAAGCGGCGCCATCTCGGGCAAGATGCTCAAGGATCTATACGATCTGGCCTTCGAGCGGGAGAAAGATTTTCCCGTTGTTTATGAAGAACAGGGCAGGCCGGAACAGTCCCGCGACACATCGGCGCTGGAGAAAATGATTGACGAGATTATCGCGGCCAATCCCAAGCAGGTCGAACAGTATCGCGCGGGGAAGAAGACGGTGGTGGGCTTTTTCGTCGGCCAGGTGATGAAGGCGTCGAAGGGCCAGGCGAATCCGCAGATGGTGAATGAGTTGCTGACCAAGAAACTGGAGTAAGAGCCGCGTCTGACTGCCATTCCCACCTTCGTTGACCATGCGGTCAGTACCTTCCGTTACGTTCAGCCTTTCGGCTCTGCTTCGATAACATGTAAGCGATGACGAAATGGAAGATTGACCGCATCATCAGCGTGGCCACTTTGGTCACTTCGCTGGTTGCTCTCATCCTTGTTCTGAAGAAGCCGGCGCCGGTGGCGCAACCGCAGCCGGCTGCGACCGCCGCGGTCAATGCGGAATCTTTTCAGCAGAAGGTCCAGCAGTTGGAACAGCCCAAGGAGCCGGGACAGCCTCCGGCTGAAGTTCACATCAATTCTGACGAAGTGGGCGCAGCCCTGGCGCAGGCGGCCGGACAGATTCCGCTGACAGCAGCCTTACCGGCAATACCTGGCGTCGGGTCGCCAGAAACTCCGCTCGCGCCCGGGCAGGCTGACGTCAAGGATTATCAGGTGAGTTTCGACGGCGATGTCGCGCATGGCCAGTTTCTTACCCAAATCGCGGGCAAGGATGTGTGGGTCACGCTCTCAGGTCATCTCGGATCCAAAGACGGCTATGCCACATTCGATCCCACAGAATTCAAAGTGGGCGATCTTAATGTGCCTGTTTCACTGGTGAACGACGCCTTGCAGAAGAAACTCAACGAACAGCGCGACCGTCTGAAATTACCGGACAACGTAGGCGGAATGAAAGTTGAGAACGGCGAACTGGTGATGACCCAAAAGTAGATTGGCCCGGCCGCATTCCTGCAACCGGGCCGTAGCTTCCCCACCTGTGCTATTTCAGGTTAACTTCCCGCAAAATCATGGTGCTGACAACTTCACGCATCTCGACTCGCTTCTCACCGAGCGTTTGAGCCGCTTGCTTGGACCCCAGAATCTTGTCTCGTATGGCTTCATTTTTTGCGGTCAAACCATCCAGAGCGCCGAAATTCTTGTACTCAACTCCGATCGCAATGTCCCAGTCCTGCGGGTCGTGTTTGGTGGTATTCAGATACACCTTGTAATCCAGGATCAGATTTTCTTTCTTCATTTCGTCATACAGCAACTTGGTGCTGGTTTGCAGGGTGGTCAGATAAGCATCCATTTTGGTTGGCACAACGCGGATGAGGGTCACCTGCCAGACCGGGCCCTCGGTGTAGTGCTCCTGAGCAAAAGCTTGCAGCGTGAAAAACAGAAATAATCCCAGGGCCGATACGGTGTATTTCTTCATGGTGAAGCTCTCCTTTGAATTGGACGATGCCGGGAGAATGATACGCCGTCGCGGTGGGGCGTCAAGTTCGGAGGAGATATGGTAGTGGCTCAGCCGGAAAACAACTCTACTGACCCGGTGTTCCCTGGAACAGCGGCCACAACCGATCACCGATCACGCGATAGAGGACAAACGCGCTGCCCGAGTCAGAAACCTGCCGGAAGAGCAGTTCGCCGCGCCCGTCGCCGTCGGCGTCCACCGCATCAATCAGTTCCAGGCGCGAGAGCACGTCGAAATGATTCGTGTCGGTCACGCTGGCGAACACCTTGTGCAGGTCGCCATACATATCGCCGCGAGCCACCTGCGTGATGATGTATTGCAGATCGGATGAAGCACCCGGACGGACCGGCAGCCGCGCTTTCGCGGTCAACACAACGATTGGCTCGTTGCTATTGGAGAGATCGAACGTGTGCAGCTGGACATCTTCGAAGCTGGGCTCGGGCGGCTTTGCCTTGCTCGCCGGCCGCGATGCTGCGCGGGCCGCGGGCTTTGATCCGGCCGACTCCGGCTGCGCGGCCCACGCCCGCACCTCGTCCGCGGCCAAGGCCAGAATTTTCTTGCGCAATTTTTGTTCTTCTTCAGGCTTGAGGCTGTAGGCATACGGGCGTGGTTCGGGGCCAGCAGCGTCTGAAATAGCAGGAATCAGCTGCACCGGTTCCGGCGCCGCAGACGGTGAGGCCGACGGCTTGTGCAAGTCTTTGGGTGTTTTCGTTGACTCCAGCGCCGTGACCGCAGCATTTCGCTTTTTCAACTCAGCCGGAGTCGGTGCCCCCCGCTTCAACACGGGACGATCCGGATCTGCGGCGGGAGCTGAAACTGGCGGCGAAGACGCGGAAGCCCCTTCCGTGGTGGCCGCGGCGGGCCGCTTCAGCACCGGACGATCCGAATCTCCGTCGGCCTCTGGAGCCGTTGTGGGCGCAGCCGTAGACGCGGCAGGAGTGCCGGCCGGCGCAGGCCGCTTCAGGACAGGACGGTCCGAATCTCCGTCGGCTTCCGGAGCGGGCGTCGGGGATGCGGCAGGAGCGGACGCGGGCGCCGGGGAAGACGCAGGGGCAGCAGGGTTCGCGGATGGAGCATCCTCCGGCGACCTGGATTTCGGGCTCGCACGTCGCAACACGGGCGGACCTTCCGGCGGCTCGGGCGCGGGCTTCGACATGACAGCCCTCTTCTTGGCCGCTGCATCTTTGGCAGCTGCAATCGCGCTCGCCGACTGCCAGGTTCCGGCTCCCCTCCAAGTATTGTTTCCTTGCAGGGCGCCCGTAACCGTAAACAGTCCCAGGGAAACGCCGGTGCGGAAGCCTTCATATATCGTGCCGCTCTCAAGTGCCATGGGCACCGGCGAGGCCTTATACGCACTGGCGTCGTAGTATTCGCCATCGTACAGGATGGTGATAGGGACCAGGCGGGCTTTGCCGCTTGCGGTCAACTCAACCAGGCCCAGGGCGCGAGGCCCCTTGATCGCCTTCTTGGTGCCGGCCGATTGGGCCGGGGCGACTGGAGCCAGCATCAAGGCCAATCCCGCCAGGATGACGGCCCGCCGTGCGGTGCGATATAACATGGTGGCACCAAGCTTTGCAGAAATAGGAGACGCTGCCATGGCTATCGATATCAATGATAAAGCTCCTGACTTTACCTTGCCCGACCAGAATGGAGAAGAAGTTTCGCTCAAGGCTTTTCGTGGAAAATACGTAGTGCTATTTTTCTATCCCCGCGCCGATACTCCGGGCTGCACCATCGAGGCCTGCGAGTTCCGAGATTCCTATAGAAAGATGCAGAATACCGGCGCCGTGCTGCTGGGTATCTCGCCGGATACGCCGAAAGCGCAAAAGAAATTCGAGGAAAAGTACAGCTTGCCTTTCACGTTGCTGGGCGATGCCGAGAAGAAAGTGTGCAACGCCTATGACGTGATCAAGGAGAAGAACATGTACGGGAAGAAAGTGATGGGAGTGGCGCGCACCACTTTCATCATCGGCCCGGATGGGAAGATCAAGCACATCTTCCACAAAGTAAAGCCCGAGGGACACTCCGACGAGGTACTGGCGTACCTGAAAGGCGTCATCAAAGGCGCCGCCTAGGTCAAAATGTGAGGGCGCGAGCGTCCCGCTCGCGCCTACATTCCTATTTGCTGACTGTCGTGAAGGTCAAAGCCGTCTCAACCGGAATTACGGCCTCTTCCTTTCCCGTTGCGACCGCCACCCCGGTTCCGGCTCCGGCGCCAACGCCCGCGCCGATCGCGGCGCCTTTGCCGCCGCCCGCTAACGCGCCAATCAATGCCCCGGCCGCGGCGCCACCGCCAATTTTCGTGGCGTTGCTCTTGGTATGGCCTTTGCCCTTAGCAGAATAGGCATGGGTGGCGATGGGAACCATCCGTCCGTTGACTTGCACAGATGTCAGCCGCAACGTTAGTTCTCCCGGCGCGTGCAGGCGTCCGCTGGATTTAGCGGACGTCACCTTGCCGCGTACGGGCGCGCCCGTCCGGGCCAGGGTTTTGCCATTGACCACCAGCGGATGAGCCAGTGTAGCGTCGAATCTGTCGCCAGCTTTCGCGGTGGCGGAACTGATCTCCGATCCCACTCGAACCGTCATCCGGGTGCCCGCAGGAATGGTTTGCGCCGCTGCGGCCAGCGCCATCAACACCAGTAAAGAAACAATCTTGAGCGATTTCCCCAGCATGAATCCTCCTTCATGATTGTGACCCGAGGCACTATTATGCGGTGAGGCGATGAGGATAGCCAAGAGCAGAAATTCGTCAGCCCTGGTTCCGCTCACCAGCAAGTTCTACGCCCGCGATCCGCGCGCCGTCAGCCGCGGCTTGTTAGGCAAGGTCTTGGTACGGCGCCAGCACAGAAAGCTGCTGACCGCACGGATCGTGGAGGTGGAAGCCTATCTGGGAGTAGCCGATCCCGCCTCTCATTCCTTTTGCGGACGCACCGGCCGCAACTTCGTGCTCTTCGGCCCTCCCGGCGTTTCTTACGTGTACTTCATTTACGGCAATCACTATCTCTTCAACGTCTCCTGCCTGCCCGATGGAGAAGCCGGAGGTGTGCTGTTCCGAGCCCTCGAACCAATCTCCGGAATTGAGCAGATGGCACAGGCAAGAGACGTCTCAATGGAGGAGGACGCCGACCTGCGCATCCTGACCAGCGGGCCGGGGCGCCTCGCTGAGGCCTTCGGTATTACTCGCGAACGCGACAACGAGAAAGACCTGACCAACCCGAAGTCAGACCTCTTCATTGTGGACGATGGCTTCCGGACGGGTCGCATCGAAGTGACGCCGCGCATCGGTATCACGAAAGCCGCGGGGCGTCCCCTACGCTACATAATTGCGGGGAACAAATTCGTATCGAGAGGCTGACCACGAACCACCGAAGGGCGGGTGCCCTCACCCGCCCAGCCAGGCTTTGGCTGACGACCATGAACCAGGCGAGCTTCGTTCGCTCACCCGAACGAGGCGTCCGGGGCTACGCGTGCCTTGGCTTACGCAGGTCGCAGAACGATGTTATCGATCAGGCGCGCTTTGCCTACGAACGCTGCCACTGCCACTAGCGCCGGACGCGAAAGATCGTCAACCGGATCAAGCGTCTCTGGATCCACAATCTCGAAGTAGTCGAGCTGCACCGAAGGTTCTTGCGCGACAAGCCGGGTTCCAGCCTTGATCAGCGCGCAGACCTTGCGTTCTCCCCGATCGAATTGCTCTTGCACCGCCACGAGTGAGCGATAGATCGCCCGTGCCGATTCTCGCTGCTGCGCGTCAAGATAGGCGTTGCGGGAACTCATGGCCAAGCCATTTGCTTCGCGCACGATCGGGCAAACCACAACCTGCACCGGAATATTCAGATCGCGCACCATCCGCCGAATGATCGTTGACTGGGCCGCATCTTTCTGCCCGAAGAATGCCCGGTCCGGTTCCACGATGTTGAAAAGCTTCGCGACCACCGTGGTCACGCCGCGAAAATGTCCCGGACGTGAACGGCCGCAAAGCTTGTCGCTGAAACCCTCGACGCTGACGTAAGTGACGGCGCCCGCCGGATACATCTCTTGCACGCTGGGCGCAAAAATGAAGTCCACACCTTCCTGCGTGAATAGTTCGCGATCGCGATCAAAAGTTCGCGGATACTTGGCCAGGTCCTCGGTGGGACCGAACTGAAGGGGATTCACGAAGATTGAAGCCGCGACCAGATCGCACTGCGCCTTGGCCGCACGCACCAGCGAGAGATGACCTTCGTGGAGCGCTCCCATAGTGGGCACAAGCCCGAGGCGCTTGCCGTCGCGCCGGGCCGCGCGACTGGCCGCGCGCATTTCGTCAATGCTATGGCAGATTTTCATGACTCGACGGCCAGGCCCATCTCAGGCTGACGGAACCCAATTGATGAGCACGTGCATGCTCTCCAGAGTTCCGGCGACGATGGCGCGGTTGGTGCGAATCTTGACGTCGTCGTCCGCGGAACTTTTTATCGCGTTTTCAGTCACGGCGACTACCCGCCCGTAAGGCCACGCCGACGGCGGCAGATTGCCTAGCGCCTGAGTCAATTCTCCCGGCTTGAGTATGCGCTCCAGATGATCGTCGGGATCGAGAAGCCCGACGCCGTCCGCTCGAATAATCAAATAGGGATTCCGCCAGCCCTTCATATGAATCAGACTGCGATATTTTTCCGGCGTGGGCTCGGGGATCGCAAGAATGCGCGCCGTTGCCAGCGCTGTGGGATCGGGTGCTTTCGGGGCGGCGGAGCAGGAAGCCAGGACAGCGACGGCTGCCGCAAGAAGACCGGGACGCAAATGTCTCATTCGGCCTTTTAGCGCCTCATCGCCCGCTTGCGTTCGAGAACCGTGTCCAGCGCCGCCCGCGTTTCTTTTGGCAGATGATAGGACTCTTCGTTCGAAGGATATTGTCGCGAAGCGACGTCGGCACGGAACGCCTCTACCGCGACGGTGATGGCCGCGCCCACGTTCGCGTACCGCCGTACGAACTTCGCCGGATGTCCAAAGCTTAGGTTCAGCAGGTCGTGGAAGACCAGTACCTGGCCATCGCAATCCGGTCCGGCACCGATGCCAATGGTTGGCGTCTCAACCTCGGCCGTAATCAGGGCCGCAACTTCCCGCGGGATGCCTTCGAGAACCATCAAAGCCACGCCGGCGCGATCGAGTGCAACCGCATCGCGCATGAGCTGCTCTACACCGCTGAGATTCTTGCCCTGCACCTTGTAGCCTCCCATCATGTTGACCGACTGTGGAGTGAGGCCGATGTGTCCGGCCACAGGTATTTCGGCGTCAATGATGCGGCGGATCAGGTCGGCACGCTTCTCGCCGCCTTCGATCTTCACCACTTCCGTCCCCGCTTCTTTCACAAAACGGGCGGCATTCCGCACCGCCTCAATGGGGTCAGACTGGTACGACCCGAACGGCATGTCGGCGATCAACAATGCATGCTTCACGCCGCGGTGGGCGGCGCGCGTGTGGTGCAGCATCTCGTCAATCGTGACCGAGAGCGTGTTTTCGTAACCCAGCATGGTCTGGGCCAGCGAGTCGCCGACCAGAACAATGTCGATGCCGGCCTCGTCAATCAGGCGGGCGCTTGAATAGTCGTAGGCGGTGAGACAGGTAATCGGTTCGTGGCGGAGTTTCTTGTCGCGGAGTGAAGATACGGTAATCTTGCGGCGAGGTTCGCCGACGGGAACCAGACTCACGATGTCCTCCAGTGCCCCTCCGCAACCCCGCGGATAGAGCCTGTCTACATCTTGGATGCTACCAAGCTTATTGTAACCGCAAACAGCTGTCAGGTCGATAGGAGCCATCAGGGCCAGGCAGGGGCAGACATCCCCATTGCCCAGCCGGGCAAAGCTCGGCATTTCTGCGAGATAGCGTCAGCGCGAAACTATCAAGTGAGACAATATTCAGGTTGTTATTCCTAGGCGCTGGCCGCTTCCTGGCTCCCCAACGGCAAGAAATATTGCGTCCCCTTGATGGGTGCCGAAACCTTCCGCAATAACTCCTGCAAATCCTGATTGCGCTCCACGAAATCAATCTCCGAAGTATTCACGATCAACAAATCCGACGATGTGTAGTGAAAGAAAAAGTGCTCGTAAGCCTTGATCACTTCTTCCAGATAGTCTTCGTTGATTGCTTTCTCTCCCGGCGCATTCTTCTTCTTCAGGCGCTTCTTCAGCACTTCGGGGGTGGCTTGCAGGTAGATGACCAGATCGGGTGTGGGCAGTTGCTCGCGAAAATGGTTGTAGTAGCGGTTATAAATTTCCAGTTCCTGATCGCTCAGATTCAGGCAGGCGAAAACCTTGTCCTTCTCGAAAACGAAATCGGTGACCACGGTTTTCTGTGAACGCGGGCCCAGGTCGAGGGCGCGCAGCTGCTCGAAGCGGCGAATCATGAAGGCGAATTGCGTCTGGAAGCCGGCGCCGGGCTCGCCTTTGTAGAAGGCACCGAGAAACGGATTGTCCTCCGACTCCATGACCTGCTGCGCGTTGAGACGCTCGGCCAGGATGCGCGCCAGCGTGCTTTTGCCGACTCGTATGGGGCCTTCGACTGCGATATAGCGGGGCAGCTCAAAAAGATTAGCCATTGGTTAGAGAGTCGAGGAATTGAAGTTCCTTCGCAGCATATCTCGCTTGCGGCCGGGAGGCAATTGTGGAAAGAGTTAACAGGGCAGATTTCAGATTGAAGATTCAGATTGAAGATTGATGATTGCACTCCAGAGCGGATGATCTGAAAATCTGCGATTTTGAATCCGCGATGCATTTACAATCGCGATCAGCATGTACCCCTACATCGTCACCGCCGCCGTGGCCGCAGCCGCTTCTGCCGCGGGCTACCAATCCATGGCCCCGGCCGGGCAATGGTTCGGCCATACCTTCACCGGGTTGGGCCGCGGGTCGAAACAACTGGCGCTGACTTTCGATGATGGCCCCAACGATCCGCATACCCAGCGCTTGCTGGACGTGCTGGCCCGACACGAGGTTCACGCCACATTTTTTCTGATCGGACGCTATGTGCAGCAACGGCCGGACATCGTTCGGGAACTGGTGAAGGCTGGACACGTGGTTGGGAACCATACCTTCACTCATCCTCTGCTGATCTTCAAGAGCGCGGGAGAACTCAGATCGCAGCTCGACAATTGCGATCGCGCTCTGACCGACGCCATCGGCGAACACTCCAATCTGTTCCGCCCGCCTTTCGGAGGCCGGCGTCGAGCCGTGTTGCGCATCGCGCGGCGAATGGGATTGGAACCGATCATGTGGAACGTGACCGGCTACGACTGGAACGCAACCTCAGCCGAGCAGATTGAGCGCAAGGTGACGAGCCAAGTCCGGGGCGGAAATGTAATTTTGCTGCACGATGGCGGGCATCGTGAGTTCGGCGCTGATCGTTCGTTTACCGTCACTGCAACCGATCGGTTGATTTCCCGCTACAAATCGGAAGGCTACGAGTTCGTGACGATTCGGCAGATGTTGTGAAAGGCAGATTTCAATTCTTAATTCTCGGATCTCGGTTAGGCCGAACTTCTTAGAGGCATCGTCGCGAATATCTGCCTGGCTGCTGCTATCGTTTGGTGGACATCTTTTTCCGTGTGAGCCACGCTCAGAAATGCCGCTTCGAACTGGGAGGGGGGCAAGTACACTCCTCGGTCCAGCATGGCGCGGAAAAATCGAGCGAAGGCTTTGGTGTCGCACTTTGCCGCGGACGTCCAATCGGTCACCGGATCATTGCTGAAAAACCAGGTGAACATGGATCCGACGCGATTGCACGAGATCGGCACTCCTGCCTCTTTGGCCGCTGCGGTAACGCCCTCGGTCAATTGCGCACTGCGAAGTTCCAGACCGGTGTACAGAGTGCTTTTGTGGTTGCGCAGGTAGCGCAGGGTGGCAAGGCCGGCGGCCATGGCAAGCGGGTTCCCGGAAAGGGTTCCAGCCTGATAGACCGGGCCGAGCGGCGCGACCATGTCCATAATTTCGGAAGGGCCCCCGTATGCGCCCACGGGGAGTCCGCCGCCGATGATCTCTCCGAACGTGGTCAGGTCCGGCAGAATTCCGTATCGCTCCTGCGCCCCGCCGAAGGCCAGGCGGAAGCCGGTCATCACTTCGTCGAAGATGAGCACGGACTTTTCCCGTTCGGTAATCTCGCGCAACGCATCCAGGTACATCGGACTGGGAGGCACGCATCCCATATTGCCGACCACCGGCTCCACTATCACGCACGCAATCTGTTTGCTGAACTTCTTGAAAGCCAGCTCCAGCGCGTCCGTATCATTGAATGGAAGGGCCAGGGTCAGCTGGGTGAATTCTTCCGGTACGCCAGCCGAGCCGGGAATCCCCAAAGTGGCCACGCCCGAGCCCGCTTTGACCAGCAACGCATCCGCGTGGCCGTGATAACAGCCTTCAAACTTTACGATGTACTTGCGTCCGGTATATGCACGGGCCAGTCGGATGGCGGACATAGTGGCTTCCGTACCCGAGTTGACGAAGCGGATCTTTTCCGCCTGAGGAAATGCCGAGATTACGATTTCAGCCAGATCAGCTTCAGCGGCGGTTGAGGCGCCAAAACTGGTTCCACCCTTGGCAGCCGTGGCAATGGCTTCAGGCACGCCGGGTGGCGCGTGACCGAGGATCAACGGTCCCCACGACCCCACGTAGTCGATGTACCTGTTTTCGTCGGCATCCCAGAGGTGGGCGCCCTGCCCTCGAACCATGAATAGCGGATCGCCCCCGACCGAACCAAACGCTCGCACCGGAGAATTGACGCCGCCAGGAATCATCTGCTCGGCGCGTTTCTGTAGCTTGCGTGAGGCTTCGACGTTGCGGGCCATGAGTGTAGTCGTCTACGAAACCACTAAATATAGCAGCGAAGGGCGCGAATGCGCATGCGAGCCGCGTGGGACAACCGCCTCCGGCTACTCTTCGAAGCGGAGCGTGGAATTCATCGGAAATTCATTTGTCCGCAACATTCCTGCAATATGCATGCCATATCTTCCGAGCAGTGACATGCTCTTCTAACCGGGAGAGCCAAGGACAGTCTCGGGGGGCTCCGGGCTGTCTTTTTGCTTTCCCGGGCTTTCCGACAACCATATGGGACCGAGTCTCAGACCCGGTCGGGCCGAGCAAGATCGGCTAACTCGCTCCTACTTCTCCACCTTCACACTCTTCCAGAATGCCACGTAGCCGGTTATCTGCTTCGCCGCCGGCTTAGGCTCGGCATAAAACCAGGCGGCATCATGATTGCGCTTACCGCCGACTTCGATATCGTAATAGCTCGCGGTGCCTTTCCACGGACACACGGTGTGGCTCGCACTTGGCTTGAAATGCTCCGTCTTGATGGCGTCAGGCGGGAAGTACTGGTTGCCTTCCACTTCCACACATTGGTTTGATTCCGCTAGGACTGTGCCTTCCCAGATTGCTTTTGTCATAAGACCTGTTTAGATTGCAGAACGGGAAGGCGGTTGCAATCTTTGAAGGGTTTTGGCGAATTCCAAAGTCCGCTGGTCGCTGCCCAGGCTTTCAATGGTCGTTCCATGGTGGGGCGACTCCAGCGAGTGCTGGTGTGCCCGCCACTCGCGGCGGGATGGAACTTGCCGTCCGTCGCGGATCGCTGGCAAGAGCTGGGCTTCTTCCACCCGCCGGATTTCGCGACCGCGCAGGCGCAGCATGACGAACTTTGCCGCCAGCTTGAGTCTGCCGGAGCCGAGGTATTCCAGTTGCCGGCGGCTTTCGATCTTTCGCTCGATGCGGTCTACACCCACGACCCTTCCCTGGCTTCCGATTATGGCCTCATCGCCCTGCATCCCGGCAAGCCGAACCGGGTTCCGGAAGCGCAACGCCATGTCGAATTCTGCCGCGGCATTGGCGTGCCGGTGCTGGGTCAGATTAAGGCTCCAGGAAAAACTGAAGCCGGCGACATGGTTTGGCTGGACTCGAACACTCTGCTGATCGGCCAGGGCTACCGCACCAACACCGCGGGGATCGCGCAAATGCGCGCGCTGCTTCAACCGCATGGTGTGAAAGTGATGTCGGCACCCTTGCCGTACGGCCCAGGTCCTTCGGCCTGTTTGCACCTCATGTCGTTGATGAGCCTGCTCGACGAACAAACCGTGCTGGTGGATTTGCCCTGGCTGGCCGTAGAGACGGTGGAACTCCTCCAATCCCGCGGCTACCGATTGGTCGAGATCGAATACTCCGAGCGCCATACGCTGGCCTGCAACGTGCTTGCCCTCGGCGAAAAACGCCTACTCGCCCTGGAAGAGAATCGCACGACCAACAAGAAACTTCGCCGGGCGGGATTCGAGATCAAGACCTTTCCCGGATCCGAGTTGTGCGTCAACGGCGGCGGCGGCCCAACCTGCCTGACCCGCCCCCTTTTGCGGGCCACGTAGGGTGGGTGCCCCACCCGCCTGGCGGAGCGAAGCTCCGCTATTTTCCCGCCGCACGCCACGAACCCGCGAGCTTCGATCGCCGCCGGACGGGGCGTCCGGGCCTAGGTGAGTCTTGCCGGCCCAACTTTTTTCACCGCGCCCTGATAAACTCAACAGTGATGGTTCTCCCCTTCGTCCGTGATCTGTTCACGGACGTGGAAAAGCTGCCGGCCTTTTCGCG
>Ga0134121_10001953_pt1 | contig 18454 bp, 13 predicted proteins | sample KB301_FD_96463 | JGI IMG/M metagenome (GOLD analysis project Ga0134121, IMG submission 96463) | Terrestrial soil microbial communities without Nitrogen fertilizer from Kellogg Biological Station, Michigan, USA - KB3-0-1 | ecosystem: Environmental > Terrestrial > Soil > Unclassified ... | reverse complement strand
GTCCGCGAAGTGACCCGCAAAGCCGGCGTGGTCTTCATTCTCAACGATCGTCCCGACCTGGCTCGCCTGGCGGAAGCCGACGGCGTTCATTTGGGCCAGGACGATTTGCCCATCCGCGAAGCTCGCCGCATTGTCGGACCCGACGCCCTGATCGGCGTCAGCACCCACAGGCTTGACCAAGTTCGGCAAGCCGTCCTGGACGGCGCCAGTTACATCGGCATCGGCCCGACATTTCCTTCCTCCACGAAAAACTTCCCGCAGCTTGCCGGCCTTGACTTCATCCGCGAAGCGACCGCGGAAACCACGCTGCCCGCATTCGCCATTGGCGGAATTACGGCCGAAAACGCCCTTGCAGTGAAGGCCGCCGGCGCTCGCGCCATAGCCGTAAGTTCAGCGGTGTGCCAGGCTAACGATCCACGAGCCGCTGCCGCCGCGCTATGCAAGATCGTCATTGGTCATTAGTCATTGGTCATTGGTCATTGGAATCGGTCATCCCGCTTGGGACGAATGCCCAATGACGAATGACCAATGACAATTCCCAAAAATTTACTGCCACCTTTCACGAATTGCCAAGTATAGTAACCGAATCTCCAAAGGCGGCGGCCGGCTTGGAATCGCCGGATTTTTGCGACCGCCGCATGTTTATCCCAGCAAGGAGTACCAGCATCATGTTGGCTTTCCCTTCCAAACGGCGGCAGACCATCGGCTTGCTGATGTTCGCGGCCCTGTGCGTGAGTTTGACATTGACGGCCGGCGGGGTGCGCGCGGCCCAGGGCGACAAAGACAAAGGCGGCAAGACCGACACCGACAAGATCCAGGGCGCCTGGGACGTCACCAAGTTAGTTTTAGAAGGCCAGGACGTTCCGGAGGAAATCCTCAAGGAAGTCAAGGTGGTCTTCAAGGGAGACGAGGTCTCCGTAACTCTCATGGGTGCGGACATCAAGGGTTCCGTCAAGATCGATGCCAGCAAAAAGCCCATGCACATCGACCTGGTCATGAAAGGCGACGAATTGCCGCCCCGGTTCGGCATCTTTGAATTCGACGGCGACAACATCAAAATCCACGCCGGTGAAACCAAAGAGACACGGCCCAAGGATTTCAAGGAAAATGCCGCCGTCATTCTCGTCATCAAGAAGGCGCCGGCTGGCAAAACCGACAAGAAAAACCCAGCCAACCGCAGCGTGGAAGTATCTTTCACTGAGGACCAAGGCAAAACCGCCACGGCCACGCAGCCGCCCGCGACGGGAACCCAAACGAAGCCGGCGGTGAAAACCGAAAAGGGCAAGGGCAAAACTGATCATGAGAAAATCCAGGGCGCATGGGTTATCAAGAGCGGTGTTAAAGGCAAGGGCGGCGACATGCCCAAGGAAATGGCCGGAAAGATCAAGTTTACCTTTGCCGACGACAAGCTCAACATCGAAGTGTTTGGCACCGACGACAAAAAGGGCGGCGTTTTCAAAATCGACGACAAGACCAAGCCCGGCCAAATCGAATTGGTGCTCGACGGCAAGGCCCACAGCGGCATTTATGAGTTCGAGGGTGACACGCTGAAAATCTGCGTGACGGAGGCCGGTGAGGCCCGCCCCAAGGAATTCAAAGCACCCGAAAACAGCAATAACATGCTCCTGGTTTTCGAACGCGAAAGGGCGGAAAAAAAGGGTCTGAGCTTGTCGGCGCAGCAAACATCCGACGCGGAGTTAGCACCTTTTTTCTGCTATCAGGTTCATGAGGAACCCGAAACCGTGGCCCAGGGGGGCAAGGACACCAAGAGCGATAAAGATCTGATCCAGGGGACTTGGTCCGTCGAGAAGGTCGTCGATGACGGCATGGAGTATGCCAAGGAGTTTCTCGATCAGGCCAAGTTTATGGTCAAAGGGGACAAGATCGAGGTCACCGTGGGCGACGCGGTTTTGATGAATGCCACCTACAAGGTGGACGAAACCAAGAAGCCCAAAACTGTGGATCTTGATGTGGCCGGTGGCCCGCCGATCATCGGCATTTATGAAATGACAGGCGACACGGTCAAATTCTGCATGGTTGAGGGCGGCAAGGACGCCAAACGCCCAACAGAGTTCAAAGCTGAGGCAGGCAGTGGTTTCAAGCTGATTGTGTTGAAGCGGGCCAAGGAGGAGAAAAAAGGCAATCTCGATAATCCGCCTGCTGAGCAGTTTTTGGTTTTCGAGGCCGCTCAGGACAAAGCCGCCAAAGGGGCGGACAAGGACCAGGAGCTTATGCAAGGCGCCTGGCAGGTAACCTCCGCGACCAGCGGCGGGATGGCCTTGCCCGCCGAGATCGTCGCCAAGATCCAGTTCATCGTCAAGGGCGACGCCGTGATCTTGCAAATGGAAGGTGAGCCCGAGAAGAAACACGCGACTTTCAAGCTCGACTCATCCAAGAAACCCAAACACATCGACATCATGCCGAGCGAACCCGCCGGGGCCAAAGTCGAGACCGGCATTTATGAGCTGAACGGCGACACGCTCCGCATTTGCACTGTGGAAGGTGCCGAGCGCCCGAAGGAGTTCAAGTCGGAGGCCGGCGGCATGGTGACGGTGATCGAGCTCAAGCGGATTGTTGCCAAAAAGGGCGGTCCCGAGGAAAGCGACGCCGATGAGTTCCTGGTTGTGGCCGCAGCGCAAGACAAAGGCGTCAAGGATGGGAGCAAGGACAAGGACTTGTTGCTAGGCACCTGGCAAGTTACCACCGCCACCGAAGGCGGAGTGAAGAAGCCGCCCGAGGAAACCGCGACGATCCAGATGGTTTTCGCCTCCGACAAAATAACTTTGCGCATCGACGGCGTGGGCAAGGATGCGGCTTACAAGATCGACGCCTCCAAGAAACCCAAACAGATTGAAATTACTCCCGAAGGAAGCCCCCAGAAGCTTCTGGGCATCTTTGAATTGGCCGGCGATTCGCTCAAGCTGTGCGTCTCCCATGAAGAAGGAATGCGGCCCACCGAGTTCAAATCCGACGCGGGAAGTAAGGTTATTTTGATCGAATTGAAGCGCGTGGCTGAGAAAAAGGGCGGCCTTGAGGAGTTTGAAGACGCGCAATTGGTGCTGTCCGTGTCTGAACAAGACAAAGCGATGGCAAAAGGCGACAAGGACCGTGAACTGTTCCAAGGCACCTGGCAGTACACGAAAGGCACCGCGGGCGGCACAATGATGCCCGCCGATGCGCTTGCGAAATTGCAGGCGACTGTCAAAGGCGACACCCTGACCATCTTTGCGGACGGTCAGCCTGTGGACAAAGGGACTTTATCTTGGGACACTTCCAAGAATCCCAAACAAATTGACATTGTGCAGAGTGGGGAAAAACCTGGCAAAACCTTGGGGATTTACGTATTCGATGGAGATATTCTCAGGATTTGCCTGGCCGACGCCGAACCGCGGCCCAAGGAGTTCAAGTCCGAGGCCGGCAGCAAGGTGATGTTGTTTGAGTTACGCCGCGTGGTGGAGAAGAAGGTTAACGCCCAAGAAGATGTGCACGACGTCGTTTCCTTGGGCCAGAAAGAAAAAGGTGACAAGGACGGGGATCTATTGCAAGGCACTTGGGAAATGACCTCTTTCGTTAACGGAAATGGCGAACTTGGAACCATCACTCTGGGTGGCCACCTGTTGATTGTGAAAGGCGACAAGATTAGCTTCCAGATAGGGGTAGTTTCTGACGGCAAGGAAGGCACCTACTCAATCGACTTTTCCAAAATGCCAAGACACATAGATATATCGCCAAAGGTCTTGGGAGAAGTTAAATTCCAGGCGATTTATGAGCTTACAGGCGACACGCTGAAGATATGCGGCACGGAGGAGGGTAATCGGCCAACCGAATTCAAAGCGCCGAAAGGCGGAAATGCTACTCTTATTATGCTGAAGCGAGTTGTTGAGAAGAAAAGCAGCTTGGAAGAGACCGGCGACATTGAACTGGTGGCTTTTGAGGACGAGGAGCAGGCGCAAGCCGGGAAAAAACAATCTCCCGCTAACAACGCCGACCTCAACCGCATCATGGGCGTCTGGAAAATGGTTCACGCCCGCGGCGATGGCGAAGATGGCCGCGATGAGTTGGTTGGCCCGGTCCGCATGACGTTTGACACCGACGGCACGCTTAGCGTCCAGGGCACTGCTAGCAAAGAAACTGGCGCCTACACCCTTGACGCCGCCGCCAATCCCAAACAAATCACCTTCACGATAGCCGGCCAAAAGCAATCTGTCCCCGGCATTTACATGTTTGACGGCAAAAAGCTGGTGCTGTGCTTTCCCGATGCGACTGCCGCCGGCAAGCGGCCTACCGAATTCACCGCCGGCAAGGGGAGCAAGCAAATTCTATTCGTTTTGGAACAAACCTTGACGCTGGATGCATTGCTACAAGAGCGGCTCGAGGCAAAAGACATTGACCGCCGCGTTAGTGCGAACAACTTGCGTCAAATCGGCATGGCCATGCACATTTACCACGACAGTTATAAAGGTTTTCCCGCCCATGCCATTTACAGCAAAGACGGCAAGACACCCCTCTTGAGCTGGCGTGTGGCGATCCTGCCGTTCATCGAAGAGGGAGTCCTTTACGATCAGTTCAAGCTCGACGAGCCGTGGGATAGTCCACACAACAAAAAGCTCATTGCCAAGATGCCTAAAATCTACCAACCCGTTGGTCAGGGCGTCAAAGGCGAGGGCCTCACTTACTACCAGGTTTTCACAGGCAAAATGACGCCGTTTGACGGGCCGAACAAAATGAAGTTCGGCCAGTTTACCGATGGCACGTCGAACACGATCATGGTGGTGGAGGGAAAAAACTCCGTGCTCTGGACCAAACCCGACGACCTGACACTGCCGAAACCGGGCGATCCGATGCCCGAACTGGGCGGCATGTTCGCGACTGGCATGAATTTGCTGTTCGCTGACGGCGCTGTGCGCTGGGTGAAAAAGGACATCGATGCCGCGACTCTGCGGGCGCTGGTCACGCCCAGCGGCGGCGAGGTGGTCGTTCCCGCGAAGTATGAATTGCCGACCAAGGATGACGACAAGATGGAGATGAAAAAAGAGGTGATGAAAAAGGCGGCGGACAAGAAAGATGAAAATCCCAAGGCGGACGTGAAGAAAGACGACGCAAAGAAAGACAACGACAAGCCGGACAAAAAAGGTGAGGATTCGGCCAAGAGCAAAAGTCGCAGCAATCTCAAGCAAATTGGCATGGGCATGCACAGCCATCACGACAAGGTCGGCTTTCTGCCCAGGCATGCGCTCTACGGCGGCAAGGACGACAAGACCCCGCTCTTGAGCTGGCGCGTGGCGATCCTTCCTTATATAGAAGAGGAAGCGCTTTACAAGCAATTCAAACTGGACGAGGCGTGGGATAGCGTCCACAACAAAAAGCTGATTGCCAAGATGCCCAAGATCTACGAGCCGGTCGGCAACGGCAAAAAAGGTGAGGGTTTGACGTACTACCAAGTCTTCACGGGCAAGAATACGCCCTTCGACGCCGCCAACAGAATGAAATATCAGTTATTTACTGACGGCACTTCCAACACAGGCCTGGTTTTCGAGGCCAAGGAACCGGTAGTCTGGACCAAGCCGGAAGACCTGGTGTTGCCCAAAACCGGCGAAAAATGGCCCGAACTGGGTGGCATGCTCGATGGAGGCATGTACGTTTTGTTTTGCGACGGTTCCCTGCATTGGACGCGCACCGACATCGATGAGAAAGCCCTGCGTGCTCTGATTTCACCCAGCGGTGATGATTTCTATGCTAACAAAGATTTGGAACCGCGGGACAATGACGCAGTCAAGGACAAACCGGAGCTGAAGAAAGCGGAAATGAAGAAACCCGCGAAAAAGTAAGCAGTCAAAGCTGAAGCCGCCTGTTCATTACCCCTGGGAGATCGTCGCGTGGGACCGATTGCCATTGTTTTTGGCGCCTTGCTCATCGTTTTGGGTATTGGCGGCACGCTTGCCACCATGACCAGCTGGACGGCGATGATCCCGGCCATCCTGGGATTGCTGTTAGTTGTTTGCGGCTTGCTGGCCCGGCAAGACAAACTACGCATGCATGTAATGCACGCCGCTGCGCTGATCGGTTTGATTGGTTTGTTGGGCGGAGGTGTCAGAGCGACAATGACATTGCTGGGCGACAAGGCGATTAACGGCATCGCACTGGGCGTGAACATTGGCATGGCAGTGTTGTGCGCGGTGTTCCTTGTCTTGTGCGTCAGATCCTTCATTGACGCCCGGCGCCGTCGGCAGCAGGCGGCGCCTTGACCGAATGCTGGTCATCCCTTCTTTTTCTTCTCCACGCCCATGATCTGTTTGACGGCGGCGGCGGCTACCGGACTCAGCTTTTTGTCATCCTTTTTGGCGGCTATATCCTGCAGCGCGGGCAACGCCGATTTCGCGTCGGAGCCATACTGTCCCAGCGCCTTGGCGGCCGCGATCTGCACGGGCTGCGCATTGTCCTTGAGCGCGTCCGTGAGCGCCGGTACGCATTTGTCCGCGTAAGATGCCGTCCCGCCCAGGGCCTTGGCGCAGGCCTTACGCACGTCGGCGTCCTTGTCGGCCTTCAAGGCGGACAGCAGTGGATCGATGGCGTTTTCGATGTCCGAAGCGCGAATGGCGCCGCGAGCGCCGATGTCCTCCGCCGCCTGGGCGCGGGCTTTCCCCGTGGGCGAGGTCTTGAGCGCGTTGATGAGCTTGGGAATGTCCTCTTTGCGCGGCGGACCGCCCTCCACGGCGCCGATCGCGACGATCCCCACGAGAGTGGCAACGATGATGAAAGGCCGCATGGCGTGGTTCTCCCTCGATGATCGCTAGTATCACATACCCGGCTCACGTGGATCAACAACAAATGCCAACAAAACATGCATACAGAGTAATCCGCGCGCGACATGATTGCTAACGTCTGCAATTATGTTACCATGTTCCTCCAGACATTTGCCGTCATGCCTTGACATCACTCACCACGCCCCAGAGGCTGCTCGCCATGCCACGCCTTACACCACTGGCCGCTTTGTTTTCGCTGTCCCTTTTGGTCAACGCCGCCGCCGCTGACTGGCCTGGTTTCCGTGGCCTTAACGGCGATGGCGTAAGTGTTGACAAGGACATCCCCGTAAAGTGGGCCAAGGACAATTTCTTGTGGAAAACCAAGTTGCCAGGGCCTGGCTCGGCCAGTCCCATCGTTTGGGGCGACAAGGTCTTCGTGGTCTGTTATGGAGGTTATGGCCTGACGCTCACCAAGGGCAATCCCCTAGACAAGGGCAAGGATCCCCCCGGCAAAGGCTTCCCACCCAAAGCCAAAGACGCCAGCGGCGACCAAAAGCAGCTGAAGCGCTATGTTCTGTGCCTGGACGCCGCCAAGGGCAACGTCCTGTGGGAGCAGGAAGTGGCGCCCAAGCTGCCCGAGCAAGCCTTCGTCCAAATGATCCGCGAGCACGGCTACGCCTCCAACACGCCGGTGACCGACGGCGAACGGCTCTACGTTTTCTTCGGCAAGACGGGAGTGCTGGCCTTCGACTTCACGGGCAAAAAATTGTGGACGGCCGATGTTGGCACGGGGCTGTACGTCTATGGCTCGGCGTCCAGTCCAGTCCTTTATAAGGACCTGGTGATTGTTAACGCCTCGGCGGAAAGCAAAGCGCTGGTCGCGGTCGACAAAACCAATGGCAAAGTGGTGTGGCGCAACAAAAGCATCACCACCACGTGGTCCTCGCCGGTGATGGTCAAAACCAAGGATGGCCAGGATGAGCTGGTTTTGAGCCAGCCGAACAAGGTTGCCGGGTACGATCCATTGACTGGCAAGGAATTGTGGAAATGCGATGGCCTGCCGGTGCCCACGGGCGGCAGCAGCTATTGCACGCCGGTGAGCAAGGAGGGAGTCCTCTACCTGGCGGGCGGCGCCGGCCCCGGCTCGACGGCGACAGCATTTGCAGTTAAATCCGGCGGCCGCGGCGACGTCAGCAAATCGCATGTCCTGTGGCGCGTCAAGGCCGGCAGCACCATCAACTCACCAGTGATCAGCGGCGATTTTCTGCACATTGTGGAATCGACCGCGACGTGTTTGCGTCTGGATACCGGCAAGCAGGTGTACAAGCAGCGCTTTTTCGACAGCGGCATGGAATACGCGTCACCGGTTTTATGTGGCGACAAGATTTATCAAGTAACGCGTTTCGACGGCATCTACATCATGTCCGCCGGCGGCAAGTTTCAATCGCTGGGCCATAACGCTTTCCAGGGGGATTACAGCAGTTTCAACGCCAGCCCCGCCGTCAGCGATGGCCGCATGTTTGTGCGCTCGGATACGCACCTTTATTGCATCGGCAAAAAGGCGGGACCTTGAACACCTGATGCGAAAGGAACGATGATGCGAATTTTCGGAGTGCTGTTTTGTACGTTGCTGGGTGTCGCCATTTTTCCAATTGCTATGACGGCGTCCGCACAACAAAAGAAGACGGAGGTTCGCGCCGACGTTCTTGCTCAAATCGAACAAGAGCTGGCGCGGCTCGAAAAACAAGGTGAAAAGGAAAAGGGCCCTGTTTACCCTCGACCGTGTGAAGAGGTTGCGTACATGCTTTTGGTGGGTTTGACATCTCAAGGGCAGCTTGTCAAAGAGCCGACACCGGAAGAGATTCAGCAGTTCGGTAAGAACGGCATCGACAAGCGAGTGCAGATTTTCTCGGTTGCCAAGGACGCACGAGTTGTCATTATTTTTTCCGCAATCCAGGACAGAACTGGATATTGGACCAGCAAAACCGCCACGCTATATCGGCGGCAAGGCGAGAAATGGGTCGAGCGAGGCAGCGGATCGTCAGCAGTGGATGGCGTATCGCTGCCGGATTAGCCCACCCCAATATATAATGTTTTTCAACCATCACACCGTTCCCCATGAGGCTTATCCCATGACTCGTAGCCTTGCGTTTCTTCTCACCTTCGCACTATTGCTGGTGGGCCTTTCCACCGTTCAAGCCAAGCAGAAGCAAGCTGCCAACTGGCACGCGGAGGGCAAAACCGCGGCCGTGTGCGTCGGCGGCACCGAAGCCCGCGACGCCAGCCTGGCGATGCGCAAGAGCGGCGGCAATGCGGCCGATGCGGCCGTGGTCGCCACGTTGATTATCAGCGTCACCGACAGCGTGGTATGCTTCGGCGGCGAAGTGCCGATCATGTACTACGACGGCAAGACACAGGCCATCGAGGTTTATTCGGGGCAAGGCGCCGCCCCGCGGCTGGCAACACAGGCCCACTTTTCTCAAAAGGGCATCCCAAGCAAAGGCATCGAGCCGGCAGCGATCCCCGGTCTGCTCGACGCCCTGTGCACGCTGTTGGCTCGCCGCGGCTCCAAAACATTTGCCGAGTGCGCCGCGCCGACGCTCAAGATTCTTGACCAAGGCCAGAAGAAATGGCACGCCGATTTGGCGGTCACGTTCCGCAAGCTGATCGCCGCCGAAAAGGAGTCGCCAAACGATCGCGTCCGCGGCATTCGCCTGGTCGCCGATTACTTTTATCGCGGGCCTCTGGCTCGCGACCTCGATGACTGGATGAAGAAAAACGGCGGCCTGATCCGGTACCCCGACCTGGCCACACACTTCACGCGCATCGAGGAGCCGCTGTCGGTCGATTACCGCGGCTACAAGGTCTACAAGTGCGGCTTCTGGACGCAAGGGCCGTACTTCCTTGAAATGCTGCAAATGCTGGAAGGCTACGACCTCAAAAAGATGGGCTACAACAAACCCGACACGGTCCATCTCATGGTCGAAACAATCAAGCTCGGCCTGGCTGATCGCGATGTCTGGTTCGCCGACCCGCTGTTTGCCGACGTGCCGTTCAAGGGCCTTTTGTCCAAGGAATACGCCACGCTTCGCCGGTCGCTGATCGACATGAAAAAGTCGTCGCAACAGCAGATTCCGGGCGATCCCATCAAGATGCTGGCTCGCCTGGAAAACCCCAAATTCCCAAGGGGCAAACTCCAAGAAAACTCGGACACCAGCACCGTGCTGACCATCGATCAATGGGGCAACGCCGTGGCGGCCACCCCCAGCGGATTCGACGGCGTTGTGGCTGGCAAGACTGGCGTTGTGTTTGGCACTCGTCTGCGCAGCTTCAACGCCATGGCCGGCCATCTCAATTGCATCGAGCCCGGCAAACGCCCGCGCATCACGCTGTCCCCCGGCCTGGTCACCAAGGACGGCAAGTTTGTGCTATCCCTCTCCTGCGCCGGCGCCGACCATCAGGACCAACAACTGATCCAGTATTTCTGTGGAGTGATCGACTTCGGCATGCATCCCAAGGATTTCGCCACGGGCCCGCGCTTTGGCACCGAGCAATTCATCAACTCCTTCGGCCAAGCGCCGCCGAAGCTGGGTAATGTCATCCTCAGCAACAACATTGGCCAGGATGTGATGCAATCGCTCAAGGAACGCGGGGCGAATTTCACCATGAAAAAAGGCCCCTGGGCCGCACCGGTCATGATCTGGAAGGACCCGGCGACTGGTATGATCGAAGCCGCGGGTGAAGGCAATTCACGAAGAGCGGCGGGAGCGTATTGAAGGCAACGGAGTTAAAAAACTGGCGGCGTTTGGATTTGCACAGTGCGCTCCAATCGCCGCCGCTTTTTCGGCGATGAGCCAAAACCAATCTGGAATGTCCATCAACAAGAGGGCATCACGCCATGTGGAGATCCTTGTTAGGCGCCGTCACGGGCCTGCTGGTCGGCAGCGCCTTGGGCGCGGCCTTCGGTTTGCTCATGCCCAACCTTGAACCAAAACCAACCGGCTGGACAAGCTACCCGACGCTGAACAGTTCCACTGGCGCGATGTACGATACACAGCAAATGCCTTTCACGTACTACCTGATGACTGGCGTTATTTTCGGCGGCGGCGCGCTGGCTATTGCTGGCAGCATTGTCGGGGCCACTAGCGCCATTTGCCACGCTGCCAGCCGTCGGCCGCCCAATTGACCCTGGACATCCAAACGTTTTGCCGTTATTGCCGTGTTTTTGTGCATTTTCAGCAGCCGCCAGCCGATAAAACATCGCAGACCCATCGTTGGATCCATTCCATTTCCGCACATGATGTCCCATGCAGCCAATGCCACGGATTCCAGGCTACGAGCTGCACACCTGCTTCGGCGGTAGCTTGTTGACGTCGGTCTACTCCGGCCGCAGCCGCGCCGGCGATGTGCCGTGCGCCGTTAAAGTGCTGAACCGCGATTGGCAGGATGATGCCACGGCTGTCAAATTGCTTCAGCGCGAAGCGCGGGCCTGTCTGGCCGTGCGGCACCCTCACATTGTCAAGTTGTTGGATGCCCATGTTACCAGGTCTCCCTATTTTCTCGTCATGGAATTGCTCGGCGGCGAGTCGCTGCGACGGCGGCTGCGGCGCGACTATCGCCTTCAGTTAGCCGACGCCTTGTGGATTACACGGCAAACCGCGGAGGCCCTGGCTGCCCTGCATCGCGCGGGCTTCGTCCATGGCGATGTGAAGCCGGACAACATTCGCGTTGCCGGCGACGGCCGTGCCATCTTGCTCGACCTAGGTTTCGCCCATCGGCTCGGGGAAAACGCCCAGCTGTTGGAACAAGGTTACGTGCTGGGAACGGTGAACTACTTGGCTCCGGAGTTGTGCGCGCCCGAACCGGAGGATGATTTCGCCAGTGACGTGTTTAGTTTGGGAGTCACGCTTTTTGAAATGTTGACGGGACAAATGCCCTATCCGGCGGGCTCCATCGAGCAAACGTTTCGGCGACATGAATCCGATCCGCCCGCCGACCTTCGTCAACACGCCGTTGTGCCCTTGCCATCGGGATTGCCACGGCTGGTCGAAAAGCTGCTTGCCCGTCGCCAGGAGGACAGGCCCCGCGCTGCGGCCGTGGTTCAACAGCTAATCGGCATGGAAATCGCGGCGATTGGCGGTCGCCGCACGGCGTGACGGTTAGCCAAAATCACCTTCGGTGAAAAGCATAAATCCCTGCCCCTCCAGCATCCGCGCCGCCGATTCATGATCTTCCACGTGAATCGCCAGCGCCGCATTGCCGAACGGGCCGATCAGGATCGGATAGGCGTAATGAATATTGATCTCCGCCGCCAGCAGGGCTTTGCAGATTTGCAGCAGCGGTTGAGGGCTATCTGGCAGCTGCACTACCAACAAATCGCTTTCCGTCACCGGCAAATTGGCTTGCTTGAAGACCTCGAGCGCTCGTTCCGGGTCTTTGAGCACCAGGCGGATGATGGCGCAATCGGCCGAGTCCACCACGGTGAACGAGACGATGCGATTGTCGCTGGTGTCGAAACGCCGAATCACGCTTAGCAGGCCGCCAAGGCGATTCTCGACCAACACGTTGAATTGCCGCACACTGGGCCAATCCCGCGCCCGTGCAGTGCTGTAACCAACTTCTGATCCTTCGTCGCCGCCGAAACTCATGAGGTAGCTCCTTTCCTGGAGAGGCTTCCATCATACGTCATTGCCCCCGATATGGTCAATCGCACAGATAGGTGTTTGCCGGCAGTATGCATTTAACTAATAATAGATAAGGAGGCGTTTAGCCGCGGTCCGAAGACCGCGCGGAGGTAAGCAAGTGCCAAAGAAGAACGATAGCGTCCTGGGAAACGGGAAAGCCGCCGCGGTTTTGAGCGGGGTCGGCTCGGGTGAGGAGATCTTGCCCGGGGAGCGCTGCTTGCAAATCCACCGCATCATGATGCGGGCCCGCGCCCTGGAAGAGCGCGAAATTAAGATGAGCAAGTCCGGCGAGGGCTACTTCTGGATCGGCGGCCCCGGTGAGGAAGCGTTCAACACCGCCTTGGGCTTACAATTGAAACAGGGTCAAGGCCCGGCTTTCGATTATCTCCACCTTCACTACCGCAACAGCGCAACCCTTGTGGCCATGGGCATGCCGTTGATCGACGGCACTCGGCAAATGGCCATGCGGGCGACCGATCCGCATTCTTTTGGCCGCAATTTTCCCGGCCATTTCAGCAAAAAAGCCTGGAACGTCGTTCCCATCAGTTCCGTCATCGAGATTCAGTTTGCCATGGCCCCTGGCACCGCTATTGTGCAAAAGCGACATGGTGGCGAGGGCGTTACCATCGTGGTCGGCGGCGAAGCCGGCACGGCCGAGGGCGATTTTGCATCGTGCATGATTTGGAGCACAAGGCCTGGCAACGAACTACCAGTGCTCATGATCGTAATGAACAACGGCTACGGCATCTCCACGCCTGCCTCCACGCAGCACGGCGAGCATCGCGTCATCGACCGCGGCAAGGCTTTTGGCATCCCCGGAGAAGTCGTGGACGGCAACGATCCGGTGGCCAGCTGGTTCGCGCTGGAGCGAGCCTTCAGCCTCTGCCGCAAAACCCGGCGGCCATTCATGTTGGAGGCCAAGGTGTCGCGGCTGCACGGTCATTCATCATCAAGCGGGGCGGCTCGTGTGGGAGGCGAGACGGACTGCATCGCGCAATTTGAAAAGAGAATGCTGGAAGCGGGCGTCATCGACCGGCAGACCATCGACAAGGTTCACCGTGAAGCCTATGCCGAGGCGGATGATGCGGCAGACCAGGCGGTGAAGGATCCGCCGCCGACGGCTGAGGATGTTTGCAAGTTTACTTATGCCGCTAGCGATGTCGATCCAGTGTACCCGGTGGATTACACAGGTCTACCCTGAGTTGGATTTGAGTTTTGCATGGCCACAATGGTTCAAGCAGTTCGCATGGCGCTTCACTACGGTGAAGAGCATCTCGGTGTCACCGACATCTTCGGCGAAGACGTCGGCCCGCCTCTGGGAGGCGTCTTCACCGCCACCCAGGGCCTGCGCACCGCCTGGAACTCCCCCCTCGACGAGCGCGGCATCCTCGGCACTGCGATGGGCATTGCTTACGCCGGCGGCAGACCAGTTTGCGAAATCCAGTTTTGCGATTATTGCTTCAACACCATCGACCTCATGAAAGTGGCTGGCAATCAGCGCTGGGCCGGCGCCGGCGAGTTTGAGATGCCGATCGTGTTAATGATGCCTTCCGGGTCTGGCATTCGCGGCAGCCTGTATCATTCGCATTCGTTTGAAAGCTGGGCGAGCCGGCTTGCGGGCTGGAAGATTGTCATGCCTTCCAATCCCTACGATGCCTACGGGTTGATGCTTTCCGCCATCAAGGATCCCAATCCCGTGATGGTGCTGCTGCCCAAGGCCTTGCTGCGGCTTCGTGGCGACAAGCTATTGCCGGGCGAGCCACCCGATGAGAATGAACTGAAGGCGATGATCGATGCCCCCCTGGGGGATAGAAGCAAATGGAAGCCACGCTGGCCGCAGCTGGACCCGGATTTCATTCCGCTTGGCACCGCACAATTGGTTCGCGAGGGGACCCAGTCCACTGTCGTCAGTTACGGCCGCACGTTGCCTTTGTGCGTCCAGGCGGCCGACAAACTAAAGGACGGCAAGCAACTGACATTTGACGTGCTCGATCTGCGCAGCATCTTCCCTTACGACTGGAAGGCCATTAGCGCCAGCATTCAAAAAACGGGCCGGGTGTTGTTTGTCAACGAAGACACGGAAGTGACTAACTTTGGAGAACATCTGTTGCGGCGAACCATCGATGAGCACTTTTACGATCTCGTGGTGCGGCCGCGGGTGTTGCAGGGCAAGCACGTGCCGGGAATTGGATTGGCCCAGGTTTATGAGCAGAATTCCGTGCCGCAGCTAGCACAAATCTTGCAAGCGATGGAAGAAATCGCGACCGAGGCGGCGTAACGACACGTTAACGAAAAGGACGGCCTGGGAAGGCCGTCCTACGGGAGTTAGCGTTAGTTTTCGGAAAGAGCGTCACTTCTGAAACATCTCGTGTTTGCGGTTGCCGCGTGACAGCACATAGGCCATCAGGTCGAGAATCTCATCCTGCCGGAAGGTGTCGAGCAAGCCCTCCGGCATCGGCGACACCGGCGACGGCACCACCGATTCTAGATCCTTGAGGCCGATCTTCGCCAATACGGCCGGGTTGAGCATGTCGGTTTGCACGGCAATATTCTCGTCACCGTGCAGATTGACGATTCTACCGGTCACGACTTTGCCGTTTTTGAATGTGAAAATCATTGCGGCATATTGGTCGCTGATGACTTTACTCGGCTCGATGATGGACTCCAATAGATCGGGCACATTGAAGCGGCCGGATGCAGCAGTCAAATCTGGGCCGAGGGCGCCGCCTTCATTGTCATACCGATGGCAGACGAAGCACTTGGCTTCCGCGAACATCAAACGGCCGCGCTCGAAATCGCGTTTTTTGAGGCCAGTTTCGACGATAGGCGTTAGTTCGGCAACAGTCCAATTCTTGACAAACGGCCGGGGTTTGGCAACGGGTGCGGGCGGCAGCTTCTTTGCTTCAAGCACGTCTTTCAGGTCTTGCAGTTTCAATTTTTCTTCGGCGCTGAGAGTCGCGCGCGCGTTGTCTCTGATCTTGACAACAGAAGTTTGAAACGTCTGCCCACCTTTGTAGCCAGCGGCCTTCTGGAACCACGTGAAATATTCTCTGCGTTCCTCGATCGCCCAACCCTTCTTGAGATTGCTCAGCGACCTGGCGAATTCCATTTGTTGTTCCTGTGTCGGCGCGTTTTTCATTAGCTTCAGGGTTTTGCCCGCGACGCCAGGCGCTTCCGTGTAAACCAGCAATTCGCACAGGTCAGCGTTGACTTCATAGCTGGACGTGGGGTACACGCCCTCGAAACGCCAGATGAAACGCAGGCGAGCTGTTTCATCGGGCTTACCGTGGCGGCTGAACAAAACGGTGTAGACGCGCAGCATATCGCTACGCTGGCTGTCGGTGAGCTTCGTCCAGTCGATGCGCTCAAGCGCCGTGAGAATAGGCGCTTTGGTGTCGGCGCTGCCGGCACGCGCCAAGGCCAACAGGGCCTGGAGCGCGGCGTAAGGTTTTGTTTCAGCAAGGGCGAGATGTTGCCATTCTTTCACATTTTGATGTTCAATGGCAACCCGCGCAGCGAAGCGAATGAAGCGGTCTTCGTGATTGAGGTAGGGCCAGGCAATTTCGACAGTTTTGGGATCCGCCGTTCCGTGCAATGCCTCCAACATGTGTCGCAGGGCCCGCAAGGCGGTGCCGGTCTTATCCGCCTTGGCCGGCGCAGTCGATTCCTTGCCGGTATAGGTAATGCGATACATGGCCGACTGCGTGCTGCGGCCGCCCATGACGAAATAGAGGGCGCCATCTTTAGGATTGACGACGAGGTCTGTGAGCGGCAACGGCGAGCCGGTGGCGAACTCCTCCACTTGGGCCTTGTAGGCACTGCCTTCAGGCGTGAGGTGGACGGCGAACAAACGGCCGTAACTCCAGTCGCAAATGTAAAGCGCCTCTTGATACTTGGCCGGGAACTTGGCGCCGTAACCAAAGCCGATGCCAGTCGGCGAGCCGGGACCAATGTTGATTATTTCCGGCAAAGAGTCGGCATAGCGCGGCGGAAAGACATGAGAGCCGTTGCGGAAGCCCAGATCGCTGCCGCTGGCAGACATGAGGACACGCGTCGGCCGATACCAGGGGGCATTCACGTCATACTCCATGTCGGAGTCGAATGTGAAAAGGTCGCCGTGGCGATTGAAGGCGATGTCGTAGTGATTGCGATAGCCGGCGCTCCACAGTTCCCAGTTCTTGCCATCGGGATCAACTCGATAAGTGCAGCCGGCGGGCGCCACGACATTTTGAAAGCTGGCGATGATCGGGAACAAGCGGTCCTCGGCATAGAGTTTGGGGACTGGCGACGACGACGCCAGGGGACTTGTCACTTTGGTGTCATTGCCGGCGCAAACGAACAGCGACTTGCCGTCGGGCGAAAGCACGATGGCATGCGGTCCGTGATCGCCCTTGCCGTTCAGCGCGCGAAGCAGTTTGACATCATCCAGCTCTCCGCCCGGCTTCGAGGCTGTGACGCGATACAGGCCGCTGCTTCTCTTGCTTTTACTGGAGCTGTTGACCATCACGTACAAGCTGTCGAATGCCCAAAGCAGGCCGTGCGCTTCGCTGATGTCGATCGGCAATTTCTCGACATTGGTCTCAGACGCCTTGCCGCCAAGGGGTGGCGGTGTGATACGGAACAAGCCGGCGTTGCCCTGATCGCAAACGATGAGCCGGCCCTGGGGATCGACGCACATGCTGACCCACGAGCCTTGGGTGGCACGGGGTACGGCATGGATCAACTCGATCTTGAAGTCCTTTGCCATCCTGATGCGCTCCACTGGCGTCGCTTTGGCGCCGCCGCCTTTCTGCAATGCTGGAGCGGCTGGTTCTTGTGACGTGGCGGAAAGGCCGCTCCACAAGGTGAGCGAGGATATGAGCGCAAAGCACAGCAGAGAGGATCGCATTGGTGTTCTCCAGGGGCGCGAGTCGTAGTCGGTGGGTTGGGGTGATGGGGAAAGGCACAGCGCGCGATCTCCAAAAACCCTTACCAATTCTACGAGAGCGTTCGCCGGCATGCCACAAATATATGTTTAGGTTTTGTCGCCGCGAGGACGGTCCTCGTCTTTGGCACAACGCTTGATTTTTGGTTGCCCCCAGCTTAAAACCACATCATGTCCAGGCCAAATCCCTACCCCACTGATCCCAAGCAAATGACGGAATTGGCCCGCGCGGTGATGCATGCCGATCCGTTTCCGGATCTGGCGACGGTGGATGGCGACCAGCCGCGTGTGCGGCCGATATCGCCGGTGAGAACCGATCATTTCACGGTCTATGTCGCCAATTTGCGCAGCTATCACAAAACGGCCGAGATTGCCGCCAACGCCAAGGTGGAACTGTGTTACCTGGCGCCCAGCCATGACCAAGTTCGCATTACCGGTGTTGCGGAAGTGCTCACGGACCGGGCTTTGCTTCAAGAGATTTGGGACGCCAATCCGCTGCTGCGCAAATACCTCGGCAGCATTGACAACCCCGAACTTATCGTCTATCGCATTCAGCCAGTACGCGTGCGATTCATGAAGGAATGGGCGCTGGAGTACGGCGAAGTGCCGTTGCCGTAGGCAACCGCGTTGGACCACAACGAATCGCCGACCCGACATATTGACAAGCGATTAGCAACCTTGAGAACAACCATGACCGCCGCGGAAATCGTGTCCCAACTCAAATCGCTGGGCCTGGAGAGTTACAAAAAAGTGTTGCGTAATCACGGCATCAAGGAACCTTTCTTTGGCGTGAAAATCGAGGAGATGAAGAAGATCCAGAAAAAGGTCAAGAAGGATTATCAACTCGCGCTCGATTTGTATGACACCGGCATTTACGACGCCATGTACCTGGCCGGTCTGATCGCCGACGATCTCAAGATGACCAAGCGCGACCTGCAGCACTGGGTCGAGACGGCCAACTGCGCCGCGCTATGCGGGTTCACGGTGGCCTGGGTCGCGGCCGAAAGCAATCACGGTCGCGAAATGGCCCTGAAATGGATCGAATCCAAAAATGAACAGGTGGCGGCGGCGGGCTGGTCGACGTTCTGCAGCCTGGTGGCCAT
>Ga0134121_10001952_pt1 | contig 18466 bp, 11 predicted proteins | sample KB301_FD_96463 | JGI IMG/M metagenome (GOLD analysis project Ga0134121, IMG submission 96463) | Terrestrial soil microbial communities without Nitrogen fertilizer from Kellogg Biological Station, Michigan, USA - KB3-0-1 | ecosystem: Environmental > Terrestrial > Soil > Unclassified ... | reverse complement strand
CCGCGCTCCTCGAGGTCCTCGACCCCGAGCAGAACGGCACCTTCCTCGATCACTACCTCGACACTGAGTTCGACCTCAGCCAGGTGATGTTCATCTGCACCGCCAACGTGCTGCACCCGATCCCGCCGGCCCTGAAGGACCGGATGGAGGTGCTGCGGCTGGCCGGCTACACGCTGCTCGAGAAGGAGGCGATCGCCCGCCGCTTCCTCATCCCGAAGCAGCTCAAGGCGCACGGGCTCGATCCGGCGAAGTTCCAGGTCGAGGACGCGGCGCTCAAAGACGCCATCGAGAAGTACACGCGCGAGGCGGGGGTGCGCAATCTCGAGCGCGAGCTGGCCTCGGTGTGCCGCAAGCTGGCGCGGCGCGTCGTGCGCGAAGGCGCGGAGTTCACCTTCACCGTGAAGTCCGAGCACCTGAGCGACTTCCTCGGCATCCCCCGGTACCGCCCGACGACGAGCGACAAGCTGCCGGAGATCGGCGTCGCGACCGGGCTGGCCTGGACCGAGGTGGGCGGGGAGATCCTCCTCACCGAGGCGACCCTCATGAAGGGTCGCGGCAAGCTCACGCTGACCGGCAAGCTCGGCGATGTCATGCAGGAGTCGGCGCAGGCGGCGATGTCGTACGTCCGATCGCGCGCCCAGGCGCTCGGCATCGACGAGGACTTCAACCGCAAGTTCGACATCCACGTGCACGTTCCGGAGGGCGCGATCCCCAAGGACGGCCCCTCCGCCGGCATCACCATGGCGACCGCCCTCGCGTCGCTCCTGACCAGGACGCCGGTGCGCGGCGACGTGGCGATGACCGGAGAGATCACCCTGCGCGGCAAGGTGCTGCCGATCGGCGGAGTGAAGGAGAAGGTCCTCGCGGCGCACCGCCTCGGCGTGCGCACGATCATCCTGCCGCGCGACAACGAGAAGGACCTGGCCGACGTTCCCGACGACGTGCAGAAGTCGTTGGAGTTCCGCCTCGTGGAGACGATGGACGACGTGCTCCAGATCGCCCTGGAGCGCGAGCCCGCCACAAAGGTGGACAAGGACTACAATAAGGACCTCGACAAGGGCCTTCCCGGCTCGGTCACGCACTGATTTCCAGTTGACGCGGGCGCGGCCGTCGCGCCCGCCTTTCCCAGGGACGACGAAGCTGTTCGCGGGCGCCGAATCCGGCGCCCGCCGGCCCGTCCGCTTTTCCGAACCATGCTGATCCGAGAGACCGAACACTTCGCCGCCGCCTCGACGCCGGATCAATTCCCGCGCGACCAGGCCCCCCAGATCGCCTTCATGGGCCGCTCCAACGTCGGCAAGTCGAGCCTGATCAACCGGCTGCTCGGCACGCGCGGCCTGGCGCGGACGAGCAAGACGCCGGGGCGGACGCGCGCCATCCACTTCTACCGGGTCAATCGGAACGTGCACTTCGTCGATCTGCCTGGCTACGGATACGCCCGGGTCCCCAGGCCGATGCGCGAGGAGTGGAAGGGACTCGTCGAGTCCTACCTGATTGGGCGTCCGGGCCCTGACCTGTGCGTGCTCCTGGTCGATGCCCGCCATCCGCCGACCGCGCTCGATCACGAGCTGTGGGACTGGCTCGCGGCCGCCGGCCGACGCGCCCAGATCGTCCTGACGAAGATCGACAAGCTGCCGCGCGGCCGATGGAGCGCCGTGGGGAGCGCCGCCGCGGCGGCTTTCCGTCCCGCGCCGCCGTCCGCGCCGATCCCCGTCTCGGCGGTGACCGGGGATGGAATTCCGGCCCTCTGGCGTATACTCGACGACGCCTGCGACCAAGCACGCGTCATTTCCCCTCGTTCGGAGCCCCGACAGTCCCCACACCCCCCACAAGGAGAAGGACACCACCGTGAACGGCAAAGACATCGAGCGTGACAATCGAGGTCCCCGCGAGCCTCGCCCGCCCCGCGGAGGCGGCCGCGACGCCGGGGGACGCCCCCCGCGCCGCCCGCCGATGGACGCCCCCGCCGGAAACCCGCCCCCGCAGCCCGACGTCGCCGTCGGGGCGATGATCGACGACGAGGTGGAGCGCGACGACGTTCCCCGGGCCGAGCTCTCGGGAGAGAAGCTCGACATCCGGGTTCTCAAGGAGAAGTCGGTCTCCGAGCTGACCGGCATCGCCAAGGCGCTCGACGTCGCCAACGCGACGGCGCTCCGCAAGCAGGAGCTGATCTTCGAGATCCTGCGCGCCCAGACCGAGAAGAGCGGGCTCATCTTCGCCGAGGGGGTGCTGGAGACGCTCCCGGACGGCTTCGGGTTCCTGCGCGCTCCCGAGTACAACTACCTGCCGGGGCCGGACGACATCTACGTCTCGCCGTCGCAGATCCGCAAGTTCGACCTGCACACCGGTGACACGATCTCCGGCCAGGTGCGCCCGCCCAAGGAGGGGGAGCGCTACTTCGCCCTGATCAAGGTCGAGGCGGTGAACTTCGAGCACCCGGAGCAGGCGCGCAACAAGATCTTCTTCGACAACCTGACGCCGCTCTATCCGAACACCCGCATCAAGCTGGAGACGACGAAGGAGAACGTGTCGTCGCGCGTGCTCGACATCCTCTGCCCGATCGGCAAGGGGCAGCGCGGCCTCATCGTGGCGGCGCCGCGGACCGGCAAGACGATGCTGCTGCAGGCGATCGCCAACAGCATCACGCAGAACCATCCCGAGGTCGTCCTCATCGTGTTGCTCATCGACGAGCGGCCCGAGGAGGTCACCGACATGCAGCGCTCGGTCAACGGCGAGGTGATCTCGTCGACCTTCGACGAGCCGGCGACCCGCCACGTCCAGGTGGCCGAGATGGTGATCGAGAAGGCGAAGCGCCTGGTCGAGCATCGCAAGGACGTGGTCATCCTGCTCGACTCGGTCACCCGCCTCGCCCGCGCCTACAACACCATCGTGCCGCCGTCCGGCAAGGTGCTGTCGGGCGGCGTCGACGCCAACGCCCTGCAGCGCCCGAAGCGGTTCTTCGGCGCGGCGCGCAACATCGAGGAGGGGGGCTCGCTCACCATCATGGCGACGGCCCTCATCGAGACCGGCTCGCGCATGGACGACGTCATCTTCGAGGAGTTCAAGGGAACCGGCAACATGGAGATCCACCTCGACCGGAAGCTCGCCGACCGGCGCATCTACCCGTCGATCGAGATCACCCGCTCCGGAACCCGCAAGGAAGAGTTGCTCCTCTCGAAGAAGGAGCTGGATCGCTCCTGGGTGCTGCGCAAGGTCCTCAACTCCCTGTCGCCGGTCGAGGCCATGGAGCTGCTCATCGAGCGCATGCAGAAGAGCAAGAGCAACGAGGAGTTCCTCGACTCCATGTCGAGCATGGGGTAGCCGACTCAGGCCCCCGGCCGCCGGGCGGCCGGGCGAGGCCTCCCGTGATGTCCCGGCCCGCCCCTTGTGAGGGAGGGCCGACGGCCCCTATAATGGCCGGTCCATTGAGCCAGGATTGGAAGCGAAGCGAGGGACCCCCGTCCCCGGGAGCGATGTCGTCATGAAGAGCGGGATTCACCCCAAGTACCACGTGGTCACGGTCACCTGCGCCTGCGGGGAGACCTTCCAGACGCGCTCGACCAACCCCGAACTGCGGCTCGAGATCTGCTCCAAGTGCCACCCGTTCTTCACCGGGAAGCAGAAGCTGATCGACTCGGCCGGCCGCGTCGAGCGCTTCGAGAAGCGCTACAAAGCTACGGTTGCCGCCGCGGCGCCGGCGCCGGCGCAGGCCGCCAAGGTGAGCCGCTCCGCGAGCCGCATCGGCGCCACGCGTCCGAAGGCCGAGAAGAAGCCGCGGAAGGGGACCACCGCCGGCGCCTGACGCCGGGCGGTCCGCCCTATGGAACTCCGGGAACGGCTGGACACCATCGCGGCCCGGTTCGACTCGCTCGGGGCGCAGATGGCCGATCCGGCCATCGTCGGCGATCCGGATCGCTACCGCCAGATCGCCAAGTCCTATTCCGACCTCGAGCACGTCGTCGGGCGCTACCGCGAATACCAGAAGGTCGAGGGGGAGATCGGCGACGCCCGGGCCCTCGAGAAGGACCCCGACCTGCGCGCCATGGCTCTCGAGGACATCGCCGCCCTCGAGCCGAAGCGCGAGGCGCTCCTCGCCGAGCTGCGTGAGCTCCTGCTGCCGCGGGACCCGAACGACGAGAAGAACGTCATCCTGGAGATCCGCGCCGGCACCGGCGGGGAGGAGGCGTCGCTCTTCGCTTCCGAGCTCTTCCGCATGTACAGCCGCTACGCCGAGCGCCGCGGCTGGGTGGTCGAGGTCCTGACCATGAGCACCACCGGCCTCGGCGGCCTCAAGGAGGTCATCGCCCTCATCAGCGGCAAGCAGGTCTACAGCCGCCTGAAGCACGAGAGCGGCGTGCACCGGGTGCAGCGCGTTCCGGCGACCGAGTCGGCCGGCCGCATCCACACCTCCACCGCCACGGTGGCGGTGCTCCCCGAGGCGGACGACGTGCAGGTGCAGGTCAACGAGAAGGACCTGCGCATCGACACCTTCTGCGCCACCGGCCCGGGCGGGCAGGGCGTCAACACCACCTACTCCGCCATCCGCATCACCCACCTGCCGACCGGGCTCGTGGTGCAGTGCCAGGACGAGCGCTCGCAGCACAAGAACAAGGCGCGCGCCATGAAGGTGCTGCGCTCCCGGCTGCTCGAGGTCGAGCAGCAGAAGCAGCGCGACGCCATCGCCCAGGACCGCCGCAGCCAGGTCGGGACCGGCGAGCGCTCGGAGAAGATCCGCACCTACAACTTCCCGCAGAACCGCGTGACCGACCATCGCGTCAACGTCACCCTGCACCGCCTGCCCGAGCTGATGGACGGCGCGCTCGATCCGCTGGTCGAGCCGATCGTCGCCCACTACCAGGCCGAGCGCCTCAAGGAAGAGGTCAGCGCCGGGGCGTGACCGGCCCGGGTGATTCCGCCCCGGACGCCCTCGCCCGCACCCTGATGGGCGAGGCGGCCCGCCTCCTGAAAGCCTCCGGCGTCCCCGATTCGGACCGCGACGCCGAGCTGCTGCTCCTGCACGTGCTCGCAATCGACCGGGCGGCGCTCCATGCGCATCCGCAGCGTCCGGTGTCCGCCGAGACGGCGGCCCGCTACCGCGACCTCGTGGGGCGGCGCTCCGGGCGCGAGCCGCTGCAGTACCTGACGGGGGTGCAGGAGTTCTGGTCGCTGCCGTTCCGCGTGACACCCGCCGTGCTGATTCCGCGTCCGGAAACCGAGGGGATCCTCGAAGCGCTCATGGCGCTGCCGTTGCCGCAGGGGCCCGGCCGCCCGCACATCCTCGACCTGGGGACCGGCTCCGGGTGCCTTGCCATTGCGGCGGCGCACTCGCTTCCGGAGGCGCGTGTGGTGGCGACGGATGTCTCCACGGAAGCGCTCGAGGTGGCGCGCGACAACGCCCGGACGCTCGGCGTGGCGGATCGGATCCGTTTCGTCCACGCCGATCTCGGCGATGCGCTCGAGGGACCGTCGCGCTTCGACGTCATCCTGAGCAACCCGCCGTACATCGCCGAAGCCGATCTGGAGGCGCTCGCCCCCGAGGTGCGCGATCACGAGCCGCGGGTCGCGCTCACGCCGGGGCCGGATGCGCTCGCGGCGCACCGCCGCATCCTCGACCTCGCCGGCGAGCTCCTCGACCCGGCCGGCTGGCTTCTCGTCGAGATCGGCGCCGGACAGGCGGAGTCGATCCGCGCCCTCTGCGCCGCGCAGGTTCGGCTGCGGCTGGACGCGATCCATCCCGACCTCGCCGGGATCCCCCGCGTCGTCGTGGCGCAGGCCGGAGCGGCAGGGGACGGGTGGTAGACTCGCGCGCATGCCGGAGATGATCGCGGTCGAGCGTGCGCTTGCCCTCGTCCTCGAGGCGGCGCAGCCGCTCCCTGCGATCGCCGTCGATCTCGACGAAGCCGCCGGACGCATCCTGCTCGAGGAGATCCGCGCCGATCGCGACCAGCCCGCCTGGGACAAGGCTCTGATGGACGGCTTCGCGGTGATGGCGGCGGGCGTCACCGATGGCCGGGACCTTCTCGTGGCTTCGACGATCGCCGCCGGCGCGGATCCGGCGACCCTGAATCCCCTGCGGCCCGGCGAGACCGCCCGCATCATGACCGGCGCCCCGCTCCCTCCCGGAGCCGACGCCGTCGTCCCGGTGGAGCAGAGTCACGAAGGCGCCGCGACGGATCGGGTCCGTTTCGAGGGCGCCGTCCGCCCCGGGGATCATCTCGCCCGGCGGGGTGACGACGTGCGCGCCGGGACGACGCTTCTCGACCGGGGGGACCTCCTGGGCCCGGCGGAGATCGGCACGCTCGCCGCGTGCGGCCGCACGCGCGTCCAGGTCGGCGCCAGGCCGCGCGTCTCCATCCTCGCCACCGGGGACGAGCTGGTGCCCGCGGATCGGACGCCCGGGGACGGGCGCCTGCGGAACAGCAACGGCCCGATGCTCCGGGCGCTGGCCCGGCGCGCCGGCGCCGAGGCGCGCGACCTCGGCATCGCCCGGGACGACCCGCAGGCGCTGCGCGAGGCGATCGAATCGGGCCTCGACGCGGACGCCCTGGTGCTCTCGGGCGGCGTGTCGATGGGGCTCTACGACCTGGTCGGCGGCGTCCTGCGCGAAGCGGGGGCGGAGATCCTCTTCGAGCGCGTGGCCATCCGCCCCGGCAAGCCTTTCACCTTCGCGCGCCGCGGCGCGACGCTCGTCTTCGGCTGCCCGGGGAACCCGGTGTCGTCCTACGTCATCTTCCAGCTGTTCGTGCGCCCGGCGCTGCGGCGGCTCGCCTCGCACCCGCGCCCCGAATGGGAGGCGGTTCCAGCGCGCCTGGCGGCCAAGGTCCGGCAGCGCCCGGGGCGGGAAGGTTACGCGCAGGTCCGCGCGCGTTTCAAAGACGGGCGGGTCGAAGCCGATCCGGTGCCGACGACGGGCTCGGCCGACCTCGTCGCGTGCGCGCGCGGGAACGCCCTCGCGGTCCTCGCCGAGGGCGTGGCGGAGTTCCCCGCGGGCAGCGAGGTGCCGGTGATTCTCCTCGACGATCACGCCGACCGATGAGCCCCGTGCCGCGCGCCCGCGCCGCGTTCCTGCTCGGCTGGCTCGCGCTCCTCGCGGTCGCGGCCCTGTTCGGGGCCCTCGCCTGGAGGCTGACGCCGCTCGAGGGCTCGACGCTGAAGCGCACCCGGCGTGTCGAGAGCGGCCACATCCCGGAGGACGCCAGCCTCGTCCTCATCAGCATCGACGGCCTGCGGGTCAACCGCCTCGGCTCGTATGGCGACGCGCCCCTGTCGCCGACGCCGCACCTCGACCGGCTGGCGGCGGAGGGCTTCCGCTTCGAGCAGGCGACGACCCCGGTGCCGGAGACTTTCCCGGCGCACTGCGCCCTGATGACCGGCGCCTCGCCCGTCGGCCGCCCCTCCCTGCTGCGGCCGGGCGCGGCCCTTCCTTCCGAGACCACGACGCTCGCCGAGATCCTGCGCGCTTCCGGTTACCAGACCGCCGCATTCGTGGGCACGTCGGCGGTCGGCCGGGCCAGCGGACTGGCGCGCGGCTTCGATCGGTTCGACGAGCCGCGCGCAGGCGAAAGGCCGGCGACGGTGCGCTGGCTCGCCGAGCGGCCGTCCGACGACGTCCTCGACGCGGCGCGCGCCTGGCTCGACGATCACTTCCGCTCCCGCTTCTTCCTGTGGGTGCAGCTCGCCGATCCGGCGCCGCCGCATCCGCCCGATCCGCCCCGCACCCTGCGGCATCGCGAGCCGTACGACGCCGAGGTCGAGAGCGCCGATGCCGGCATCGGGCGCCTTCTTCAGCGGCTCGCGTCGCTCGGCGTGGACGGGCGCACCATCGTCGCCGTGGTCTCGAGCCACGGCGCGGGGCTCGGCGAGCACGGCGAAGCGGGAAGCGGCGTCGGCCTGTACGACGCCACGCTGCGCGTGCCGATGCTGCTGCGCGTGCCCGGGCTCACGGTGCGCGATCGCTCCATCCCGGAGCCGGTCCGCCTGTTCGACCTGGCCCCGACTCTGCTGGATCTCCTGAAGCTCGCGGCGCCGCGGCCGATGGAGGGGACGAGCCTCACGGCGCTGCTCGACCCGGAGGGGACCTTGCCGCCGCTGCCGGCGCGATCCGAGGCGGTCCTGGCGTCGAACTGGCTCGGCGCTCCGGGGCGCGTGGCGGTGCGCGCCTCCGGCTTCAAGCTCATCCGCGGCAGCGCGCTCGAGCTGTACGACCTGCGCCGCGATCCCGGCGAGACGCGCAACCTGGCTCCGGTGCAGAACGAGCGGGTCGCCGAGATGAAGCGGCTGTGGCCCGAGGGGTTCGACGGCCGGTCCGCCGTTCCGGGCGGAGGGTTTGCGTCCCCCGATCCCTCGCGCGACATCCCGCCGGGGGGCACGGCGCTCCTCGAGGATGCCTTCGCCGCCCTGCGCGGGGGCGAGACGGCGCGCGCCTGGCGGGCCCTCGAAGACCTGCGGGTGATGCTGGCGCGCGGCGCGGATCGGCCGGTGCCGGTCGGCCTGCTCGCGCTCGAGGGCGGAGCGCTGCGGCTGCAGGGGCAGGTGCGCCCGGCGCTGGCGCTGTACGAGACCGCGCTCGGCGCGCTGGGGTCTCCCGAAAAACCGGTGATGGTCGCGGCCGGAGCGAAGACGAACGGATCGGCGGCGACCGGCGCCGGGGCGCACGGACCCGGCGCGAACGGCGACGCCACGAAGGGACCGGCCGCCACCGTGCCGTCCGGATCGGAGGCCGAGCGGGCCGACCCGCTGCGCGGGCTCGTCCTGGCGGAGATCGGCGCCTGCCGGCGGCTCCTCGGCGATCGGGACGGGGCCGTCGAGGCCTACCGCGAAGCGGCGGCCGCGCGGCCGGACGACGTGGACGACCGCCTGGCGCTGGCGGAGGCGCTGCTCGACGCCGGCCGCACCGACCAAGCGATCGACGAGCTGCGCGCTTCGCTCAGCCGCGCGCCGGGAGAGCCGGATCTGCTGGCGGGACTCGGGCGGGCGCAGGTGGCCGCGGGGCAGGCGGACGCGGCGCTCCAGTCGCTGCAGGACGCCATCCGCGCCGCGCCGTGGCTGCACCGGCCGTGGCTCGATCTCGGAGGCGCCTACGAGGCGCTCGGCCGCGTGGACGAGGCGCGCCGCGCCTACCAGGACGTGCAGGCGCGGACCGACCCGGACGATCCCCTGCACCAGCAGGCGGCGGAGCGGGAGCGCGCGCTGCGATCTCGTTCCTGAGCCGGGTGAGCGACGGCTCCCCGGGATTCTTCACAAGGCCCGCGTCGACCGCTTGCAGCGCCTCGTCGCGCCGGCCGATGGCGTCGAGCGACAGGGCCATCCCGAGCCAGGTGGCCGGAGTGGCGTCGCCGAGATCGCGGGCGCGCGTGAAGGCGGCGAGCGCCTGCTCCGGCCGGCGCAGCCGCCGGTAGACCGATCCGAGCCGCAGGGCGGAGGGAACGGTCGGCTCGAGGTTCATGGCGCGCTCGTACGCCTCCGCGGCCTCGCTCCAGCGTTCCTGACGGGCGCATGCGGCGCCCAGGTTGGCGGCGTAGCCCGCGTCGTCGGGCGCGAGATCGACCGCCCGCCGGAACGCGTCGATGGCGGCCGCGCCGTGTCCCGCCTCCGCTTCCACGGTTCCGAGCAGGTTCCACGCCGCGTCGCTCTTCGGATCGGTGGCGACCGCGCGCTGCAGCGCCGGCCGCAGCGCCGCCCGTCCGGCGGGCGATTCGAGCGCCAGGAGCCGCTCGGCGACGAAGGCGCGCGACGGGTCGGCGTCGAGCGAACGCCGGAACGCCGCGACCGCCTCGTCCCGCTTCCCCTCCGTCTCGAGGACCAGGCCGCCGATGGCGTCGTCGAGGCCGGGCTTGCGCGCCGTGCGCGGCGCGTACTCGGCCGCGACCGCCCGCCCCGAGGCGGCGCCTCCCGAACCCGTCGCGAGCCGCACCAGCCACAGGACCGGCTCGGGATCGAGGTCGGCGTGGGCCGCGAGCAGCGACTTGAGCGCGGCCTGCGCCTCCTGCGGCCGCCCGAGCCCGAGGTACGCCTCGGCCAGCATCTCATCGGTCTTCGGCAGCGGCTGCCGCGCGTTCGCGAGGCGCAGCTCCTCGATCGCCCGCTCGTAGTCGCGCCGCTTCAGGAAATAAGTCGCCAGGTTGCGGTGATAGAAGACCTGCGTGTCTTCGGACGCCGCCGCCCCGCCGGCTCCGGCCGCGCCACCCGTCGCGGCCGCACCCGCGCCGCCTGCCGCCGCATCGCTCTTTCCTTCGTCGCCTCCGATGTAACCGAGCGACCGGAGGCTCGCGAGCAGCTCCGCCTCGGCCTCGCGGGCCGCCGGGTCGGCGGACGCGGAAGGATCCCGGCGCAGCGGCGTCCCGATCGTCTCGTACGACGGGATGCGCCGCGCCGGGTGCTGCGCCAGGAAGGCCGGGTCGATCGCTTCGGCGATCACCCGCCCCGGCATCTCGTCGGAAGCGGGGAGACCGACGAGATCGAGGATGGTTGGAGCGATGTCGAAGAGGGTTGGACGGGCGCTCAGCCGGGCGCCGCGCCGCGCCCCGGGGCCGCTCAGGAGGAAGATCCCCTCGCGGTCGTGCCACTCCACCGGCTGCTCGGTCGTGTACGGCAGCGCACCCTGCGGCCGGTCGGCCCCCGAGCGGAACCCATGGTCCGACACGACGAGGACGGTCGTGCGCGGGCCGGCTGCGTCGAGGATCGTGCCGAGCAGCCGGTCCTGGTAGGCGTAGAAGCCGGTGACGGCGTCCTGGAAGCGGGCGAAATCGGCCTCGGGGCAGAGCGCCATGCGCGGCGGCATGCAGTGCTGGAAGCGATGCCCCATCATGTCGATCCCCTCGAAGTAGACCCCGGTGAGATCGGCGTGACGCGCCGCGAGATCGGCCGCGACGCGGGCGTAGTTGGCGCTTCCGGCCAAGATGGAGATCCCCAGCGCCGCCGGGTCCTGCACGGCTTTCTTCCCCGCCGGAACCGCCTCGTCCGGTCCCTTCAGGACCTCGCGCCGCGCCGCGGCGAGCGCCGCGTCGTCGAGGTGCAGGACCGACCGGATGTCCCGGTCGGACAGATCGGCGGCGGTCTTCAAGAGCGAACCGCGCTGCTGGAGGTAATCGGAAGGCCACACGATCCCCGCGGGCCACGGCTTGTCGGCGGCGCGCGGCCGCAGCGATTCGAACGCCAGTAGATTGGTGACCTGGAAGCCGCGCACCGGCTCGGCGGGATACGACGCCCACCACGCCACGAACGCGCTCGTCATGCCGGCGTCGCCGAGGATGTTCCACAGCGCCTTCACCTTGCGGAAGCGGCTGGTGATCGGCACGCGCCGCCCGCTCGGCTGCTCGACCGCCTGGAAATCGGCGACCCCGTGCTTGTCGGGCCCGACGCCGGTGACGATCGTCGTCCACAGGAGCGGCGAGATCATCGGGTCGTACGACCGCAGCGGTCCGCGCACGCCCGCGTCGATCAGCCGCTTGAGGTGCGGCAGCTTCCCGGCCCGCACCAGCGGATCGATGAGATCCCAGTCGGCGCCGTCGAGTCCGATCAGGAGCACGCGCAGGCCGGTGGCATCCCGCTGCGGCATCGGTCCCGCCGGCGCCGGCCCGCCGGCAGCGCCCGCCGTCGCGGCGCCGCCCGTACCGCCGGCCGTACCCGCCGTGGTTGCCGTGCCTCCGATGGCGCCGGACGCGGACGCGATCGCGATGCCGCGTTCCTGCAGCCGCCCGGTCACGCTGCGGACGAACGCGTCGGGGAGAGGAACGGCCGTGGCGGCCGGCGGCAGGGCCGCCTTTCCTGCGGCGGATTCGGCCGCCAGCGCCCGGCCGATCTCGCTCGACAGCAGGGCGCGCAGCGAAGAGGCGCTGCCACCACCCTGTTCTCTGCTCGCAAGCGCGGCCGAGGGCTCGAAGGAGAGGCGCCCCGCGTCGAGCCGATAGTCGAAGGAGAGATGGACCGGAAGCGAGGCGCCTTCGGGCGTCGTGACGGCCGTTTCGATTCCGTCGAGATGTCCCGAGGCGGGCACCCTCACGACCGTCGCCAGAGGCGGCCGGAGATGCCACCCGGGCCCGATCGCCCGCCCGCGCAGCAGCCCGACCTCGCCTTCAGGAACGTGGACCAGGGAGACGCTCAGGAGCGCCCCGGCCACCACGACGATTCCGGCGGGCAGGAGACGCGCGCGAGGAGAACTCACGCCCGCGAGTATAAGTCACGCCCTCGACGCCGGCCGCCGTGCGTGCGGCGGTGCGCCGTGCTGCGACGGTGCGGTGCTGCGGTGGGCTAGAAGTCCCAGCGCATCCCGAAGCGGACGCTGCGCGGCGCCTGGTACGACGCGGCGCGCCCGAAGTCGGGGTCGGTGACGCCGGAGGTCAGCTCCACCGTGTCGATGTAGCCCGTGGTGGCGGCGCTGTCGAAGACGTTGAAGACGTCGAGGAAGACCCGCAGCGTCGACTTCTCGAGTGCGAACGGGTAGTCCGCGTGCAGGTCGAGGGTCGTGACCGACGGCGTGCGGCCGAGATTGCCGCGCTTGACCGGCGTGTAGGACTCGAGGAAGACCGCGCCGGGGCGCGTCGCGTCCGGGTCGGTCAGCGCCGTCGACAGATTCGACGTGTGGCGCAGCTCGAGGCTCCCGAGCCCGTCATCCGCCCAGTAGGCGTACACCGGATCGATGCCGGGGATCTCGCCCGAGTTGAAGTAGACCGGGTGCGCCAGGAGCGAGGTGCGCGGCGTGCCGCTGTGCCACGACAGGTTGGCCCCGAGCCGCAGCTTGTTGTCGAACTGGTACGACGGGTACACGTGCAGCACGTGCGTCACGTCGGCCGGCAGCGCCCCGGAGCGGAACTGGCCGTGCATCAGCGGCGTGTCGGGGAAGTCGTACAGCGACGTGATGTTCGGGTCGCTCTGGCCGTTGTCGTTGCGGTACAGCCCCTCGTAGTTCCCCGACAGCTTCGCCAGCCGGTAGTTCGCGAACAGCGACCAGTTGTGCGACATGCGCCGCGTGAACACCGCCTCGAAGGCGCGGTAGTCGCGCTTCGGGGCGGGGAAGTCGTACAGACCTCCCTTCGGCACCGTCTTCGTGCCCGGGTTCGCCAGCTCGTAGGCGCCGAACGGCGAGCCGGGGTACGCGGTGCTGACCGGGGTCGAGGGGCTGCCGCCGAACGGGTCGTACGGGTAGCCGTAGGCCGTCCCGTAGTAGAAGTTCTGGACCTGCTCCGCGGAGTTGACCTGCGTGTCCTCGAGGACGCGCCCCTGCTGCCGGAAGATGGCCCGCACCTCGAGGGACGACTGCGGCGCGACCTCGAAGCCGAAGCCGGCCGAGATCTCGTCCTCGTAGGGGAGCTTCGTCCCCGGCACCACGGTCGTCTGGTCCACGCCCTGGATCGACACGCCGCTCGACGGCGAGCAGGTCGTGGAGCCGCCGAGGCCGTCGTTGCACGACGTGCTGACGGGCACGGTGGCCACCTGCGTCAGGGCGCGGTCGGTGAAGTCCTGCCGGCTGATCGACACCTCGCTCGAGAAGGCGCGCACCGCGAGGTCGTTCGGCACCCGCTGGAAGTAGCGCGCCAGGTTCAGCCAGGCGCGGCTCTTGCCGTTGCCGAGCACGTCCCAGACGACGCCGAGGCGCGGCGCCCAGTTGCCGTCGAAGGTGTACTCGGAGTGGCCGAACGTCGTCGTCCCCGGCGTGAAGATGCGGTACTCGACGCCGCCGAAGTTCAGGACGTCGGTGCCGAAGGGGAGCGTGTAGTCTCCGGCGCCGGTGACCGTCTCGGAGGTGTAGCGCAGCCCCGTCTTGAGCGTCAGGCGCGGGTTGAGGGACCAGGTGTCCTGCAGGAACAGCGAGGTCTCCTGGGCGTTGGTCGCCGGCGGCTCCGGCCCGATGCGGGCGCGCGACACGCGGAACGCGTTGGCGCTGTCGTAGGCCACCAGCGGGTCGGCGCCGACGCCGTTGCGCACGTCCACCTGTGCGCCGCCGAAGGTCGGCATCGGCAGCAGGTCCTGGTTGCCGTCGCCGTCCGCGTCGATCGGCGTGCCGGTCGAGTCGCTCATCGGCAGGCCGATGTTGATCGACTGGCCCGAATACGTCGAGACCTCGCGGTAGTCCATGCGGTCGTGCTGCACGCCGTAGCGGAGCTCGTGCGGGCCGAGGACCGAGGTCATCTTCAACGAGAGCTGCAGGCTCTCGTCGTCCTGGTCGGAGATGAAGCCGACGCCGCCGCGGCGCGTCGCGACCGGGCTGGCCTCGAGGGGCACCGGCCCGCCGCCGGGATCGTACGAGTTGGCGCCGCGGATGAACTCCTGCACGTTGCGGATGTCGTTGTACTCGATCTCGTTGAGGTTGCTGTCCTCGCGGAACTTCCCGGAGTGCCAGCCGAACTGCGCTTCCATGAAGAAGCGCGGCGTCAGGACGGCGTTCCACTTGAGCGCGGCGTTGTTCGATCCGTAGTGGATCTCGCTCTCGCCGCCGCCCTGGTCCACGTCGGTGTGCAGCGCGGCATTGCGGCGCTGCGGCCCCATCGCCCCGTCGCTCGGGTCGCCGAAGAACGACAGCTCGAACTGGTGCTTCTCGTTCGCGAGCCAGGAGATCTTCGCCGCGTAGTTGTTCGACATCCGGCTGCGGTTGAGGGTGCCGCGGGACGACGGGAAGGCGAGCGGATCGGTCACGCCGAAGCCGTTGGCCGTCCCCTCGTCGAAGGCGGCGACGCCGGCGCTGGCCGCGGCGTACGCCGGGTTCGCCTGGCCGGTCGCCCGCAGGTCCTGGTTCGAGACGACCGGGTTGTAGGCGAAGAAGTAGAAGAGCTTGTCCTTCTTGATCGGGCCGCCCACCGAGAAGGCGAAATCGTTCACCGTCTCGTCGGTGATGTTGGCGGTGCCGGTCGACAGGTCGACCGCCGCGGGGGTGGACTGCGTCGCGCCCGGGCTCGAGTAGAAGGCCACGCTGCCCTTGAAGTCGTTGGTCCCGCCCTTGACGATGGTGTTGATGATGCCGCCGAGCGCCTGCCCGTACTCGGCCTCGAACCCGCCGGTCTTCACCTGCACCTCGTCCAGGAACTCGCTCGTCACCCCCGTCCCGAGAGAGCCGTAGACGAGGTTGTACGCGCCGATGCCGCCGTACCCGGTGTTGTTGATGTTGACGCCGTCGATGAGGTACAGGTTCTCGAGGCCGGAGGCGCCGCCGATGGAGGCGTTGCCGGCGCCGGTCCCGAGGCCGCTCACCACCCCCGGCGCGGCCATGTAGGTCTCGGTGAAGGCGCGCCCGAGCGGCAGCGAGGTCGAGAAGGAGTCGTAGTCGATGGTCGTGCCGGTCGAGGTCGATTTCGGATCGATGAGCGGCGTCTTGCCGGTGACGATGACGGTCTCGGTGACGCCGGTCTCGAGCGTGAAGGCGAGGGTGGTGCGCTGGTTCAGCCCGACCACCACCTCGCGCTGCTCGATGCTGGCGAAACCCTGCCCCGCCTCGATGCGCACCATGTAGGTGCCGGGCCGCAGGAAGGGGAGGAGGAACTGGCCAGCCTCGTCCGTCTCACCGGCGCGCGTGCCGAAATCGCAGGTGGCGATGACGGCGGCCCCGCCCACCGGATGACCGCTCGGGTCCACGACCCGTCCCGCGATCGTGCCGGAGGTCAGTTCCTGCGCGAAGAGCGGTCCCGCGAACAGCAGGGCGGCAATCGCCGCCACAGCGCAGGCCGTACCCTTGAATCTCATCGGCAATCCCTCCCGCGTTGTTGCCGTTCGTCCGGGCGCGCGACGAACACCCGATCCCCGGCCGGGACCGTGGCGGAGGGAATATATGTATCGATGACAATGTGGCAAGGCGGGCGTTCAAAAATTGAATAGTCGCCATGGTCGGCGTGGGATTGTGGCTCTTAACTATCAGGAAACGTGCGACTTGGAGGAATTCTCGACCGGTCAGGCGCCGAGGATGACCTTGAGCTCACCGGCGAGGACGGGATCGATTTGGCCGAGGGAGTCCAACTCCCGGCGAGCCTCCTCGGTCCTGCCCAGGGCGCGCAGGGCCAGGGCGAGCTGGAAGTGGGTCCGTCCGTGCCCGGGCTCCAGGTCACGGGCGCTCTTCAGAGCCGCGGCGGCGTCCTGGTAACGTCCCTCCGTGCCGAGCGCGATTCCGAGGTTGTAACGCGCCAGGTGCGAGGCGGGATCGATCCCCGCCGCCTGCCGGAAATCCTCGACCGCCGACGACACACGGCCCGCCCCGAACTCGAGGACGCCCTTTTCGAGCAGGAGCGAGGCGGTGACCCCCGCCTGCCGCGAGGCCGCGTCGAGGAGCGCCAGGGCGCGGTCGAAGCGTGCCGGCCCCGACAGGCGCAGGGCCTGGCTCACCAGTCCCGGGACCGTGCCCAGAACCGAGGCGGAGGGGGCGACGGCAATGGCCTCGCGGACGCCCTGAGGCGACGCGGGATCGGAGGCCGTCGACGGGGCGGCGGACGAAGAAGACCCCGCGGCGGTGTCGGGGGCCGGCCGGCCCGCTTCCATGACGACAGTCGCGAGCGACGGGTCGCCTCCGGCTGGAGGCGGAAGCACCGAACCGAGGAGCATCCCGGTCGGATCGAAGAGGAGGCCGGGATCGGCGCCCCGCTCGTCGAGCAGGCGCACGAGCAGCATGCGGCCCTCCCCGGGAAGGTTGACCACCCGCTCCACCCGTCCCCCGACGAGGCGGTTCCGGAACCCGTCACGTCCCCGAGCCAGAAGAACCGCGGATCCCGGGGCCGGTGTCGAAACGGAAGGCCCCGAGTCGAAGCGCCCGGCCGGGGCGGGGGAGACGGCCTGCGCGAGCGCACCGTCCCGTCCGGCGCAGGCAGGAAGGCCGGGAGCCTGCAGGAGCACCTGGTCCCGATCGCGGTCGATGAGCCTGGCCGCCGTCACGCTCCACGAGGGCGGAGCGCCGGTGCCGGCATCGTCCCGGAGGATCGCCAGCGAGCGCCACTGCACACCTCCCCGCTCGAGCGGGTGCAGGGGCGCCACGGCGAGTCCCGGTGTCGCCGTGGCGGCTGCGACCGATTCGAACAGCGTCCGGTCGCTCTCGTCCCTGGCTACGAGCCGCACGAGGCACGCAGGAGGGACGGAAGCGGCGCTCGAGACAATCGAGGTCGCAGTCGCTTCCGTGCCATTCGAGGCCAGGCCGGCAGAGAAGATCGAAAGGGGCAGAAGGAACGCGATGCCCGGGACGGCCAATCGGCGAAGCCGTCCCGAACTCCCTCCCGTTCCCGGTCCCCCTCGCCGAGACATACCTCTCCCCCGGGCCGACCGGTGCCGTCGCCGGATCCCCGTCCGCGGCGGGCCGATGGGCTGAACCTGACGTCCTGTGCGGGTTTCGCGCCGACCATTTACGACGTCCGGCGCGCGCCGTCAAGTCGTTTTGTACCTGACAGTACGGATCCGACTTCGCCGGTCGTGAGACACGGGTGCTAGACTCGCCCGCCCCGAACGACACGATGCAGGGCCCGCCGGGACGCGGGGTACGCGAGGAAACGAAGAAATGCCTCAGCGCCGTGCGGTCGTCACAGGCCTCGGAGCCGTCACGCCTTTCGGCGTCGGCGTCGAGGGCTTCCGGCTCGGTCTTCTGGAGGGGCGCAGCGCCGTCCGGCGCGTCTCCCTTTTCGACCCGGGGGACCTCCCCTGCCAGGTGGCGGCGGAGGTGCCCGGCTTCGAGCCGGATCGCTACCTCGACCCGGCCGACCGCCCGCGGGTCGGCCGGATCGTCCCGCTCGCGCTCGCGGCGGCCCGCGAGGCGCTCGACGCCGCCGGGATCGACGCCGGGCGCGAGCGACCCCACCGCACCGACATCGGCGTCGTGATGGGCAGCGGCGCGGGCGCCATCGACTACGCCGAGCGCCAGTACGAGGCGTACTACCGGGACGGCATCCACCGCGTCAATCCGTTCGCCATCTCGTCGTCGGTCCTCGGCATGGTGTCGAGCGAGCTGTCGATCGCCTTCGGCTTCACCGGCCTGTCGCACGTGCTGAGCGACGGGTGCACCAGCAGCACCGACGCGCTCGGGTACGCCCAGCGCCTGATCGAGCGGGGGGACCTGCCGATGGTGCTGACCGGCGGCGCGGAGGCCTGCATCACGCGCGGCATGATGGAGGGGTTCTGCCGCATGCGGGCCGCCGCCACGGGATGGAACGATCGCCCGGAGAAGGCGTCGCGTCCTTTCAATCGCGATCGCAGCGGCTTCGTGCTCGGCGAGGGAGCCTGGCTCCTGGTCGTCGAGGAGGCGGAGCACGCCAGGGCGCGCGGCGTCACCATCCTGGCGGAGATCGCCGGCTACGGCTCGACCTGCGACGCCCACCACCGCGTCCACATGCACGGCGAGGGGGAGGAATCGACGCGGGCGATGCGCCTGGCCCTCGCCGACGCCGGGGTCGATCCCGGGGAGGTGGATTACATCAACCTCCACGGCACCTCGACGCCGCAGAACGATCGTGTCGAAACGCGCGCCGTGCGGAACCTGCTGGGAGAGAAGGCCTCGTCCGTCCCGTGT
>Ga0134121_10001950_pt1 | contig 18480 bp, 18 predicted proteins | sample KB301_FD_96463 | JGI IMG/M metagenome (GOLD analysis project Ga0134121, IMG submission 96463) | Terrestrial soil microbial communities without Nitrogen fertilizer from Kellogg Biological Station, Michigan, USA - KB3-0-1 | ecosystem: Environmental > Terrestrial > Soil > Unclassified ... | reverse complement strand
TGAGCGCAAGAGCATGGTGATCTCGAACGAAGAGAAGCGCGTCACTGCATATCACGAAGCGGGTCATACGCTCGTTGGTCTGAAAGTGCCGAACGCGGATCCGGTTCACAAAGTCACCATCATTCCGCGCGGCATGGCCCTTGGTGTGACGCAGCAGCTTCCTGAAGGCGACCGTCACAACTACAGCCAGGATTATCTGCTGGGCCAGATCTCGATCCTGATGGGTGGTCGCATCGCTGAAGAGAGTTTCCTCGGCAGCATCACCACGGGAGCTTCAAACGACATCGAGCGTGCGACTGAGCTCGCGCGTGCGATGGTTTGCGAGTATGGCATGTCTGAGATGGGTCCGCTGACCTTCGGCAAGAAGGAAGAGCAGATCTTCCTCGGACGCGAGATTGCGCAGCATCGTGATTTCTCGGAAGACACCGCGATCAAGATCGATCAAGAGGTGAAGAAGATCGTCACCGCGCAGTATGAGCGCGCGAAGGCGATCATTGAAGAGAATCGCGAAACGATGATTCGTTTGGCCGAGTGCTTGTTGGAGCGCGAGTCGTTGGATGGTGTTGAGATTCGAAGGATTGTCGCGGGCCTGCCGCTCGATGAGAATCCGTCAGTCGATTCCGGCAACGACGAAGATCGGCCGCAGTTGAAGGAGCCGACCGCGAAACCGCTCAAGCCGATTCTGCCACCGATAACCGGCGGCAACCCGCAACCTGCCTAAGTGGCTAAGCGGTTCTGGCAAATCAAAAACCACAGAATGCCCATCGGTGAGCGAACGCTCATCATGGGCATTCTTAATGTCACCCCTGATAGTTTCAGCGACGGCGGACAATTCGTTTCTCTCGATGCGGCGCTCGCGCACGCCGAGCAGATGATCTCGGAAGGTGCGGATATCATCGATGTTGGCGGTGAGTCGACACGGCCTGGTGGCGAGCCGGTTACGGTCGAGCAAGAGATCAAGCGCGTCGTTCCGGTTATCGAAGCCCTCGCTAAGCGCACCGAGATACCAATCTCAGTCGATACGACCAAATCCGAAGTCGCACGCGTGGCTTTGGACGCAGGCGCAGCGATCGTCAACGACATCTCCGCGCTTCGCTTCGACTTCTACATCGCCGACGCTGTTGCGCGTGCCGGTGCAGGACTCGTGTTGATGCACTCACGCGGCACACCTGCAACGATGCATCGTCTCCCGCCCGTCGCCGACATCATGCACGAAGTCACACACAGTCTCCGCGCGAGCATCAACATGGCCGAACGGCGCGGCGTCAAACGCGAATCGATCGTGATCGATCCCGGCATCGGCTTCGGCAAATCACAGGAACAAAACCTCGAACTCCTCGCCAAACTGGACCAGCTAATCGCCGCCTTCCCGGATTACCCATTGCTAATCGGCACGTCTCGCAAATCCTTCATCGGCCGCCTCCTCGCCGACGAAACCGGCACCCCCGCACCACCAGAAGGACGTGTGCACGGCACCATGGCCACCATCACCACCGCCATCCTCCACGGCGCCCACATCGTCCGCGTGCATGACGTCAAAGCAGCCGTCGAAACCGTGAGAACTGCAGATTCACTCGCTGCACTTTCTCGAACCGAAGCGTAGTCATTCTTTATATTTGGGCTCCTGAACTCGTACCAGACCCTGATCTCGAATTGTCTTCAACTTCCTCAAATAATCGCGAACACTGGATACTAGTGCCAAATCCATCCCGTCATACTTTTCTATCCTATTGAGTGTTGTAAGTGAGCTGACTAGCAAATCAAAAGGGATGTCCAGTCCCAGTGAATTTCGAACAAACTCGGTCGATTGTTTGAGCCATGTTCGATCCACCTCGGCATCTTTCACCGACTCCAATGTGCGGAGTAGACCGGAAACAACGTTGAGATCGATTTCGTCGGAAACGATCCGATTTAGTGCCCCTAACAGGAAAAACGGAATACGCGGTTTAAGGTTGGGATGACAATCACCGAGGACATCTATGAATTCTGTGACAGAAAGCGCGCCGGATCCTGTAGCTGCTTCGGCAGTACCCCACAGAGCAGGAAACATTATCAAGTCGGACAGACCTTCTGGCCAGGTACGTTTTTCCAGGGCGGCGCGAAATTCATCTGCACTGGGCGGTTGTGTCACAAAGAACATCCATGTAATGAACCTCAGGGAAGGATGGCAGCGGTGACATTGCATCCAGGTGGCTTTGCTAACTTTTAAACATTCCCAAAGAGCCATGTGAAAGATCGTAGGTTCTGGTAGACGCAACCGTATAAAAATAGACTCTACGTTGAGTCTTATGGCCTTGGGCACTGGGCCGACATTGAAATAGATGCTCTCGCTTCCGATGTTTCCGAATCCTTTTTTTAGAAATTGGAGTAGTTGGTTTGTTCTCCATGGCTCAGTAAGCCGGTACTTCGGAAGCTGATCGTAAAAGAGACTTAGAGCTAGAATGGGGTCATTTGCTCCTGACTCCGAGAATACTTGTTCGATAAAACTTTGAAGATCACCGGGTGTGGTCAGACCGGCCCAAAAGAAAAGCACATTATTCCACCGATCATTATTCCGCTCTGCAAATAGACGTAACCGATCAAGTTTTTGACCATCGTTTGTCAAACAATCACCATCTCGAATCGCTGCTGCCACCAGAAATTCACCCACATTCTTATGCACGAAGCTCCAGGTTCCTGGGCCTATCAGCAGCCCCGTTCGCTCTCTCAAATGGTCCAACACCTCTTGAACGGTATGTTCACAACCCAGGTCCGGCAAGACTCTCTGCATAAACAATTTTATCTCGTCATCACCGAACTGCTCAGTATTAGCCATATGAAGATGGACAGCGAGTGCCGTGAGGATACGGCGTTTCAAATCAACTGAAAGTTGTATCGAAGGTGGGACCCCCCAACGGCTCTCCCATAACCCCAGCATTCCATCAACATAACGTTCGTACAGCTTCGATCGACCTCGGGGTAAGTCTCCGTCCAGGTGGTGGACCATCACGATCGTTGCCAACATCAGTGGAATACCGATTAGCGGTTGCAGCGCAAAATCGTTGATCCACTTTTCAGATAACTCTTTCGCGTCTATTTCGCGTTGCTTTTCCGTTAGTAGAGGAGCATACGCATACCAGTTGGTAACGTAATTCGTAATTCGACGTTGATCGAAAGGTAGTAACTCCCAGCGCAACCACTGGACAGACAAGCGTTCAAGATGGGAGGTTGTCAACGGACGTGAGGTCAAAATCAATCCGGCATTTTCAGTTGAACTATCAAGGTCCCTTATCCAGGAAATCACCGAGTCGCGGCGGGTTGGAGGGACCTCATCAAAACCGTCGAGGATAAATGTTACCGTCCCTGATGAGCACCATCGTCTTGCGGTATCGGCATCGACTTCTTCACGGAGGTGCGTTCCGGCAGCATCACGAATTAGATTTTGAAAAGATGGAAAATCGGGAGCTTTAAGAAGATCTCTCAGTCTCACCAGTATTGCAATACGATCTTTGTCGCCCTCTTTATCACGTTGCTTATCGCTGGTCAGTTGTTGCCTTTGAAGCCACCGACTCCAGGTGCTTTTACCGGATCCGGGAGACCCGATTACAACGGCGCGCAGAGATGGTCTTGAAAACGTGCCTACAATATCTTTAGCAGCACCGATTCGAATCTGCCTTTTTTCGAATGCCGCTCTTCGATCTTCCACCAGTCGGGCAAGCTCAGGAATAACGAAGCACTTCTCCATTGGCACTGCATCGGGTCTCTCACCACGCAACCCAGTGAGATCCAGTAGGAACTCCACTCTTTGGGCAAGAGATTGACGTACTCTGTTTAGCAGGACATCTGCCGTATTGGAGTCTTTGGAAGAGAGTTGATCGAGCTTGTTGGCTACACTACCAAGCATCGTGGCGATTTCGTCCAAACGCCGAAAGCCGTCGTGAAAACCTGCAATCTTCCACTGCTCAATTGCCGGCGGATAGGCGCATATAAGATTCGCAATTTGCGGAAATACCAGAGCGTAAAGATCCCCCAAGCCCTCGTCTCTGATACCCTGGGGAAGCTTACCGTCTTCATAGCGACGGTCATACATCTTTTGTCCGTCCAAAGAAGCAGCAAACACTTCTTTTGGCTCCTTTAGTATTTCCGAGAGCTCGTGGGTGCAATTGCTTATCAGTACCCTTCGTTTGTGATCCGAAAGGTGCTCACTTTCGAAGAATGGCATCAACTGCTCAACTACCTGGGCAATTGAGTCATTTATCCGACTTTTGATTCTTCTTTGAGTGAAGTATGACTCTGCTTCCAGGACCACACGCTTGGAAATCGCAGCGAATACGATTTTCTTGACTCCTTCAAATAGGAGTTCACTGATTTCTAGGGACATCAAAGGCTCCAGGCATTGAGAAGTTGGAACAGTCACCGGGAACAGCGGAGCTGAGGAACTGGACTCGAGAACCGGCAACGCGACGAGAGCTTATGGGCAAAGCCCCACAGCGGTCAACCATTCTTGCTACTATCGCATTGCCGTTATACTTGCGCAGAGTTCAGACCTGCGAGAGAATCACACGCTCCGATGACCCTTAAGGATAGATGGTTGATGGCTAAGCTGCTGCGAGCTTCCCTCTTCGTTGTAATGTTGGCGTTCGTCTCCGGTTTTGCTGAGTGCTATAAGCCGGTTACGAAGAACCAACTTCCCACTCGATTCAAGACCGTCGGGGTGCCGGCGTTTCAGATGGAGAGCCAGGCGCTGCGCTATAAGGTTGAGTCGCGGTTTACTGATGCGGTGATGCGCGAGCTTGTGCATCGCGGGCGTGGGCTGCGCGTGCAGGGACAACGCGAGGGTGCGGATGCGGTGATCGAGGGCGTGATCAAGAAGTTCTATTTCGGCGGCGTACTGCTCGACGATAAGGGACGCGCTCGAATTTATGAAGTGACGATCGAGGCTGCGGTTACCGTGCGCGACCAGCAAGAGAATCGTGTTCTTTACGACAATCAGAACTTCGTCTTTCGCGGCGAGTATGAATTCGCGAGCGACCCGCGCACGTTCTTCAACGAAGAGGATCCGGCAATCCTGCGCATGTCGCGCAGCTTTGCCGAGAGCATCGTCTCCACACTCATCAACGCCGTCGATATCGACAAGAAATGAAAACACTGACGCGCATCGAGCTCGAGCGATCTTTACGTGAAGGACTGCGACCGCTGTACCTGTTGCTTGGCCCTGAGGTTTACCTGCGTCGAGTCGCAGCGCAAACGATCACGGATCTGGCGCTGAGCCGGACATTGCTGCGTGAGTTCAACGAGTCGTCGTTTAGCCTTGTGAGTGATCCGGTCCAATCTGCGATGGCGGCGGCAGATCAGTTGCCGATGATGTCAGACACGCGCGTCGTTCGCATTCGCGACTTCGCAAAGCTGCGCGAGACTGACGAGGAGATCCTGATTCGTTATCTCAACAACCCGTCGCCTTCGACCGTGATGATCTTCACCGCCGACGAGCTCGACAAGCGTAAAAAATCGAGCAAGGTGCTACTGGATACTTGCACTGTCGTCGAGTTCGCGACGCTGAAAGATGCAGAAGCAAAAGCGTGGGCCAAGTCACGGCTCAAGGAGTTGAAGGTCACGGCTGACGATCAGGTGTTGAGCGCAATCATCAGCCTCGTCGGAAGTGATGTTCAGACACTCTACAACGAGATCGAGAAACTCGCGTCTGCCGCCGCCAACACAGGACGCATCACACCCGATCTCGTCGACGAGCTGATCGGCCGTTCACGCGAACTATCAAACTTTGAACTCGGCGATCATCTGCTGGCGGGCAATCGCAAAAAGGCGCTTGAAACACTCCATCGACTCCTGGAAGACGGCGCAGAGCCAGTGATGCTCGTCGGACTGATTGCCGGGAACTATCACCGGCTCGCGCTCGGTAAACATCTCCTCACGCGCGGCGGTCGTGAAGAAGTATTCCGTAACATCAACCTTCCGCCATTCAAACGCGACTCTTACATTTCAACTCTGCAACGCAGCACCGCTGCCAAGATCGCACGCGGTATTCAACTCACCGCCGCCACCGATCTCGCAATCAAAACATCGCAAGCCACACCTCGCCTCCAACTCGAGTTGCTCGTCTGCGAATTAGCATCCTAATCCGTCTTCAATCCGCGAAAATCCGTGGCTAAAACTGCGTTACACTTCTCAACAATCGGCACCTCAGGCCCCATCTGACTCAACTTCTCCACGATCTTGTCGATATAAAACACCGTGATCGTCTCGCTGTACTTGCTTGTGTTTCCCTCGTAATGATTCAAAAACCGCAACAAGCCCGCGCGCATACGATCGAGCGCCGCATCTCGGTCCATCGTATGCAAGTACCAGACGGCGACCGCAAGATGCTCCGAGTGATGGAAATCATCCGCGCCGGTTTCACAAGCCTCAAACCCACGCACGACATTCTCGATCTCGTCTTCTGACTGGTACCGGTTCATCACATTCTCCTTTTAAAATAAAAACCGAGGCGGACCGAAATGTCGATCCGCCCCGGTAAAGTTTTTGTTGTCGACTAGTTTACTTAGCCGTCTGGTTCGCCCGAACTGTCAGCCGCGATTTGTACCGCGCCGCCGCGTTCTTGTGCATGACACCCTTTTGTACGGACTTGTCGATCACTGACATGACCTCAGGAAGCACATTCTGCACGTCCTCGCTCTTACCCGAGTCGAGCGCCGTACGCAGCTTCTTGATATAAGTCCTGACCTTCGATCGATGGCCACGATTAATAACGCGTCTTTTCTCACTCTGTCGGACGCGTTTCTCTGCTGATTTATGATTCGGCATTCACTTTCTCCCAAGCGCCGGGCACACCCGCCCCAAAGCGCAAGTGACGGAGTATAGGTACCGGACAACCGAGTGTCAAGCGACGGGACAATGGCTCTGTGCTAGAATCTCAACCCAGAGTAAACCATGAATCTGACCGAGCGCATCACTATCGATCCGGCGATTTGCCACGGAAAACCAACGATTCGCGGGCTGCGGTACACCGTTGAGACGATTCTGGAGCTGTTGAGCTCTGGCATGGAAATCGACGATATCCTGGCTGATTATGAAGATCTCGAACGAGAAGACATCCTCGCCGCGCTGGACTACGCCAGGCGTCTTAGCCAGATAAATCGCATTGAGCCTGTCTCGGCATGAAGTTCCTCATTGACGCTCAACTACCCCAGACGACTCGCTGCCGAATTGAAACAAGCTGGATTTGAAGCCACACATACGCTGGAACTCCCTGACGGCAATCGCACCACAGATCAGGCGCTGATCGAGTTATCAATAGCTAACCAACTGGTACTCGTTACGAAGGATTCTGATTTTGTGCAGTCGTTTCTGTTGAAACGGCAGCCCTGGAAGTTGTTGTTGGTATCGACCGGGAATATTAGCAACGATGAACTCATGAAGCTGTTTCAAATGAACATCGGCCAAATTGCCGGATCACTTACAGCATTCGACTTCATCGAATTAAATCGATCAAACCTCATCTGTCATCTCTAAACCTACCGCTCTTCTGTCTTCGTCGCAGTTGGGACTTTTACCGCCTGCTCGCCGTTCGTGGTGCCCAGTTGGGCGAGTAGGTCCGGTATGTTTAGTCCTAACGCCTGCAACTGTTGCAGGAGCGCATAGATCATCGTTGGACCGGTTTGTGCAAAACGGTTTAGACCTCCGGAGCCACCGTTCCCGTCGCCACCATGATCGATCATCACCACCTTGTCGATGTTTCCCAACGGTTCGGAAACGGCTTTTAGCGCAGGTGCTGTGGCCTCGATGATGCTGGGCAGTTTCTCCAGTATTGTCTGGAGTCGAGCCGCGTCATTGAACTCACGCCAGGCAGCGGCTTTTTCCTTGATTGCTGCGGCTTCGGCTAATCCCTGAGCCTCGACAGCCTTCGCATGCGCCAAACCCTGCGCCTCAATCTTCTCTGCTTCGGCCAATCCCAGGGCGCGGATTTTTTCGGCTTCAGCACGACCCTCTGCCTCGATTGCCGACGCGCGACCAGCGCCCTCGCGCTGTAGCTTCTGGCTTTCGGCCTCCGCGGTCGCGATCAATGCCTGCTTTCGCCCTTCGGCCTCGAGAATTGCTGCTTCCTGTTGACCCTGGGCCAGCAGCACGGAAGCCCGACGCTCAGCTTCCGCTTTCTTGATAACAGTCGCTTCCAGTTCCTTCTCTCGTCGTAATACCTCCTGCTCCTGGACCGCAATCTGCTCCTGAGTACGAATCTTTTCTACCCGAACTTCCTGGGCGATAACTTCCTGCCGCGCTTTCGCGTTAGCGAGGGGACCAGATTGCTCCGCTGTGGCTTGCTCACGTTTGATCTCAGCCTGGAATTGCGCGCGTTTTACTTCGGTCTCTCTCGTTGAAGCAGCGATATCGGCTTCTGACGCCAGACGAACTCTTTCACCTTCCTGCATTGCCACAGCCGCTTTGATCTTTGAATCACGCAGTGCTTCGGCCTTGCCGATTTCAGCGTCCCGCTGCACCTCTGCGGTTCGTTTCTTGCCGAGAGCGTCGAGATAACCTTCTTCGTCGGAGATCTCCTGAATCGTCAAAGCATCGAGACCGATTCCCATCTTTTCGAGATCACCGGCTGCCTCAGTCGTCAACTTCTGCGCAAAGCTCTGCCTGTCGTTATTAATCTCTTCGACTGTGAGCGTGCCCAGTATGGCGCGCAAGTGACCTTCAAGGGTTTGAAAAACGAGTTTATGAAACTCCTCGGTTTTCATGCCGAGAAATCGTTCGGCGGCAGCGCGTAGCGAGTCGTCATCACCTTTTATCTTCACGTTGGCCACGGCTTTTACCGACACCGGAACTCCCTGCACGGTATAAGCTCGCGAGGTGGCAAGCGGCACGGTGAGAACATTCAGATTGAGGTATTCGACCTTTTCGAGAAAGGGAAAGATCAACGTGGCGCCGCCCCTTACGAGTCGATAGCCAACGACGGCGCCATCAGGCAATTTTCGAGAGCGTCCGGATATAACCGCAGCCTGGTTGGGTGAAACCTTGATGTAGTTTCGGCTGAGCAGCATCAACGCGATCAGAAAGCCGAGCACTACGACCAAAATCACAATGGGGATGAGTAAAGTCTGGAAATCGAGCATCGCTGTTTTACCTCGAGCTAGCGTTGGGAGAATGTTGAAGATTCGTAAGGACTGACGATGAGTGAATCTCCGGCAACTTCATCGACGCGAACAGTTGCGCCGGCTTTTATCTCGCGGTTGTCACGCGCGCGCGCGAGCTTTTCAACCCGCTCTTCACCGATGCGGCAACTTACCTGGCCGAGGCTTCCCGGCGCAATCGCCACAACGACCTGAGCCGAGCGTCCTATTAGTTGTTGTGTAGTCACGGAACTGGAAGATTGCTGCTTGATAAGAAAACGCCCAAAGAGTGAGACCAGACCACCGAATAAAATGCCTCCACCTAATCCCAGGAGCGAACTGGGAACGATTGAAAGTCCCAGTTGAATTCCAATAGCGCCGAAGCCTCCGAACGCCGTTACAAATACGCTGATAACGCGGCTGTCCAGGGCGGCGTGTCCGTCGGCGCCGTCGACCCCCCCGAGGTCAAGTCCGATGCTGTCGAAAAGGTCTCCAACGACGAGGGAAATGAGCAGGAAGACAAAGCCAAGCGCAGCAATGCCAAGAAAAACCATCAAAGGGGTAATGTTTGAAAGAAATTCAGGCACTGGGAATACTCCTTCGAGTTTTGCTTTGGACCTGAGAGCGGCCTCGATAGTGGAGAAGTAATCAAATTCTGCACAAGACTACCATTTTGGCGATAATAAGTTGAAATAAATTCGTACGGAATGCCCGCTCACGTGCAGCCGTATTGACACTCGAACAACGCCTGTAGTAGCGTCCAATTTGCAATCTATGCACATTATTTTATTGCTCACCGCACCCCCCTACCCGCCCGATCGGTCCTGCTGCGTGAAGGAGAAAGTTAAGACAGTTTGAAGAAGATTGAGTTGCCGCCTCGTGGTTTGGAGACGCTGTTTGGTGTTCACGATCAGAACATCAAGTATCTCGAGTCTCTGCTTGACGTAAGAATCGACGCCCGCGGTCAGGATGTCTCCATCGATGGCGACCCGGCCGACGTCGAGACCGCCCAACGTATCCTCGAAGACTTTTCCGACCTCTTCAAGGAAGGAAAACAATTCACTGACAAAGAGCTCCGCGAAGCCTTTGCGCAGATCGCCGAAGACCGCGCCTTCAGCCTGCGTGACTACTTCACCAAAACGCGTTTCAATCCAGCGGGAAAGAAACAGGTCGCGCCGAAATCGGTCAACCAGCGCAAATACATTCAAGCCATTCAGGACAACGACGTCGTGTTTGGTATCGGTGTCGCGGGCACAGGCAAGACGTATCTCGCCGTGGCAATGGCGGTCCAGGCGTTGATGCAGAAGCAGGTAAACAGGATCGTGCTCGCACGTCCGGCGGTCGAAGCTGGTGAGAAACTCGGCTTCCTTCCCGGCGACTTGCAGGACAAAGTCGATCCGTACCTGCGTCCACTTTACGACGCGCTCTTCGATCTGATCGACTACGAGCGCGTGACACGTCTGCTCGAAAAGCGCGTGATCGAAGTGGCGCCGCTCGCGTTCATGCGTGGTCGAACATTGTCAGACGCGTTCATCATTCTCGACGAAGCACAGAACACGACGAGCGAACAGATGAAGATGTTTCTCACGCGCATCGGTTTCGGATCGAAGGCCGTGATAACCGGCGACGTGACGCAGGTCGACTTGCCGACCGGCAAACGCAGTGGCTTGATCGAAGCAGAACGAATACTCTCAAAGCTCGAAGGCATTGAGTTCATTTACTTCACTGACAAAGACGTCGTGCGCCACAAGCTCGTGCAGATGATCATTCGAGCCTACGAAGAGCAAACACGGAAGCCGCAGATATAGCGATGGTCGAGGTTGTCAATCGCCAGCGACGCTTGAAACTCGACACTGAAGCGTGGTCCAATTTTGCGGCCCGGGCGCTTGACGCAATCGGGAAGAGCGAATCCTCAGCTACGATCGCTTTTGTTTCAGACAGACGGATACGAGGGCTGAACCGGCAGTTTCGTGGTGTTGATAAAGCGACGGATGTGTTGTCGTTTCCCGCGGAGGAGAAATTCAATCTTGGTGATGTGGCCGTGTCAGTCGATACTGCGGCGGTGCAGGCAAAAGAGAATGGGTTGACGCTTGATGGTGAGATCGCTCAGTTGATACTTCATGGACTCTTGCATCTCTCCGGGTATGATCACGAGACTGATAATGGTGAGATGAATCGACTGGAGCTAAAACTGAGGAGGAGGTTAGGCATTTAGGCAGTTGTTAGACAGGGTGACAAGATTAACAGGATTTACAAGATTATCTTGTTCATCTTGTAAATCATGGAAATCATGTCCATACTATTTCCCCATCGATGGAACTTGAAATAGGGCTTGCACTCTTACTGCTCATAGTGCTCTCTCTGCTGGCCACGGTTGATATGGCCTTCGCCCAGTTGAGCGACGTGGGTCTACGCCGCCTGATGGGCGAAAACGGAGATAAGCCCGAACAACCATCCAAACCGTTTCTCCGCCTGGCACTGGAACATCGCCCGCGTTTCAGCTTCGCTCTCTCGGCGATGATCCAGATACTGCTCGTCGTCGTCGCTGTTCTTATAACTTCCATATCACTCAGCCTTTTCCCCGATCCGCGGCTCGTGCTCGTCGGCCTGTTCGCGGGACTGATACTCGCCGGCATCTTTCGTCAACTGATTCCACTATTCATCTCCACGCGAAATCCGGAAGGCACGCTGCTCTTCCTGCTGCCGATCGTGCGGCCGTTCTTTCCGATCATGACGTTCATCGCCGACCCTTTTCAGCGCCTCTTCGATCGTTCCCGGCGCAAGGACCAGGTGACAGAGACAGGCGAAGAAGAGGAAGAAGACGATGACAGCGGCGACCTTCAAGCACTGATCGATGTCGGCGAAGCAGAAGGCATCCTTGAAGAAGAAGAAGGCGAGCTGATTCATTCGATCATCGAATTCGGTGATACGCGCGTGAGTGAAGTGATGACGCCGCGGCCAGATATCGTCGCGGTTCCGGAAAGCGCGACGGTGCGTGAAGCACGCGATATTATTCTCGAATCGAAATACTCGCGGCTGCCAGTCTATCGCGAACAGATCGACAACGTCGAAGGCATAATCTACGTACGAGATTTGCTTCAGTGCTGGGCCGAGGGTCGCGAGGAAGAGTGCATTAAATCTCTAGTGCGCCCGGTGTACGACGTGCCTGAGACAAAACAGGTCGCCGAGCTCCTGAAGGAGATGCAGAAGGCGCACTTCCAGCTCGCGATGGTGATCGACGAGTATGGCGGTGTTTGCGGACTCGTCACTGTGGAAGACATTCTCGAAGAGATCGTCGGCGAGATCGAAGACGAAGACATCGCCGGCGAAGAGCTGGAAGATATTGTTGAAGGCCCGGACGGTAGTTACGAAGTGCTGGGCTCGACTGAGATCGGAAAGATCGAGCGAATCTTCGACATGGAGATCGAAGATGACGATTTCACCACCATCGCCGGACTCGTAATCAATGAGTCAGGAACAGTTCCAGCGGCCGGCGAGCGACTGATGATGCGCGGTTTGGAAGTTGAAGTTCTCGAAGCCGACGAGCGCCGCATTCTGAGACTGCGTGTCAGAAAAGCGCCGGAAGAAGATACGTCAGAGATGGACCACCAGGAATCACAGAGGGCGCAAACGCCTTAACAGAAGAACAAATGGGTAAACACAAAAGCAAATTCCTTCGCGGCAAACGAATCGATCCCGCACCAATTGAGAAAAACATCGCCGTTGCGGATTTAATCGACGAGGCTTTTCTCGCCTACAACGCCGCGCGTCTGCGTGAGGCATGCCAGCTCTACACGACAAAAATGCTGGAGCCGGAGGTAACGGTCGCAGTCTCGCTAACCGGCGCACTAACACCCGCTGGACTCGGCATTTCCGCGCTGATTCCACTAATCAAAGCCGGCTTTATCGATTGGATCATCTCGACAGGCGCCAATCTCTATCACGACACGCACTTCGGTATCGGTCTCGCTATGCACCAGGGCAACGCGCACACGTCCGATGTCACGCTGCGCGAAGAAGAAGTGGTCCGCATCTACGACATCTTCTTCGATTACTCGGTGTTGCTCGACACCGACGCCTTTTTCCGCAAGATAATCGAAGCTCCGGAGTTTCAGCGTCCGATGTCGACCGCCGAGTTTCACTACTTGTGCGGGCGATATGTTCACGAGCGTGAGCAAAAGCTCGGTATCAAGGATAAATCACTGCTCGGCGTCGCTTACGAATATGCAGTTCCGATTTACACGTCATCACCGGGCGATTCTTCGATCGGAATGAACGTGGCTGCGAAAGCGCTGCAAGGCAACAAGCTCGCATTCGATCCGTCACTCGACGTGAACGAGACTGCGGCAATCGTGCTTGCAGCGAAACGTGGCGAAGTGAAATCAAACGGGAAGAAAGTGAAAGGCCGTTCCGGAGTTTTCATACTCGGTGGTGGATCACCAAAAAATTTCCTCTTGCAAACTGAGCCGCAGATCCAGGAAGTGCTCGGTATCGATGAACGTGGTCACGATTATTTTCTGCAAGTGACTGACGCGCGACCTGACACAGGTGGATTATCGGGAGCAACTCCTGGTGAAGCAGTGTCGTGGGGCAAGGTCGATCCCGATCGACTTCCTGACGCAGTTGTCTGTTATGTCGACTCTACAGTAGCGCTTCCGCTCATTACGGCTTATGCTCTTACGCGTCACGCGCCACGCGAGCCGAAACGTCTCTATGAGAAGCGTGAGCAGTTTATGAGCCTGCTGTTGTCGGAATACAAAAAGTCGAAGCGAAGATAGGAGCATCGGGGATCATGGGAACCATTCCGACCGCTAAACCAAAAGTTTATTACGACTGCACCGATTGCCCAGCGTTCTGCTGTTCGGTGTATGACCGCGTGCAGGTAACGCCGCGTGACATTCGCCGTTTGGCGAAGCACTTCGGTGTTACTGAAGAAGTGGCCAGAACTCGTTACACAAAGATGTGGGAAAAGGAAAGAGTGTTGCGGCGCAAGCGCGACGCGCTTTTTGGTGAGACGTGCCAGTTCCTCAATCCGGAAACTCGCGGCTGTGGGATCTATCACGCGAGGCCGGCGGTGTGCCGAGAGTATCCGACCACAAAGCGGTGTGCTTACTACGACCTGTATAAATTCGAGCTCGATCAGCAGGATGACCCGGAAACATTGCCGTTCGTGAAGCTCACATTTAAGAAATGGAAGAAGTAGGGTGAAGTGGAAGACTTTTTATCAAAGTTCATCGGGAAGAAGATCGACGTTTACTGCGGCGGCGCGTCGAGCGTGCGTGGTGACGTGTTGAAAGTGGAAACGGGCGTGCTGCACCTGCGCGACGATGACGGAAAGAACTGCTACGTCGCGATCGATAAGATCGTCGCCGTCTGGGAAGCCCGCGACGACTCCCATAAAGCAGGCTTCATCCCTCCTCCAAACAATAAGTAGCCACAAAAAGCACAAAAGGCACAAAATCAATCATTGATTGTTTTGTGCCTTTTGTGCTTTTTGTGGCTAAAACTATTCTGTAGGTAGTGCGGATAGTGGAACGCGACGGAAGCCGTCGATGCGCTTCAACCAGTAATCATTAAACTCTGAATAGATAACACCGTGGCGGCGCGAGGCGTGGTAGAAGCCATGCTCGTCAGCAACAACGCCGACGTGTTTCAGACCACTGAAGAACACTAGCGTTCCAAACTTGAACTGCTCTTCAACCGGCACGGGCTCAAAGCGCGCAAACAGGTTGGCGGCGCTCACTCTCTCGAAGTTGATGCCAGTGGCCTGGTAGATGGCCCAGACAAATCCCGAACAATCGTAGCGTGTTGGGCCAGTGGCGCCCCAGCGATATGGCGTTCCGAGTCGCTGATCGATCGCGGCCATCAATTGTGATTCGTACTTAAGAAAACCGGCGTTCGACGGTGTCGTCGAAGGCGAAAGGTCGATAGTTGGCTTTGGTTTAGCTTCCCAGGTGGGTTTTGAGTCGGAGACGGCGGCGGCCACCATCGCAAAATCATCGGGCGAGCAGGCTACTGCTTCATTTAGGTCGCCGCTCGGAACTGTCACTCGTGGACGAGTTTGGGCGAATGCTGATGTTGATAAAACGAGGGCCAAACTGGCAAACAAAGCACGAGGGAACAGTTTTTTAAAAGCCATAGACAGGGAACTACCTTCTCTTAAGTATTTTTAGTTTTTGATATTGCTGCGTGAGGGGGGCACCGCTAAAACCTTTGGCATCTTAGCGGCTGGATCAGAGTGGTTCAAGCGGCAATGTGACTGTTTCGTGACGAAACGCCTTGCGAATCAAGGACTTGCACTGAAAGAAGTCACGAATCCTTTGCGAGTGCGGTCAATCTGAAAGAACTCATGAAGAAATTTCTCACGCGGCGGTGCAGCGGCGCGGCGTTTTACGTTGCGTCGTTGCGCAGCTTAAAGAATAAATTGATCGTAAAAAGCAGAGTTATAGCTATTGTCATGAGGCACACGACTCCCAACAATTCTAAAAATTCGATTCGTTATGTATGAGCTAATTAAAGTGACAATAAGTGTGAGGTTCCGAGATTACCCGGCGTTTCCGTTACGCGCGCTCGCGTAGTTCATGCCCACCGTGATGATCTTCTGCAGTAACTGATCGTAAGGCACACCCGAATACTCAGCCGAATCAGCGAAGTCTTCCTGGTGCGCGATCTGTGGATTCGGATTCGCTTCCAACAAATAGAACTGCCCTTCCTCAGTCATGCGATAGTCCAGCCGCGCATAACCGCTGAGGAAAAGATAACGATAGATGCGCTTCGACAACCGCTCGAGTGTCTTGTGCTGTTCGGGCGTCAGCTCAGCGGCCCTCGTCGCCACGCCAACCTTCTCCTGGTAGTTTGGATCCCATTTCACTTTCAACGTCGCGATATTCTCAGCGCCTTCCGGCAACTTCTCCATCACGAGCTCCCAGGGCGCATACGTCTGAATATTCTGATTGCCGATCACGCTCACATAGATCTCGCGGCCCTTGATGTACTGCTCCGCGATCGCGGCAGTCTTGTTCTGACGATGAATAAACTCGACGCGCTGCGTCAGCTTCTCATCGTCATGCACGATGGACGCCTGCGCGATCCCAACCGATCCTTCCTCGCTAATGGACTTGACGAGCAGCGGGAACTTTAAACGCTTCGGGCGCCGCACTTTTCGATTCATCGGAAACACCGCGAAGTTCGGCACGTTCAGTCGATGATAAGAAAGGATCATCTTCGTCAGCGCTTTGTCGTGAGCCAGCGTCATGCCACGCGGATTACAACCGGTGTATGCCTGCTTCATCAGCTCGAGATAACTGACCACGTGCTGATCGTAAAGCGGATAACCATGAAACTCTTCGAGCAGGTTAAAAGCGATGTGGGGCTTGTGCTCGAGCAACGCGTTGCCGATCACGTTGAGCTGGTTATAGAGACCGACGGGATACACGTCGTGGCCCATCTTCTTCAACGTCGAGATCACGTCGAACTCAGTTCTGACTTCGGCTTTTTCTTTGTCGGAAAGACCGTCCAACGAATCAGGAGGCACGAGGTCTTCGTGGACCAGCACAATGATGCGCAGTTTACGTCGCGGCTCAAAGGTCATACGGCTATGCGATGATAACCCGAATGGAGCACGTTCATTACTTGCACAGTCAGCACTATCATGACACGTCGGCGCGTTTCGCGGAAGGGGGTTGCTACACAAAGTTTTAAATCTTTGCAGCGATCGATCATGTTTTGCAGCACGTGATCGATCGTGTACTGGTGCACGCCAGTGCCTTCAGCGACGATCTGTCGCACCTCACGACGCACCTTCCGCAGAAAACTCGCAGCACTCATCCGATGCCTGTGACGTGGATCATCCGAGAAGATGCGACGCAGATCGCGATCGTAAACAGCCGGCCATTCAAAGTCGTAACGCTCGCGCTTGCGACGATAGTGATCGCGTAACGTTCCGCGCAGTGCAGACAGTGGATCGATCTTCGTGCGCGTTCCGTTCTTGGGTTTTGTGCCCGCGAGTGCGGTCATCAACTCGTCGATGTACTCGAGCTTCTGCAACGCCGGCCAGCCGCGATAACGACGTCGCCACTGCGAGCGTGGCGCCAGCCAAACGGCAAACGTCTCGGCGAAGTCTTCCGCGGGATGCGCCTGCGCGTACCACGCCGGCAGGTGCAGGACGTACTTGCGGCTCCTCGGTTTCGGTTTGTAGAAGTCGGGATACGGTTGCGCGAAAGAGCCGAAGAGCTCGCGATGCTGGCGTTTGAAGTGGAGCCGAAACGCGGTGTCGAGCGCGTGGCCGGCTTCGTGTCGCAGGATGCTCATACACTCTTTGTCGGTGCCGCCCTCGACTTCGAGCATTTGCTTCCGTTCGAGCTTCATAAGGCGCGGGTGCGCGAGGTAAAACGGGATGGCGATGCCGGGCACGCCGTCCGGCGAAAACCACTCTTCAGACAGCCAAACATGGGGTTTGAAGCGGATTCCGCGGTCGTTGAGCTCGCCATAGAGCCGTATTATGTGGGGTTCGAGGAACGAACCTTTGATTTTGATAGGCAAGTCGCAGATGCGTATATCGAGCAACTGCTCGTCGCTCAAACGATGCCAGGGGAATCTGTAGCTCACGGCGCGGTCATAATAGCCGTGGCGCGAGGGCCGGTCAAAATACGTCCTATCGGTCCTGGGACTTATTTCCTGACCCCTTTTCTTTCCGACTTTCGCGTTCTATTATTGAGGCCTGAATTTTGGCAGCGTCTTCCCAGCTACACACGAACCACAACTAGACACCAAGAGGGATATGCTTAAAACCACCTTAGTTAGAATTGCAGTTGTAATCGCCTGTCTGTCGATACTCTCCGCGACGGCCAGCGCCGACACGAAGGTCAAAACTCGGCAAACGAGTGGCGGCCAGACTTACGAAAACACCAGCTACATCAAAGGCAAGCGCCAGCGTAGCGAAACCAACAGCGGCCAGATGATCATGATCCAGCAGTGTGATCTGCGACGAAACATCCAGATCATGCCGCAGATGAAGGTCTACATGATTCAGCCGTACGATCAGCCGTCCACCAGCAGCACCACGCCGGCCACCTCGACGACGCCTGAGTCTCAACCCGTGAAGAAAGGCGGTCTTGTTACTTCCACCGTTACCACGAAAGACACGGGCGAGCGCAAACAGATTCTTGGCTACACGGCGCGTCACATCATCACTACGATGGAGATGAAGTCGTCGCCGGACGCGTGCTCGCAAAACAATACGAGGATGGAGATCGATGGCTGGTACATCGACGCCGCGTTCGCGCTCGATTGCGACAGCAGCCGCGCGTACACGAACTATCGACCACACGCGAGCGGCGGCTGTCAGGATCGTTATGAGACTAAGACGATCGGCCTC
>Ga0134121_10001949_pt1 | contig 18481 bp, 15 predicted proteins | sample KB301_FD_96463 | JGI IMG/M metagenome (GOLD analysis project Ga0134121, IMG submission 96463) | Terrestrial soil microbial communities without Nitrogen fertilizer from Kellogg Biological Station, Michigan, USA - KB3-0-1 | ecosystem: Environmental > Terrestrial > Soil > Unclassified ... | reverse complement strand
CGGCGGCCGGTCGTGAACGCTCACGATCACCCCCGTCAGCCGCCGCCGGCCCATCATCACCCGCGCGCGCACCCCCGGCACCGCCTGCGACTCCCAGGACGCCGGGATGGCGTAGGTCAGAGGGTCGGGCAGGGGGATGGGAAGGGCGACTTCGGCGAAGGTATCCATGACGTCGGTCCGCGAAGGGGGCATCGTCGCACAACCAGCGCCCCCCCGCCCAAGACCCTCATCACCCCGGCCCTCTTCTCCCAGCCTCCCCCCCGCCCGCCGGGAGAAGAGGGAGTGGTTTGTCTAAAAGCAAAGACAAGAGCAGTCTCGGTTGTAGCCCCCTCTCTCCCGGCGGCGGGGGGGAAGGCTGGGAGAGAGGGGGTTGGGGGAGTGAGGGTCCGCCCCGTAGGGGCGCTTTGTAGTGCCGCGATGAAGCCACACCTCTACGGCCCTACGGGGGCGGCGTACTCTCCCGCGGCTTGTCCTTATCCTTGCCCCCGAACACCCGCCGGAACCAGCGCCGGATCGGGTTCACATGGGGCTCCTCCACCGCCGGCCTGCGCTCTTCCCCCGCGGCCTCGGCGGCGTCGCCGGATTGCGGGGACGCGCCGGGCTCGCCTCCGGCGGCGATCTGCTGGGTGTCGAGGAAGCTCTGGTGGAGGTTGCACAGCTCCGTGGGTACCTGATCCTCCCTGAAGACCTCGGTGAGGACGCCGGGGCAGAACTCCGTGGCGAGCAGGCCCGTCGTGGGATCGATCGCCGCCGTGGTGAGACCTCCAGGCTGGCGGAAGGTGCCGTAGCCGCCCGGCGGCGCGACTCGCGCCATGAAGCGGACCCAGATGGGCAGGGCCGCGCGGGCTCCCGAGAGACGGGTGCGGGAGTTGTCGTCGTAGCCAACCCAGACGACCGTCGTGCGCTGGGGAGCGAAACCGGCGAACCAACTGTCCCGCTGCTTGTTGGTGGTGCCCGTCTTGCCGGCCAGCTCGCCGCTGATGCCCCCCGCCGCACCGCCCGCCGTGCCCCGAATGAGGACGCCCTCGAGGAGCGAGGTCACCAGATAGTTGGACTGAGCGGAGAGCACACGCTGCGGCTTGGGCAGCGGCGCTCCCTGAAGGGGCTTGCCGTGGCGGTCGAGGACGGCAACCAGCTCGTGCACCGGCGGCCGGGCGCCCCCGTTGGCGAACGTCGCGTAGACCGTGGCCAGCTCCAGCGGCGTGATGGAGGCGGCGCCGAGCGCCATTGAGGGGTAGGGCTCCATGGGGGTGGAGATCCCCATCGCCTTCGCCAGGCGGATGATCTTGGGCATTCCCACGTCCATGGCGAGGCGGGCCGTCGCCAGGTTGTAGCTCTTCTCCAGGGCGGTGCGCACCGTCACCAGGCCATGAGTCTGGCCGTCGTCGTTCTTCGGGCTCCAAGCCGCCGGCTGGCCGGGCTCGTTCACCGTCAGCAGCTCGTCTTCCAGGAGGGTGGCGGGCGTGGCCTTCCCCTCCTCGAAGGCGGCGGCGTAGACGACGGGCTTGAAGGCGCTGCCCACCTGGCGCTGGGCGCGGCCGACGCGGTCGAACTGGCTCCCCTCGTACTGCCGGCCGCCGAGATAGGCAAGGATGCCGCCCGTCTCCGGGTCGAGCGAGATCAGGGCGCCCTGCAGCCCTCCACCCTTGTGGCCCTTCTGGTAGCCCTTCTCGATCACGTCGAGCCCCCAGCTCACCGCCTCCTGGGCGACTTTCTGGCTCTGCCAGTCGAGGGTGGAGAACAGGACGTAGCCGCCGTCCTCCAGATCCTCGACGCCGAAGCGGCGCGAGGCCTCCAGGGCCGCGGAATCGGCGAAGTAGGGAGCGCGGCGCCGCGTCAACGGCTCGGGATACGCTACGACGGGCTCCTTGAGCGCCGCGTCGATGCGCTCCGGGGAGGCGAGCTTGAGATCCGCCATGCGCCCCAGCACCCAGTCACGGCGCTCCTTGGCCTTGTCCGGATGGCCGATCGGCGAAGGCATCGGCGAGTAGTTGGCCGGCGACTGAATCATCCCGGCCAGAGTCGCCGCCTCGGCGAGGTCGAGCTGGTTCGCGTCCTTGCCGAAAAAGGCCCGGGAGGCGGCGCCCATGCCCATCAGCGAGACGCCGCCGCCGCCGCCCATGTAGATCTCGTTGAGATAGGCCTCGAGGATCTGCTTCTTGCTGTAGCGCGCCTCCAGCAGCACGGCGAGGAGGAACTCCTGGCTCTTGCGCGAGAGCGTCTTCTCCTGGGTGAGATAGAGGTTCTTGACGAGTTGCTGCGTCAGCGTGCTGCCGCCCTGGCGCCGGCCGCGGCCCGTGAGGTCGACCCAGATGGCCCGCAGGATTCCGCTGACCGAGAAGCCCGCGTGACTGTAGAAGCTGTCGTCCTCGGCGGCGAGGACGGCGGCGACCAGGTCCGGCGAGACCTCGGCGAGCGTCAATGGCCGGCGCTCCAGGAGGGCGGGCCCGTAGTAGGAGGCGATGAGCGGCGGATCGAGAATCACGGACTCGGCGGGAGCGCCGTCCTGGCGCAGCGACTCGATGCGGCCGCCGTCGTAGGCGATCTCCACCAGTCCGCCGCCATGGCTGCCGTCGGGCAGGGGGAAGCTGCGCAGGTGGACGGCCAGCCCCTTCTTCGAGCGGCGATAGCGACCGGCGGGAATCTCCGGGGAGGAGGTGTCCTCGCGGTAGCCCTCCCCCTGAAGATTGGCGATCAGCAGATCCGCCGGAAAGTTCCGTCCCTCGAAGAGCCGCGTCGCCCGGCCATACAACCGCGACGGCTGGAGGAAGGTGTTCTCCTTGAACTGGCTCGACATCTTCCAGAACGGACGGATGATGAACACCGCCGCGATCGTGAAGACCGCGGCGACGGCCAAAAGGACCAGGATCCACCGGCGGCGGGTCCATGGCAGGCGGGAGAGCTTGGCACGCAGGCTTTGCATATCGGCTCGGACCTGAACGGACGGAAGACCACCCGCGATCCGATCCAGGAGAACGCTTTGCAGGGGTGGGGACTTCCCGACGGCGGGAGGTTAGCAGGTTCGCTTATGGGAGAGTGCGACGCTGCGGCCCCTCATCACCCCGACCCTCTTCTCCCATCGCCCTCCCCCCGACCGGGAGAAGAGGGAGCAAAGCAAAGACCCACCCGCGGCGCCAGATACTCCACCAACTTCCGCCTCCCCTCTCCCGTGTAGTGGAGCGGATCTCCGAAGTCGCCGTCGGACCAGGAAATGTCGTGGTCCGCATCGGCGAGCGTACCGATCCCTTCGCTCCCCAGCCGGCGCAGGACGTCGTTGAGCCTCTCCAACTCCTGGGGAACCGTCTCGGGTTTCAAGCCCGGGTACCAGCCGGCCAGCCAGGCCAGATCCGCGGCGCGCTGGGCGGCGCGGATGCGCACCGGCTGGGTGACGAGGAGCACACGGGCTCCTCGCGAGCGGGCGAGGGCGGCGAAGGAGCGGACGTTACGCTCGAAGACGGCCACGCTTTCGGGGGCGATCTGGCTTCGCCTTGGCACGTCGGCGAGATCGGGGCGTTCCAGGGATCGCCAGGGATCGGCGGGGCCGTTCGCGAGCTCGCGCAGCTTTTCCACGAGAAGGGAGCGGCCGAGCCAGGAGGGCGGCGGCAGCTCCAGGCCTAGGGCGCGCCGGGTCAGCTCGGCGTGACCGTGCTCGTACATTGGATCGAACGGCTGGTGGGCCGCCGGCTGCAGATCGTTCGCCCCTTGGTAGAGGATGGCGAGGTCCGGCGCCAGATCCTGGTCGCGGATGGCGAGCGAGATGACGTTCTCCTGGCTCGTCCAGCCTGGGAAGCCCGCGTTCCATACCTCTATAGGATGGCCGCCGGTCCGCAGGCGCGCTTCGAGGAGATTGGGCCAGGTCGAAGCGTCGTCGTCCGCAAGCACGTCGAACGTGGTGGAGCCTCCGGAGACGAGGATACGGACGACGCCGTCCGGCTTGGCCCGCGGGCGCTCCGGGGAGCGGTAACCGAGGCGGTTGAGCGTCGCGCGTTTGCCGAACACCTCGGCCCGCCCGCCTTCACTAGGGCCGGTGTTCAGATAGGCGTGGCGGCGGTAGATCCGCCGCAGGATCTCGATCTGGTCGTAGAAGGCGGCCGTCTTCGTCCGCGGCCAGGCGCCATCCCGCAGACGCAGGCCGGCGCGCAGGGCCGCCTCGGAGCCGGCCAGCAGCAGCACGGCCACTACCGTTGCCAGCAGCAGGCCGCGGACGATCCTTCCAGGGGTGCTCACAGGGACCGCAGTCTACCCGGACAAGCCTCGGAAATATTCCCCGCCCCGTTCACGCTATGATGTTCCGCTCTTCTCTCGCTTGAGAGAGCAGACAGAAAACTATCGATGTCCGAACGTCCAGCCATTCAAGTCGAGAAGGCTCGCACGCACAACCTGAAGGGGATCAACTGCCGGGTGCCGCATGGCGCCGTGACGGTAGTGACGGGTCCCTCGGGGGCGGGCAAGTCCTCGCTCGCCTTCGACACCATCTTCGCCGAGGGGCAGCGGCGGTTCGTGGAGTCGATGTCCACCTACGCCCGGCAGTTCCTCGACCAGATGGAACGGCCGCCGGTGGATGCCATCCACAACATCCTGCCGGCCGTGGCCCTGGAGGCCAAGAACGCGGTGCGCAACGCCCGCTCGACCGTGGGCACAATCACCGAGGCGCACGACGTGCTGCGCCTGCTCTACACCCATCTCGGCATCGTGGTCTGCGCGCAAGGGCATGGACCCGTGCGCACCTACACGCCGGAGCAGGCGGCGGCGGAGCTGGCCGCCGGCTCCGCGGGTAGCGCGTTTACCCTGGTGGTGCGCCTGCCACGGCCGAAGAAGGGGGCCAACGACGCGCTGGGCGAGCTGATCCGCCAGGGCTTCCAGCGGCGGCTCAAGGACGGCGAGGTGCTGCGCATGGAGCCAGGCGATGCCTGGCCCGCACGACTCGATCCCATGCCGCTCGTCCTCGGCCGCTTCACGGCGAAACCGGAGTCGGTGGCGCGCATTCTCGACACCCTGGAGCAGGGCTGGGCGATGAACGGCGGCAAGGTCGAGGCCCAGGGAGACGCCGGGCTGCGCCTTTTCAGCCGCGAGCTCTCCTGCCCGGTGTGCGGCGAGACGGCCCGCCGGCCCACGCCGCCCCTGTTCTCGTTCAACTCGCCCCTCGGCGCCTGCCCGGAGTGCCAGGGCTTCGGCCGCGTCATCGGCGTCGACCGCGAGCGGGTGATCCCCGATCCCCGGCGCACGCTCTCCGAGCGCCCCATCGCGCCTTGGAACACGCCGGCCTACGAGGAGCTGTACGACGATCTCCTCGCCGCCGCCAGGAAACGCAAGATCCCCCTCGATGTTCCCTGGATGGACCTCACGCCCGAGACCCGGGAGTGGGTGTGGAGCGGCGAGGGCAAGTTCGTCAACCTGACAGAGTTCTTCCACTACCTGGAGGGACGCACCTACAAAGTTCACGTGCGGGTGCTGCTCGCCCGCTACCGCTCCTACGAGACGTGCCCGGAATGCCTAGGGAGCCGGCTGCGCCCCGAGGCCCTGGCCGTGCGCTTGGAGGACAAGACCCTGCCGGACCTCACCGGCATGAGCGTCGAGCAGCTCCGGGTATGGCTCGCGGCGCGGCGATGGACGCCACGCCAGCGAGAGCTCGCCGGCCACCTGATCGAGGAGCTGACGGAGCGGGTCGAGGTGCTGCACCGGGTGGGGCTCGACTATCTCACTCTCGACCGGCAGGCCCGCACCCTTTCGGGCGGCGAGACGCAGCGCATTCACCTCGCCGCCGCCCTCGGCTCCGGGCTTACCAGCACCCTCTACGTGCTCGACGAGCCCACCATCGGCCTTCATCCGCAGGACAGCGAGCGCCTGCTCCACCTGCTGCGCGACCTCGCGGCCCGCGGCAACACGGTGCTGGTGGTGGAGCACGACCGCACGCTCATCTGCGGTGCCGATCACGTGATCGACCTCGGCCCCGCGGCCGGCGAGCACGGCGGCAAGGTGGTCGCCGAGGGGACGATCGAGACCATCCTGGCCAGCCCGGACTCGCTCACCGCCCGCTATCTGCGCGAGCGGCCGCCCACCCAGGCCCGCCGGCACATGAACCGCTTCCGCCGCGAGCAGGGGTGGGAGACGCTCTCCGAGGAGCTCTCGGCGCTGCCCCGCATCACCATCCGCGGCGCCCGCGCCCACAACCTCAAGAACGTGGACGTCGACTTTCCCCTCGGCGTCCTGGTCGCGGTCACGGGCGTCTCGGGCTCCGGCAAGTCGACGCTGGTCGAGAACGTGCTCTACGGCACCTATCAGCGCTCGCGGGGAGTGGTGGACGTGGAACCCGGGGAGGTCGACCGCCTCGAAGGGCTCGAAAAACTGGTGGACGTCACCCTCGTCGACCAGCGCCCCCTGGGCCGCTCCAGCCGCTCGAATCCGGTGACCTACATCAAGGCCTACGACGAGATCCGCAACCTCTTCGCCGCCACTCCCGACGCCAAGGCGCGGAAGATCACGCCGGCCCACTTCTCCTTCAACGTCGAGCGCGGGCGCTGCCCCACCTGCCAGGGCACCGGCGTCACCGAGGTGGACATGCAGTTCATGGCGCCGGTGACGGTGCCCTGCGAAACCTGCCAGGGGCGCCGCTTCCGCCCCGAGGTGCTGGCCGTCCGCTTCAAGGGGAAGACCATCTCCGAGGTGCTGGACCTGACGGTGGAGTCGGCGATGGAGCTGTTCCACGACCACAAACGCTTGGTCAAGCGCCTGCGCGTGCTGCTCGACGTGGGCCTCGGCTACCTGCGCCTGGGGCAGTCCACCTCCACCCTCTCCGGCGGCGAGGCGCAGCGCCTCAAGCTCGCGAGCTTCCTCGACCGGCCGGCCACCGAGGGCCAGCGGCTCTTTCTCTTCGACGAGCCCACGACCGGTCTCCACCTCGCCGACATCGACCTCCTCTACCAGACCCTGCGCCGGCTGGTGCAGCGCGGCGACGGCGTGGTGCTGGTGGAGCACAGCCCGGACCTGATCGCCCGCTGCGACTGGATCGTGGACCTGGGGCCCGGCGGCGGCGTCCACGGCGGCGAGGTGCTCTACCGCGGCCCGCTGGAGCCATTCCTCGACCACGCCGCCGGCCCCACGGCCGACGAGTTGCGCCGGCACCTGCGCTGGCCGGGAGAAGAGGCGTGAGGCTTTTGGATTTTCTTGGCGAGAGGAACTGTTCCTCCTGGGGAGCCCGAGTTGCGGCGGCCGTGCCGCGCCGCTAGGATCAGTCCTTGAACATGGAAGCGATCGAAACCACGACCAGCGCGCCCGCGATCCCCCGCACGCCCTCCCATCCGATCTGGTGGTGGGTGGGGACGTTCGGCGGCGCGTTCCTCGGCGTCGTGCTGCTGGTCGCCGTGTGGGCCAAGGCGATCGATCCGGCGGCTTTCGTGGAACAGATCCACACCGAGGGGCTGGACGGCTTCCTCTCCGCCCAGGCCATGGCCCTGATTGCCCTGGCCGTGGAGGCGGCGTTCGGCCTCGCCCTGCTGTTCGGCGTCCGGCGGCTCTGGGTGCTGGTGCCGGCGAGCCTGCTCGTCGCCTTCTTCCTCTCCCTCACCGGCCGGAGCTGGTGGCAGGCCGCTCACGGGCTGCGCAGTGAGTCCGCCTCCTGCGGCTGCTTCGGCAACCTCGCCCTGCGCACGCCGTCCCAGGCCTTCTGGCAGGACCTGGCGCTGCTCGTTCCCGCGCTGCTCCTCGCCTGGGTGGGGCGCGAGCGGGGGGCCAGAATGCCACGTTTGCGCACGACCGTGGCCGTGATGGGCGCGCTGGCCGTGGCGGGGTTCGCCTGGAAAGCTCCCGCGCTCCCTCTGGACGACCTCGCCACCCGGCTGCGCCCCGGGGCCGTCACCAAGGACTTCTGCGCCGGTGCCGGCGACTCCCGGATCTGCCTCGACTCCATCGTTCCCGAGCTCAAGACCGGCCGTCACCTGGTGGTGATGGCGAAGCTCGACGATCCCCAGTTCACCAAGGCGGTCGACGCCCTGAACCGCTATGCTGGAGAGAGCCATAACCCGACGCTCTGGGTGCTCTCCCCCATCACGCCGGAAGAGAAGCGGGCCTTCTTCTGGAAGTGGGGACCGGCCTTCGAAATCCGTGAGACGCCGCAAGAGTTGCTGCGTCCGCTCTATCGCCGCCTGCCCCGGTCCTTCATGGTGGAGGACGGGAAGGTCACGCGCACCTTCGGCGGGCTGCCGCCGCCTTTGACACGATCCGAGAGGTCCTCGACATGAAGCACACGAGATCCGCTGTTCTGGCTGCCCTGGCCTTGGTGGCCGTGCCGTTCGTGGCACTTGCCCAGGGGGTCGTTCCCTCCGACGCCATCCTGCGGGGCTTCCAGCCCACGGGTGAGTTCGTCCTGATCGTCGACGGCGTGCCGGTGCCGGCTGCCGAGATCTATCAGAACGACAAGCTGCCCGGCATGCTCATCCTCACCTCGGCGTTGCCTTCCCCCGTGCTGCTCACACCCCGCACGGGGCAGGCCGAGACGGTGAACCTGATGAAGGTCTCCAAGCAGAAGGACGGCTCGGTGGATCTGCTGGCCGACGCGGTGCTCTCTCCCCTTGGGCAGTTCACGTCCGAAGGCGAGAACGTCTCCTTCCTCTTCAAGGGGAAGAAGGTGCGCCTCAACTCGCGGCCGGCCCTGCTGGGCGTCAAGTCGAACGCCGACCTCAAGGGCTATCTCCCCGAATACGTGAGGAACGCCAAGAACTACACGCCCAATGCCGCCGCCGTCGCCGATCTCAAGAAGGTCGGCACGCCGGTGACCGTGCGGGTGTACTTCGGCTCCTGGTGCCCCCACTGCCGGCAGCACGTGCCGCTGCTGCTCAAGGTCGAGGATCAGGTACAGAACCCCAAGCTGCGGTTCGAGTACTTTGGCCTGCCCCGCGACTTCAACGATCCCGAGGCGAAGAAGGCCGGCATCCACTCCGTGCCCACGGGCATCGTCTACGTCAACGGCCGGGAGGCTGGGCGGATCACCGGCGAGGGCTGGACCTCTCCCGAGGTGCTGCTCGACCGGATCGTCACCGGTCCGGCGAAGGCGGCGAAGGGGAAGTAAGCGCTGCCAGCGCCGCCAGAGTATCGATCCCGCCGTTGTGCCACGACGCGTCCGGCGACTGCAGCTCGCCGGGCGGGGCGAAGCGGGAGATCCCCAGCTCGCGCAGCTCGGGCTCCAGGGCCCAGGCGGCCTCGCCGGCGAGAGCCGCTCCCTGGAGCCGGCCCTTCCATCTCCACAGCAAGCCGGGAAGACGCGAGAGATCCGCCAAGGGGTGGACCCGCACCGTCCGCAGCCCGGGCGACAGCCGCAGCTCGGGATTCGGATCCACCACCACCGTGCCCTCCCGCGGCGCCAGCGACGAGTGCCAGAAGCCCCGCATCTCGGCTTCCAGCCGCAGGTGCTGCACCGCCACCAGGGCCTGCCGGGCAGGCGAGGGGCCGGGAGGCATCCGCCGGGCCAGGCCTAGGAGCTCCTCCGCGATCGCCTGCCCCAGGATCTCGCCGTCCCCCGCCGTATAGACAGCGGCGATCGAGAGGCAGCCTCGCTGGTCGAAGAGGGCGATGTCCCGCGCCAGCCCCTCGGCGGCCTGGCGCGGCTCCACGTCCGCCCCGATCGCTGCCAAGCTGATCTTCGGGCCGTAGCCGATCACCTTTCCGGGCGCCCGCCGTTCCAGATCGTCCAGCGCCTCCTTCCCGCCGTAGGCCAGCACCGTTCCCACGCCCGCGAGCACCGGGGCTTCCAGCTCCTCGTCTCCACCCTCCCAGGTGGCGGCGGCCACGGCGGCGGCCAGCCGGGGCTCCCGCCGCACCAGCGCGGAGAGGAAGGCCGGGGCGAAGAGCGGCTCGGAGGAGGAGGATTTGAGCAGCACCGGGCGGCCCGCGGCGAGCGCCGGCAGGAGCGGCTGGACGGCGAGGCCGGGCAGGTTCGAGGCGAGGACCACCAGCACCGGCCCGGTGCCCGCCGATGCCGCCGGTGCCGGCCCGGCGCGGGCGAAAAGCGCCGCCGCCGGCTCCCGCCGCACGCCGCCCAGCACCGCCTCGAGGCCGGCCCTCAGGCCCTCGCGGGAGAGGCCGCAGAGCTTGGCGAGGGGCGGATCGAGCGCCCGCCGCTCCAGCGAGCCCTGGCGCAGGAAGGTCGCCACGGTGTCTCCCCAGGCGGCGACGAGATCCTCCGCAGGGATTTGCCACAGCGCCTCTCCGCCCTCTCGGAGCGCCGCCACCAGCCGGCCCAGCGGCTCCGGGCTCCAGCGTGCCGAGCTGTAGCGCACACCGGGATGCTCCACGGCTCGGAAGACCGGAGACCTGGAGTGATCGAAGGACGTGGGCAGGAAGGCGTCTCGGAGCATCAGACCGGCGACCTTGAAGGGGCCCGCAACTCCTCCACCACCAGCGAGCACCCTCGCAGCTCGGCCCCGGCGGCGCGGCCGAAGAGGCGGAAACCCTCCCCTTCCGCGACGCCGAGATCCTCGGTGAGGAGATGGACGGCTGAGCCCAGATTGGCGAGGTCGAACACGGCGAGGAGACCCGGCGAGCCGGCCGGAGCCTCCGCCAGAGTTTCAGGGTCCAGCACCCGGACGCGCACCCAGTGGGGAGCCACGAAGAGCTCGGGATCGCCGCCGAGCAGGGAGCGGGTGTAGCACTGGCTGGTCAGCTCGGTCATGCCGTACTCCCGCACCACGAACTCCGGAGGCACACCGAGCCAGGTCTGGACTCGAGAGAGGAGGTCCGGCCGGCTGAGCTCGGTCGTCCGGCCCTTGAAGCCGCCGGTCTCGAAGAGGGCCGTCCCCGGCGGCAGACGGAAGCGCAGTCCCAGACGCTCCAACGCCTCCAGCCACTGCGCGAGGGCGAAGGCGGTGGCCAGAATGAGCACGGGCCGCCCCTCCCGCTGCCGGGCCGCCGCCCAGGAACGGGCCTTCACCGCCTCGACACCGCGCGGGCCGAAGGCGACGGCGCTCTCCGGGCTCCCCCACCGCGAGAGGATGTAGTCCGTCATGAAGGAGAGGCTGGAGTCCGGGATCTGCTCTCGCGAGGGGATCAGGGAAAGGATGGGCAGCTTCGTTCCCGGGGCCTGGAACGGCAGGCAGAAGGGAGGAAACGAGGCGTCGATCACCTGCCGGTAGAGATCGGGGAACGGCTGGTGATGCTCGCTACGCTCTTCCGCAGTGGTCCCACTACTACGGAAGACTTCAACAGCGGGCGCGGCGGCCAGGGTCATGGTCTTGAAGGCACCGGCGGGCACGAAGGGCACTTGGCGCCACTCACGCACCGTCTCGGGGGTGGCTCCCCGGCGCTCGCACATCCGGCGGTAGGGCTCGACGCGCTCGAATTGCCAGGCGAAGGCGGCCAGCGCCAGCTCGTCGAAGGTGGCGAAGTCGGGACGGTTGAGGAAGCGGCTGACGCGGTCTTGGATCACGGAGGGATTTTGGCACGTTTCTGGTAGAGTATCCGTCCACTGAAGGGCACCCGAGCCCCGGAGCGATACTCATGGCCGAAGCGTTTCCTTACGAGAAGAAGATCGAGATCGACAAGCCGCCGCGCGCCAAGCCGCCGAAGCAGCTCGCCGTCATCGACCAGACAGGCTGCACCGGCTGCGAGGCCTGCATCTCGTTCTGCCCCGTGGACTGCATCGAGATCGTTCCCGGTCCCGTGTACCGCGATTTCATGAAGCTGGTGGAGGTCGACCTCGAGCGCTGCATCGGCTGCCAGCTCTGCGCCCGCTACTGCCCGTGGGAGACGATCGACATGTGGGGCTACGAGGAGGGGGTGGGCCTCGCGCCGGAGAAGACCGTGCGGTCGCTGATCTACTCCTACGATCCCGAGATCATGCACGAGGCCGCCGAGGCCCGCATGTCTCCCGACGAGATCCCCGGCGCGGTGACGGCTCTCTAGTCTTTCCCTGGAAGAGCCGATCACCCGCAGGATTTCTCCTTTCGGAGGGTTCCACACAACGAGGTGGCGACCGATTCCGTAACGGCGGCGGCCGTCGATCCAGGCTGGGCAGCGCTGGCGAAGGTGGCCGCGGGGGATATGGACGCGTTCGCGCCGCTCGTCGAAAGCCACCAGGAGCGCCTGTTCCGGTTGTGCGAGCGCCTGTTGGGCGACGCCGAGGAGGCACGGGACGCCGCCCAGGACGTCTTCCTCAAGGCCTACCGGAAGGCGGCGGACGTCCGGCCCCAGGGGCAGGTCTACACCTGGCTCTACCGCATCGCGGTCAATCACTGCCTGAACAAGCTCCGGCGGCGCAAGCTGGTGCGATTTCTTCGCTGGGACGCCCCGGCCGAGGGGGACTCCCCCGCCTTCGATCCTCCCGACCGGGCCGCCGATCCCGCCGCAACCCTGGAAGCCCGGCGGCGCTGGCAGGCGACGCGAGAGGCCATCGGCAAGCTGCCGGAGAACCAGCGGGCGGTGCTGGTGCTGGTCCGTTTCGAAGGATTGTCCTATAAGCAGGTCGCCGAGGTGCTGGGAATCACCGAGGGCGCGGTGGAGAGCCGGCTGGTGCGGGCCATGCGGCGGCTCGAAGCCGCGCAGGAAGCGGAGAGCTCGCGGGTTTCATCCGCAGAGGGGAAACGATGACTAGCAGTACCAACGAACTGATGAGCCTGCTGCGGGACGAGCTGGCGGCCGACGACGCGCGAGAGCTGCGGGCCCGGATACGGCGCGACCCTGAGCTCGCGGCGGACTTCCACCGGCTGGAGCGGACGTGGAACGGGCTCGAGCCGCCACCCCCCTCGCCCCTACCGACGGGCTTCACCGGCCGGGTGATGGCCCGCGTGCACGACGAGAAGGCCGCCCGCTCGCTCTCCTGGAGCGCGGCGCCCAACTGGGTGCGGGCCACGGCGGCGGCCTCCCTGGTGGCGGGTGCCCTACTGGGGATCGGCGTCGGCCGGAGCTGGCCGGCCGCCGACGCATCTCCGGCCGCGGAAGGGGCCATCGCCGGCCTCAAGGTCTCCTCGGGCGAGGAGCTCAGCCTGGCCGCGGTCTATTGGAACCTGATCGTGGACTCGACGACGGGCGGGGAGCCGGAGGCCCGGCCATGAAGCGCTGGTGGCTGGTCATCGTCCTGCTGCTGTCCCTGGGGCTCAACGTCGGCATCCTGGCAGCAGTCGCCGCCCGGCGCCTGGGGCCGGGAGGCGCTGGAGCGAAAGCGCCCGGGGCGGCGAACCAGCCCCCCGATCCCCTTCCCCGTCTCCCTCAGCTCGCCAACCGTCTCGGTCTCGAAGGCGAGGAGCGGCGGAAGTTCCTGGACATCCAGTGGAACCTCTACCAGGAGACCAGCCACCTGCGCCTCCAACTCGGGGAGACCCATCGCAGCCTGCGCCACGAGCTGATCCAGCCCCAGCCCGACCGGGCGCGGGTGGACAGCCTGCTGGAGGAGTCCAGCCGCACCTACCTGGCGCTGGAGAAATCGCTGGTCGCCAACGTCCTGGCGACCCGCGACCTGCTGGGCGCGGACAAGGAGAAGGAGTACCTGCGGCTGATCGGCCAGCTCCGCATTCCCAACCCGGGCGGCTTCGGACCCAACGCCGGCTTCGGCGGCCAAAAGCCGCGGCCCAATCGTCCTGGGCAGAGGATGCGCCAGAGACTACGGCAGCAGCGGTTGCAGGGCGAGGCGCCGCAGCCGGAGGGAGCGGGGGAGAATCCGTAGGGCCTACTTCTTTCCCTTCTCCGCCTTTTCCGGCGTCACCGGCTTCGCCGTCTTCACGTCCTGAAGCTTCGCCTGGATCTGCTTCAGCGTCTCCGCGGGCAGCATCAGCACCACGTCGCGCCCGCTCGCCCGCGCCGGCACCCCTTCCTTCTGCTCTGGATAGAGCGTCAGCGTCTCGTCCCCTTCCTTGGTATGGAGGGTGAAGGCGACGAGCGGCTTGGCGATTTGCGCCTCGGCCGAAGGCAGGAGACGGGTGGCCTTGGCGCCGGTGAGGACGGACAACAGATCGCTCACCGACAGGAACGAGATGAGGGTGCCGCCGCGCTTCCAGTCGGTGCCGTCGCGGGTGAGCCGTAGCGTCGCCGCGCCCTCCTGGACGGTCGCCGACTCGATCTGGTAGACCTCGAAGGCCGAGAGCTGGACCGCCTGCCAGGCGGCCGGGGCTCGCCGGGCGGCTTCCGCCAGCCGGGTGCGGGCCTCGAAGAGGGCGTCGCCGAGACGGGCGTAGGTGAGCTCACCGGCGGTTTGTCCCTCCGGCGCCGCCGCTCCCGTCACCGGGGAGCCCAGCTCGACGCGCAGGGGTGGCGCGCCCTTGAAGGTCACCTCCACCGTCTCGCGCGGGGTGGCGAGGCCGAGGTCCGCCGCCGGCTTACCCTGAGGAACGAAGCGCTCCGCCATCAGTCCCGTCAAATCCGCCAGCAGGCCCTCCGTCAGCTCGCGGTCCGCGCGATCCGCGATCGGTTTCTCGATGCGAAAGCCCTGGGGCTGGCGCACGAGGACCACCGGCCCACCCGGGGCGCCGTTCAGGACGACACGCTCGACGTCCTCGCGGTCGCCGTGGACCATCTGGCGATCCCGCCAACCCAGCGGATTGCGGTCGGCCTCGGTGAGGATGGTGTCGGCGACGACGTAGGTTTCCTTGCGCCCGTCCACACCGGCGACGAGATTGCCGCCGGGCGGCACCTCGGCGCCGAGCTTGAGCACCGTCTCGCCGCTCTTGGTGGTCAGACGTATCGTGGCTCGGGGCTTGTCGAGCCCAACTGCCTTCGGGTCCGCGCCCTCCAGGGTGCGGCTCTTCTCCAGCGAGGCCACGGCTTCCAGCAGGCGATCGACGGCGAAAGCGTCGGCCCGCGAAGCGAGAGGCTTCACCAGGTGCCACTCCGACGACGCCGGCGGCGGCGCGCCCTTCTCGAAGCGCGGCTTCTCCCGCTTCGCCAGCGCCGCCCGCTCCAGGCGCACCGAGCCCTTCGTCGAGTCGATGGTCACCGCCGTGACGTCACCCTTCTCGAGCCGGAAGACCTTCTTGCCCAGCTCGACCCGCTCCTCGCTGGAGGGGAGCGTGCGCTCGTAGAACCAGATGAAGGCCCCCAGGACGAGGACGATCGACAGCAGGATCAAAAGCGTGCGTGGCTTCATGCGCTTTATCTCCTGCGCCGGAAGAAGATGTAGCCGCCGAGGATCGCCGAGAGCAGCGGCAGGGCCGCCGCCAGCAGCAAGACGTTGCGGAACTCGCCGCCGGTCAGCGTCAGCTTCACCTGCTCCGTCTTCTTCGGCGGAATGCCCAGCAGCGCCTCGCGCTCCGCCAGCCAGTTGAAGGCGTTGGAGAGCAGGACGGTGTTGGCGACGTTGCCCTCCAGGAAATCATTGGTGGCGAAGTCCGAGTCGCCCAGGGCGACCAGGCGCAGCCCCTTCTTGCCCGCGGGCGCCGGGTCGGCCTCCACGGCGACCGCCAGCGGCACCGGGCCTCCAAGGTCCTGGCCGTCGCGCGACGCCTTGTTAAGGTTGGCGAGGTTGGTCTCGCCCCAGCCCTCGGGCGAGGTGCGCAGCAGCTCCGTCACCTTGAGGCCGGGCGAGCTACCCTTGCTCACCGAGCGCGAGAGCCTCACCAGCACCGGCAGGTTGGCCTCGGCCAGCGCCTTGGTGATGGGGTGCTCGCCGTAGTTGCGGCTGAAGATCGTCACCGGGCCGTAGAACGGCAGCGGATTGCTGGGATCCACCACGATGTCCTGCCCGACCTTGACGCCGTAGGTCGCGAGCCAGGCCTCCAGCCCGGTCTGCACCAGGCCCCCGCCCGTCCCCTGACCGATCGTGGGGTCAAGCATCACCAGCATCCGCCCGCCGCCGGTCATGTAGGCCGCGAAAGCGTCCAGCTCGGGCTTGACGAAGCTGCCCGCCGGCCCCGCGATGACCAGCAGATCGGTGCCCGCCGGCACGCCGGCCTGCCCGAGCGAGGACCACTCTGAGAGATCAAAGTTGTCACGCCCCAGGAGCTGCCGGGCGCCTGAGAGGCCGTGGCCCCCCTGGTCGTCCAGCGCGTGCTCGCCGTGGCCGGTGATGAAGAGGATCTTGGGCTTGTGTCCCTCGGAGAGCTGCAGGATAGCGCTGGTGAAGAGTTGCTCGCCTTTGTAGCCGGTCATCTGCGGCCGGCCGGTCGCCTGCATGGAGCGGAGGTCGAGCTCGGCGAGATCGCTACTGTCGATGACACGGCGGTCGTTTCCGCTCGCAACCACGACGCCGGTCGAGGTGACGCCGAACCTCTGGATGAGCTGCTGCGCCTCCAGGGGATTTTTCGCCGCGTCGACCATATGGACGTGGACGCGCCGGGTGACGGCGCCGTACCGGGCGAGCACCTCGGAGGTCGGTTGGTAGAGCTCCTGCTGCTCGTCGGGCGAGAGGAAGACGTAGAAGTCGATGTCCCGCTTGAGCCCCTTGAGCACGTTGACCGTCTTCTCCGAGAGGCTGTAGAGCTGGCTGCCCGTCCAGTCGAAGCGCTTGTAGTACTTCCAGCCGAAGTAGTTGACGATGAGGAGCAGGGCGGCCAGGAGCAGGACGCCCGCCGACAGGGTCCCCGTCCTCACGAGCTGGCGGCGGTTGGCTTGGTCCATCGGCGTCATCTCCACTTCTTGTCTTCGAGCGCCCGGCTGGCCAGGAACAGGAAGAACAGCGTGCCCGACAGGTAGAAGACCAGCCGGCGGGTGTCGACGATGCCGCTGGCCAGCTCGTCGATGTGATTGAAGATGCTGACGTAGCCGAGCGCCCGCTTCAATAGCTCGTTGCTCGCCATCCCCTCGAAGACGCCGAGGAGGAAGAGCACGAAGAGCAGCGCCGCCGTCATCATCGCCGCCAGGAGCTGGCTGCGCGTCATCGCCGAGGAAAAGATGCCGATGGCGAGGAAGAGCGCGCCGATCAGCAGCACACCCAGATATCCCGCAATCACCGGACCCCAATCCACCTTCTCGTAGAGGGCGATCATGATCGCGTAGCCCACGGTGGGGAACCAGAGGAAAGTGTAGAAGGTGAAGGCGGCGAGGAACTTGCCCCCGATCACCTGGCCCTCGGTGACCGGCGCCGTCATCAGCACCTCGATCGACCCCGAGCGCAGCTCCTCGGAGACCAGCCGCATGGTGAGCAGCGGCCCCAGGAGCAGCAGCATCAGCCAGGTGGCGGAGAAGAAGAACTTGAGCGGCGGGCCGCCGGGCGAGGCGGGGTTGTTGAGCTGTCCGACGATGTAGACGAAGATGACGCCGGTGACCACCAGGAAAAAGAACAGCATCACGTAGGCGAGGGGCGAGAAGAAGAACGCCCGCAGCTCGCGGCGATAGGTCGCCAGGACTCCGTTCACGACACCACCTCCTCAGTCTCGATCGTCCCGCCGGGCTCGGCCGGCTCGCCGGGCGTCGCGGCGGTCACGTCGGCGGTCGTCAAGCGAACGAAGATGTCCTCCAGCGTGGCGCCGCGCTGGCGGCCCAGCTCCAAGAGCACCCAGCCGGCGGAGACCGCCGTGCGGAACACCTCCTCCCGCGGATCGGAGCCGGGCTCGCACTCCAGGATCCACGAGCCGTCCGGCCCGCCGTCCTTCACCCGAAGCACGCCGGGCAGGGAGGCGAGGGCCGCCTCCGCGCCCGAGGGGGCGTCCTTGAGGATCACCCGCAGCGCCGGGTTCCCCGTCCACCGCTCGCGCAGACTCTGGGGCGTCCCCTCGGCGATGATGTGCCCCTTGTCGATGATTATCACGCGGTCGCACAGCAGCTCCACCTCGGGAAGGATGTGGGTGGAGAGCAGCAGCGTGTGCTGTCGCCCAAGCTCGCGGATCAGCTCGCGGATGGAGATGATCTGCTTGGGATCGAGCCCCACCGTCGGCTCGTCGAGGACGAGCACGCGGGGGTTGTGCAGGATCGCCGTGGCGAGCCCCACCCGCTGCCGGTAGCCCTTGGAGAGGGTGCCGATGATCTGATGCCGCACGTCCCCGAGAAGGCACCGCTCGACGGCGACGGCGATGGCCGAGCGGGCCTCGCCGCGCGACAGCCCCTCCAGCCGGGAGCGGTAGTCCAGGTACTCGTCCACCCGCATCTCGGGGTAGAGCGCGACGTTCTCCGGTAGATAGCCCAACTGCCGGCGCGCTTCGCGAGGCGACTCGAACAGATCCTTGCCGTCCACCGTCACCGTGCCGCTGGTGGGCGGTAGGAAGCCGGTGATCATGCGGATCGTGGTCGTCTTGCCCGCGCCGTTCGGACCCAGCATCCCGAGGATCTCCCCCTCCTTCACCGAGAGGGAGATGCCGTTGACGGCCGTGAAGTCGCCGTACCGGCGCGTGAGATCGTGCGCTTCGATCATGGAGCCTCCTGAAATCAGCCCTGCGTTTCGTCGTGGGCCGCGGGTCTAAGCAAACCGGATGCCGTGGTGCCACCACCTCGAAGCGAGGCAAAACCAGGCTCTCCGGCGGCATTCCGGCGCCCGCCGAAGCCCGGCTCATGCCAGTTTGGCACGGGGCGTGAGGCGGATGATATGCTGTTTTCATGGCCGCCAAGGACAAAACCACGGGAATGAAGTCCG